>JABUBQ010000093.1_pt1 | contig 12478 bp, 10 predicted proteins | sample 7240351 | NCBI WGS metagenome assembly JABUBQ01 (sample SAMN07256348, study PRJNA390944) | subsurface metagenome | isolation source: Methane hydrate marine sediment | place: Pacific Ocean: Eastern North Pacific, ODP site 1244 | collected 2002 | reverse complement strand
AAGGCAAGATAGGGAACAACATATACAGTAAAGAAAAAAAAGTAGAAACCAAAAACAATAGCCAGATAGATACCATTAATGAAGGAAGTATGGGCTACAGGTGGAAAAAATATAAGAACTGTAGATACTGCCAGGGGAAGTCCGCTTATAATAAGGAAAAATCTCCTTCTTCCAAATCTTGAGGTGGAACGATCAGTCCAGGAAGCTACCAGGGGATCTGCAACAGCATCTATTATCCTTCCAAAAAGCATCACTGCTCCCAACACAGTAATAATTCCCAAAAACCTCTCATTCGAAATAAAAGGAATCATACCTTCTGCTACCTTCTCTTTGGCGGGGAGTAAAAAGGCTATAGCAAAAGTCAACCAGATCGAATCTAATAATACCCATCCTGCTGTGGACAGATTATACAGAAAAAGTCTTTTACCTTTAAACTCTTCCATTTCTTTCTCCTTTCCTGGAAATTTTATTATTAATTTATACCATAGGTTCTTTCAATATATTTCTTTTCAAACTCAGCATTCTTATCTTCGTGATATTCTGCTTTTTCTCTTGCCTCATACAGCCTTTTTATGTTTATATTAGCTGTTATCAGGTGATTTCCCTCATAAGAGGGAGATAAAGATGAAACTCCATCTTTTCCTTCAGTCATTAATAAGGGAGCAAATATACCGGCCTTTCCGGTAAAATGCATGCCGACAATCCATCCATTTAAGGAGGATTTTAAACCATACAGATATGATTCTTGCACTCTTGGCCAGATTCCTCTGAGTGCTTTCCATAAAGTATATTCTTCTAAATTAGCAATGGGCAAAATAACCATATCTGCTCCTATCTCTCTGGCGATACGGGAAGTCTCAAAGTAAGTGGCATCCATACAAATAGGGCATACCACCTTACCAAAAGGTAAAGAATAAACCTCCATTTTACTTGCTCTTCTTATTCCAAATTTAACCTCGAAATCAGTAAGGTGCATTTTCTTTTGAGTTCCTATTAAATTTCCCTCAGGGCCAAAGAGAGAACCGGCATTATAGATTTCGTCTTTATCTTTCAAAATATAACTTCCGGTATAAATATATATTCCATATTCTTTTGCTAACAGAGAAACAATTCTTTTGATCCCCGCTTCTATTGGTTTGGCAACTCCTTTAAAAACAGTGGTTAGAAAATGATTGTTACCTTTTAAATGTGACTCTTCCTCTCTGTCTTTCTCTTTGTCTTTGTTTTTCATTGCTTTTTTATTTAAAATTTGATTTAAGAAGTGAAACCCGGGAATTAGACCGAATAAATCAAAAAAGTTATATTCGGGGAAGACAATCAGGTGACTATTATTTTTTGCAGCTTGGCTTATAAAACCACAAAGCATATCCATATATTCTTCTATGCTTTTTACCGGATGAATCTGCCTTTGGACACAGGAAACCCGAATGTCTTCCAGATTAACATCTTCTGAAAGTCTTTTTCTTTTTATCCTTAATTGTTCACAATATCTTTCTATTCTTTCTAAGGATATTTTTTTATTAAACCATTTCTCTATCAAGGCTTCTATATTCACAACACTCATTTTCCTCTAAACATTTTCATCTGCTGATAAAATTCTCGATTCAATTGGGACAGCACATCAAATTTGGAAATTGCTTTTCTTCTCTTCTTATTATCCAACTCAGCAATTATTAAACTTTGTTGCCCTTTAGTTCTTGTTAAGAATCCATTTTCCTTCTCGGTCATTTCCAAAGGGGCGTGAATAATCGATTCTCCCCAAAAACTCTGCTCTCCCAGGAATCCATTAAATCCACTCTCTACCGCAAAGAATTGATTCTGCTGGACTTCTTGCCACATACCACTAATCTGTAAAGCTCGATTTTTTTCTCCTGTGAATCCTACCGGAGATAAAACAATATCTACGCCCTTTAAAGCCGCCATCCTGGAAACCTGAGGATAAAAAACATCAGTGGAAATTATTAAGGCAAGTTCCCAATCCTTTATTTCTTTTAATTCAATCTTTGTTCCCCGGGAAAATCCTAATTCTCTTTCCCAGCGTGCCAAATAAATTTGTCTTTGTTTAAGCTGTACTTCTCCATTTATTATCAAGCAGGATTCATGGTAGATATTGCCTTTTTCTTTTCGCCAATAACTTCCCGGACAAATTGCAATCTTATACTTTTGAGATAAATCTTTAACCTGTTCGATGTATTCCCCGGAATCTGCTTCCTTTATTAAACTCATTATACTCCTATCCGGGTAGCTCAGTTGTTGAAAAAAACACCCCGTAAATCCGGGAAACACTATTATATCAACCTGTTCTTTTACCGCTTTTTCCAGATATTCTTTTATTTTATAGATTAGAGCCTTTGGTTTATCTATCCTTTTCCATTCACTTTTTTGCCATTCTACTGATGCTACCTTCATTCCCTCCCCTCCTTAATCAAGGCATAATTTATGGTGTCAGTACTTGACATTGGAAATAGCATTATTTGAAAGTCTTTTATAAATTATGTCGAATGTCGAGGGCTGACCCCAATCCTTCTTATTTCTTAGCAGATATTGAAAGAGATTTTAGGTAGATATGGGGGAATTTATATTTGCCAGAAATCCATTTGGATTTATCCCCCAGAGCAACTATATTTTTTAATTCTTCTATGGCATTGCCGCTAATCATTACATTTTTAACCCGGCCTACTATTTTGCCCTTTTCTATTTTATAACCCAGCTGTACATTATTAGAGAAAGCTCCACTTATTATATTCCCCTGCCCCAGTCCAAGGACCTGGTCTATAACTATCCCTTCCGAAATATCTTTAATCATCTCTTTAAAAGAAATTTCTCCTTCCCTCATTACCAGATTACTTATACTGGGAACAGGTTCACTCTGTAAGCCGGTCCTTAAACCATTTCCGGTACTCTCAACCCCGGCTATTCCCGCAGTCTGTAGATCATAATAAAAATTCTTAATCTCTCCCTTTTTTACCAAAGGAATCCGTTTCATTTCTACTCCCTCATCATCAAAAGGAGCACTACCTAAGGCAAAATTTATAGTACCATCACTATAAATAGTTAACAGATCACTCCACAATTTCTTATTTTTCTGGGCAGCCAAAGGTGAAATTTTCTTCAAGACCATCTTTCCATTTAAACCGCTGATTATGGGGAGAATCAAGACCAAAGCTGCCTTGGGGGTAAAAATAACCGGCATCTTCCCACTTTTTATAGAGACAATCTTTTCCCCCCATTCTAAATTCTTAATTATCTCAGAGGTCAATTCTTCAGAATTAAGATTGTCTTTTCCCGATTCAAGAGAGGAATAAACCATCAACATATCTTGCTTTTTAATTTTTTGAACCATCACCGAATAAGCAATTGTAGTTTTGTTATAAGAAAAAAACCCTCCCCTGGAATTAAAATATTCTACTTCACTATAATCTTTTAAGATAGTTACGTCACAACGTAATTTCCGGTTAAAATCTTTCATTCTCTCTATAATATCTTCACCAATCTTAATCATCTCTTCGATGCCCTTGTTTGCTACTTTTCTGTCATATATATTTACTTTTTTCTTTTCTTTCCCTCCTCTTTTAATTTCCCCTGGGAAATCAAAAGAAGCTTCTGAGCCAAATTCAGAGGTAGCTACTGCCTTTTCAACCATTAAATTAAAGTCTTCATTTCCCGTAGATGAAGAAAATCCTATCCTACCCTTGTTTACCACTCGCAATGCTTTTCCTTCATTCTCAGAAATATCGATAGATTTTAATTTATTTACCTCAAAATTTACCGGAATAGTCTTGCTCTTTACTCTAAATATTTCAGCAGAGTCTACTTTCTTACAAGCTTCTTGTAATAATTTTTCCATCTCATCTTCCTCCTACTACTACCTTTTTTATCCTGAGATGAGGACTACCAAAAGAGACCGGTAGAGGGTTTTGCTCCGCTTTTCCGCATCCACCACTTGTTTCAATCATTTTCAAATCATTTCCTACTCCCTCAATATTAAGAAGGGTGGTAAATAAATTCCCACTTAAAACTACATCTTTAACCGGCTCGGTAATCTCGCCATTTCTTATCATAAAACCTTCTCCGGCACTAAAAGTAAACATCTCAAAGGTAGTCATCCCTCCATACCAGTCCTTGGCATAAATTCCTTTTTTTATCCCGGATAATAAATCCTTAAAAAAAATATCTCCATTTTCGACATAGGTATTGGTCATTCGAACAATAGGTTTAAAGCGATAATTGAGGGCGCGAGCATTTCCGGTTGGTTCTTCCCCCATTTTAGCAGCTGTTTCCCGCGAATGAAGTCTACCTGTCAGGGTTCCCTCTTTTATCAGATAATTTTTCTTTGTTCTAACACCTTCGTCATCATATTTAGCAGAACCCAATAAATCCGGGATAGAACCATCATCAACTACATTAAGTTTGGGTGAGCCAAATTTCTTCCCTAATTTCATTAAACCACTCATCCTCTCGTCTTCATATAAAAAATCAGCTTCACTAAGATGCCCAAAGGCCTCATGGATAAAAACCCCGCCTAATATTTGATCTAAAATAACTGTATATTCCCCACCTTTCACCGGCTGTGCCTTAAGAAGATTGACTGCCCGAAAAGCTGCTCTTTGTGCTTTGGTGGAGATTCTTTCCATTACTCCAAAACCCTTGGTACTCCCAACACTTTCACTGGCCATCTGTACATTATCCCCCTCTCGGGCTATGGCTGTAAAGCGCGCACTTAAAAACGGTTTTTCCTGTTCGATATAACTACCTTCCGAATTGGCAAAACAAATAGTAGAAAATCTGTCGGTATAGATTACGTTAGATGATTGGATCTGAGGATTAAAACTCATAATTATATTATTATAATTTTCCATTAAATCCTTCTTTTCTCTCAGGCTGATCTGACGAAAATCCTTATCTAACTCCCGGCTAATTATTTCCACGACTGGCGAAATAACGGCTAAATTGCTCTCTTCTTTGCCAATTAAACTCGCTACTTCTATTGCCTCTCTAACTTTCTCTTCTAAATCATCAAACTGATTGAAGGAAACAAAACCCCATCCCCCTTTTACCAGGACACGAACATTTCCTCCTGTCTGTTGAGAACTATTTATCTTTTCTAAATTCTTCCCCTGAAAATGAATGGTAGTGGTTTCTTTCCTTTCCGCCCGTATTTCGATATAATCTGCACTATTCTTTTTATTTTCTAAAACCTTTTCTAAAATCTCTCTCACTATTATCTTCTCCCTCCTTTCGTGGGAATGATATAATTAGAAATCCTCTTTCCCTTTAATTATTTTAATTCTAACCTTCCCCTACCCTATATAGTAGATATCTAACTATACAGGGTCTATCTTATTTATCTTATTTTTTAATATTGCTTCTTCGTCTAAATAAATCGACCTTTCTAACCACCAAATCCATTTGCTCCATTTTTCTTTAAAATTTTTATTCTCCTCTTTGATATTTATAAATCCACTTACCTTGGCATCCATCTCGTCAGCATAATGAAGAGCAATAGCTGGTAAAATACTGGGAAGTCTGGGGGAACCAAATTCAAAATGGCCATGATGACTTAAAAGAGTATGTTTTACCATTAATTCTAAATCCGAAGGAAAATTATCCAAGTTTTTTATTTTTTGGTCAATCATCTCTAATCCTATGGTAATGTGGCCCAGAAGCTTACCTTCATCAGTATGTTCCAAAACCTTATGGTAGGCATATTCCCTTATTTTACCTATATCATGAAGAATAGCCATAGCAATTAAAAAATCACGGTTCATTTCTTTATAGATACTCCCTGCAGTCTCACAAATATTCACTACATTTACAGTATGCTCAGCTAAACCTCCAATATAAGGTTGATGTACTTTCATTGCCGCTGGTGCCCTTTTAAACTTCTCTGCAAATTCTGGGTCATCAAAAAAACTCTTTAAAAGATTCTTTAAATGATAATTTTTGATAGAATCAATCTTTGAAAAAATCTTCTGCATCAGTCCATCTAAATCTTCTTTTGATTGAGGCAGATAATCTGAATAATCCAAATCTAAGGGAGCTATTTTGATAAGAGAAGAAATTGTTGCCTGAAGGGTTCCATCACTTTTCTTTTTGGTTATATGTCCTTGAACTCGGGCAAATTCAATTTTACCTAATTCCTCTACTCTATCAGTAGATACATCCCAATTTATGGCTTCAATTTCTCCAGTCTTATCGGCAATTTTAAAGAACATATCTATAGTCTTTTTATTTCTCCTCACTCTGAACTCTATATTTTTTAACATAAATATATCGTTTAAATTGGTATTCAAACTTAAATCAGTCACCATCTGTTTTTTAACCAAAACACTTCACTCCTTTTCTAATATTTTTAATACATATATGTTTTTTTTAGTGTATACTTTAGTGGGGTAGTTAGATAGAAAAAAGAATGCTACTTTTTCTATCTTTTCTTTCGCTTTCTTAACTCGATACTTTGTCTTATGTATTCTTTCTTCTTTTCCTAAACTAGCTAACCAAGTAACCAGCCAACTAACTAATTATATACGCTAAACGCTGTACGCTCTACGCTATAATCTTAACTCGATACTATATACTCGATACTCGATACTGTTTTTACTCGATACTATATATAAAAACTTGACAATAATATCTATTTTCTTTATTCTATTTTTAGTAAAGGCTCTTTCAGCTATCTATTAATTTTAAATTTATCTTTAAAAATAAGCCGAAGTGGCGGAATTGGTAGACGCGCTACGTTCAGGGCGTAGTAGGTGTATTCCTGTGGGGGTTCAAATCCCCCCTTCGGCACCAAATTTAGTTAGCTGGTTAGTTGGTTAACTGGTTATCTGGTTTGGTAATAAATATTTAATCAATTAACCTATTTACCAATTAAATTAGTCGTTAGTATATCGTATCGAGTATTGCGTTACATAAACTAAGATTCAGGTGTAGGGGCACAATGGATTGTGCCCTTCCTGTTTTATTGTCTTTGATTACCTTTGGGCACGATGCATCGTGCCCCTACAACACATTACTTATTTCGGGCAGACACAAGGTCTGCCCCTACTTGTACCTTACGAACTTATCTTTCTTCTTCTTTTTTCACTATCCGCTATACGCTGTATGCTCCACGCTAGTTCAGCTATACGCTCTACGCTAATATGGCGAGATACGATTCACGAGATACGAGATACGGATTCGGTTCCTGACTTCTGAATTCTTTCTCTTCCTTTCTTTACTATATACTATATACTATATACTAGTAGATTTTTAGTTTCTCTTTATATAATCAGATAGCACCTCTACTGCCCTATCCATTTCCCATTCGTCTCCGATAGTAAATCTGATAAATTGGTCGTCTAAACCGGAAAATTCATTCTCCCAACCTGCCAAAGTATAAATATCTTTTTCCTTTAGATATTTCCGAACTCTTTCGGTTTCTTCCTTATTCTTAAACTCAACTAAAACAAAATTTGCTTGGGAATCATAAGCAGAAAATCCCAGCTCATTTATTTGCCTTACAAATTCATCTCTTACTTTCTTTATTTTCTCCCAGGCTTCTTGATAATAGCCTAAATATTTAAGGACTTTTACCACAGCTTTTTCCGCCATTCTATTTACTCTAAAATATTGACCGAAAGCAGCTAATTTCTTTGTATTTTGAGGATTAGAAATGGCAAAACCCAAACGTAATCCTGCCAGACCAAAATTTTTGGAAAAGCTTCTGGAGATAATTAAATTTTCATACTTACCTATTAAGTCCACTACGGTCTCTCCTAAATATTCATAATTACATTCATCAACTACTACCATCCCTTTTGCTCTTTGCAAAATATCAACTATTTTCTCCCGGGGAATTCTCGTCCCTGTAGGGTTATTAGGATTACATATCCAAACCAAAGAAGCTTCTTTTAATTGTTGAGCAGAATAATTAAGGGAATATACTTCATCATGCAAACAGTTAACTAAAATTTTAGATAACCCTCCTCTATCTGCACTCACTTCATATTGAGAAAAAGTTGGAATGGGGATTAAGACCTCTCCCTTATAAGCGCGGGAAATTATTTCAATAACTTCATCTGAACCATTGGTGGGCAAAATACTTTCCATCTTTACACCTACATATTTAGCTAATGCTTGGCAAAGTTGAGTATATTCTCCTCCTGAAGGATAGCGGTTAATATCCTTCAGCTCTTCGGATAATTCCTTTAACATCTCTTCGGGCAAAGGATATTTAAAATAAGATTGGGTTAAAAATATCTTTTCCTTTTTTGAGGATTCTTTCTTTGTCTTATCTCTCATTTAATTTTTTCCTCTTTTTATTCTCTCATTTCTATTTCTTAAAATATTTGGAGGTTAGTCCTTTCCATTCTTGGTTAAAAGTTTCCTTCATTATATCTTTTTTTCTGTCTGTCATAAAGGAAGCTTGGATAGAATTAAAATTAACCTTCCTTATCTCCTCTAAACTAAATCCAAACTTTTGAATTAGAACTAAATATTCATTGCTAATTGAGGTATTAAACATAGTAGGGTCGTCAGAATTAATTGTTACCATTAATCCTTCTTTAAAATAATTTCTAACCGGATGTTCTTTAAAAGATTTACAAACCTGGGTTTTAATATTGCTAACTACGCACATTTCTAAAGGTATTTGTTTTTCACCAAGATAATTAACCAATCGAGGGTCTTCATACGCCCTTAATCCATGACCTATTCGCTCTGCCCCAAGTTCATTAAGGGCTGCCCAAATAGATTTTGCTCCTGCCGCCTCACCCGCATGGGCAGTGAGTCGAAAACCCTGTTCTCTGGCTTTCTGATAAACTTTAGTAAAAAACCCCGCCGGAAATAACTTCTCACTTCCTCCCAGACCAATACCTATGAGCCCCCGGCCTAAATAACCGGATAATTCTTTTATTAAACCCATACCCATGCGCGGACCGTAATCTCTTACTACATCTACAACCAATTCACTCCGAATTCCAAAATCATCAAACGCTCTTTTCTTGCCCTTAATCAAACTTTCGGTTATTCCACAAGCGGATAATTTTTTGTTTCTGAAGGTAAAATCCCGCGGAGAGTAAAAAGCTTCTACATATTTCACATTTTGTTGACTCAAGCTCTGCAGAACCTGGTAAGCTAATTCTTCAAAATCCTCATATTCGGTAATAAAACTGTTCTTCCATAACCAAACTTTAATAAATTGAGCAAAATTAGAATAGACCAGCCGTTTTTTTAGGTCTTTCAAGTTTTTAATTAATTTATTATCCCCTCGTCTTTGGATAAAACCAAATAAAGTTTCCAGAGGAATTGCTCCTTCCAAGTGAAGGTGCAGTTCGACTTTAGGAATTTCTAATATAAATTGTTCTAATCTGTTTGAAAGTTCTATCATATTAAGAATTCGTATACTTCTCCCTTTCAATCTTTCGCAAATCTGCTTCTCCTAAACCAAAATAATGTCCAATCTCATGGATAACAACTCTTCTAACAGATTCCTTTATATCTTCTTTGCTTCTACAGCGAACTTCTATGGGTTTTTTAAAAATAATAATCTTATCGGGCATAACATTTCTATACCAGATACCTCTTCTGGGATAAGGAACCCCACGGTAAAGGCCTAAGAGGCCATAAGGTGATTTAATCCTCATCTCCCTAAGAAGTTCCTGAGAAGGCAAGCTATCAATTACTACAACAATATTTTCCATCTTTTCTTTAAATTTTTTAGGCAAGCTGCTTATTGCCTCTGTTACTAATTCTTCAAATTCTTCTTCGGCTACTTTCATTTTATTTTACTATCTCTTCCTTTAAATTATTTATAAATTCTTTCACTTTCTGTATATATTGGTCCCTTGCTACTTCTCGAATAAAATACTACTAATATTTTCATTGAAAACCTCCAATTCGTCACTCCTGTAATTTTGAGAAATTTTTTAGATATCTTAGAAACTACCCCCGCTTACTTAAAAAATTTCTAATTATTTTCACCCTGTTGCATCAGATTTTGCATCATCTCCTGAATATTTGGACCTGATACTTCTACTTTATTCACATCGAACAGGTCATCAGAAAGTCCCTGATTTATTTCGAAAGATTTAAGAAGAATAGTCATCATCTGTCCTTCATCCATAAACCCTTCAGTTTTATAAGGTAATTCCCAATTATTTTTAATTTTCCTAAAATCAGAAAATATCATACGTATTGTTTGTCCGGAATCATTTTTACCTTCGGTTTGAACTAAAAATAGATTATTCTTATCCACCCATATTCTACTATAAAGAGAAGCTCCCCCTGTCTCTATCTCAAGAACATAACATTCTCTATTGTTAATCCTCTCTATTCCTATATACTTTGCCTTATCTGATATAGATTTCCACCAATTCATCCCCGTTTGATAGTACATCTGCTCCTCTGCTTGCACATTAGTAAGTTTTTTCTTTCCCATAAAGGGTGATATCATCCAGGCATCCTGGCCATCGAAAATAACAACCACCAATATACTGCCCATCCCTTCAGGCATACCAGCAGCTTCAGGAATTTGCATCACAATTTCCGATCTGAATTTTTCTCCCTTGGTAAACAATTTCATCTCTGAAAGCATTTCTCCTTCAGGCGTATATATCTTTGCATCAAAAACTATAGCTATGTCTTTAAAATCCTGATTAAAGTTTTTATAATTACTCTCTGCCTTTCTAAGTATGTCTGATACACTCTGAGAAAAACCCTGACCTATCGCTGAAAATAAAATTACACTTACCACTAATAAAATAACCGACCATTTAACTTTATTCCTTTTCATCTTTAATTTTCCTCCTTTTATTTTATTAACTATTTTACTAATCATTCTACTAAAACTCAAATAATTCCATTCCGTTTATTATATCCTCGCCAATAACGGCTGAAACTCCATCCCAAATTTACCGAAGGAAGACGATCTAATTTAGAACTCCAATTTTCAACTATGGCTCTGGCCCGGATAAAATATTTATTAATTTGTTTTTGATTTAATGTGCTTAAACTGTTTTCGATAGAAGAAATTATTTCTTCCTCATAATTAATTATTAAAGGCTGAATTTCAACTTGCGCAGAATTAAAATTTAGTAAAGCCTTTCGATGAAAACGTTCACTTTCCCACCAATAAGATTTTGAATTATAATTTTCACTCCCCTCGCTATACTCGCGAGGAACAGTGGTATCGGAAGAAAAGACGGGAAAAAAGGGACTTATACAGGGATTGGAAGCTCCGGTAGTATAAAAGAATTGCCCGTCCTCACCAGTTTTTGCAACCAGAGAACAGACTGTTTGGGTTCGGCGAAATAACTTGTTTGCTGCGTGCAGGCATAAGGTGGCACCAGGACCTCGGTTAGGAGTCCACTGAGAATTATCCCCATGATCTCGTAAAATATTTATAAAATCTTTAGTAGTCAATCTCTTCTTCCTCTGTGAAAGCAAAGCTCGGGAACGCTTCTCCCGTTCCGCGCCCTTAGCGGCCCAGGTCATAAATTTAGCGGAATAACATTTTCGAAAATTAAAATCTTCTCTTTTTTTGCAGTAACCTTTTTTAATTGCATTATCCATCAATCCTTCAGAGCAAGAATCATAATCTTTCTGTAAAGATATTATATTAGATATACTCCAAATTTTCTTAATTTTTTTCCAGGCCCACCAGGTTTTCACTGTTTCTAATACATAGGCCTCTTTCTTATCGATAATTAAAAAACTATTCATATATTTTAATTTAAACCGATAACCGCAATTACCTCCCTGTCCATGCTTTTCCAATAATTCAATAATAACTTCCAATGCCTGCCGGGCAGTTCGGCTTCTTTCGAGGGCTAAGCGAACTAAATCCATACCGGTTAGACCTATCTTATTCGGCTTTTCTCTGGTAAATATTGCTTCATTACCGATAACCACCCCATATTCATTAGCTCCCATCTCTGCACCAAACATCCAGAAAGGCTGACAGAGTAATACCCGGGCGGTTTCTGAAACCTGGGGGATAGTCAAATAGGAACATTGAACAGTTTCTTTTGGTTTATGCTTTTTGTGGGGAAATATAAGGATGTTTTGTGCTTCATCTGGTTCTCGATCACTATTCTTCCCAAAAAGAGTAAACCCTTCTTCGGTAGCAGAACCTAAAGCTACTATAGTATCACACATAATTACAACTCCCTTTCCATTTAGAACGTTGATGAAGAGAGTAAATAGATTGGTTAGTTGGTTAATTAGTTAATTAGTTAATTAGTTAATAAATTATTAGTATTGAACTAGCTATCCAGGTAACCAACTAACTCAATACCCGATACTAACCTATCTTCTGACTTCTGACTTCTTTTTTCTTTTTCTTAACCAGTTAACTAGGTAACTAGTTAACTAACTAACAAATCAAAAGATTAATTGCATTTAAATTTTTCTCTTATTTTTTCTTTCTTACATTTAGTAATATTTTTCAAATCCTGTTCCGGTAATTTTAATCCATCCTTTAAGCTCTGAATTA
>JABUBQ010000092.1_pt1 | contig 12508 bp, 10 predicted proteins | sample 7240351 | NCBI WGS metagenome assembly JABUBQ01 (sample SAMN07256348, study PRJNA390944) | subsurface metagenome | isolation source: Methane hydrate marine sediment | place: Pacific Ocean: Eastern North Pacific, ODP site 1244 | collected 2002 | reverse complement strand
TCTTTTTTCTTTCTTCCTTTTTTTCTTTTCTCCTCAAAGGCCCTCGCTTTGCCTATGGTTATTTTCAGATACGATGGGGTTATCTTCTTTTCTGTGCCAGTTTTAGAAGTCTTTATAATTGCTATAATTTCCGAATCAGTGAATTTTTTTTGAATTAAAAAATTCGCTAAGGCCATATCGTAGCCTGAACCCGTCTGGTCGGAGAGGTCCGGTCTATTTCGTTTTAAATAGGTATCCTGCAATTTTTTATTTTTCTTTAATAATTCTTCAAATCTTGCCGGCACTTTCACGTCTTTTAAATTTATATCCATCTTGGATGTATCTTCTATCTTAACCTTATATTTCTGAAATTTTTCAACTTCATATTTTAGATCCGGTTCAAATTTTACAATCTTTACTAGTAGCCCCGATGGGCATTCCGGCTTTATATTCTTCGTTCCCGGCACCCGCAAACAATGAGAGATATCTTGCCCAGCAATATCGCCCCCTAATTGTAGTGCCAATCCCTTCAAAATTCCTTTGGTTTCCAAAAGTATCTTATTGTTTTTGATGAGTATGGGAATTTTTAGCAACCAGTAAAAATGATAGCCTAATCCACTATCTACTATAATACTTGGAGGGATTCCAAACTTTTCTATCTTCTTCATCATTTCTTCTTTTGTAGGCAACTCGGGTTGTTTTTCTCTCTTGCAATCTGCGTCACACCAAAGAACAGGAAGCACCTTTATATCGCTCTCAGCTCCGGTTTGTCGCCCTCCAGTATTTATGACCCTGGGCGCAACTCCAAAGTGAATATTTTTATTTTTAGTGAAATTTTCACTATTTAGCAAGGATATTAAATCTATCACTCCACTTTTTGTTATTGGTCTGAACAAATGGTTTACTTGATGCGTTATAGTTTTTTTATCTTTATTTCTGGTATGAACAAAAGTTCTGATGTCAATACATCCTTTAATTCCTCCAAAAATCGCCTTAAAAAATTTTGTTAATTCTTTTTGCATATATTTATATTCTCCTTTCCGTTATTTATTACCTGGCCGGTAATCAGAAGTAACCGAAAGGAAAATGTAGCCTTCCAATTACCAGCCAGGCGAAAGTGGGGATCGAACGACACCCACTCAGTTACTAATATCATTTAGTTCTATTTGTTTCACCGGTTTACAAAACATAATAAAATGATATTTACTACCACCTGCAATAAACTGCTTGACATCTGTTCAAAAATCCCCTAATATAAAAATAGGGTGTTAGCCTGTATAACCTACTAAGAAAAAGGCTCACCCATTTTAGGAGGTAGCCTACAAGAAAAGTATTGCGGAGAGGCTATAAAATTTTTTAAAGGGGAGTGTGCTAAACAATCGCGCCACTCCTCTTTTACTTTTAACCTAAAAAAAAGGACATCACGGCTGTTTTTTTATCCCCGTTAATGCCCTTAGCTGGACCAATTCTAAAGAGCTATCTCCATTATATCCTCCCGAGAGTCAATGTCAAGAGTGCTTTAAAAAATAAATAAATTCTCCTTTAAATCCAATGTCGTGTAATTACGATTATGTGACATTCAAACTACTTCCATCCCGGAAAAACAATCAAAGACCTTGTCCTTTTTGGCCACCAGATCGACCTCATCATCATAGATGATCAGCATATCCAGGGACTTGTGCCGGGAGAATTTCCTCACCGTGGAGACCTCAAAGGATTTTAAAAGGTGGGTGACAAAATAATGGCGGAAGCCGTGGACACTCTTCTTAACTCCTAATTGGGAAAACAGGCTCTCGAAATCCCGCTTGATGGTCCTCGAGGATAACCGGTTACTCTTCCTATTCCCCAAACTCTTGAACATGGCCCCCGAGCCTACCCGACAGATCCGGATATAGAGTCTTAGGGTCTTTACTGTCTGGGGGTGGAGATAGATCATCTCCTTATCATCCTGCCCCTTACCCTGGATATAAGCGATCCCGTTTACCAGGTCTAGGTCCTCCCGGTTTAACCGGATAACCTCTATCTGTCTTAAACCCTGTAAAGTGAACAGGCAGAAGAGGGCCTTGATCCTGATATTGGTGGGAGTATCGGGAAAGGTCTTTATCTTATCCCTGATCTTTTCAATCTCTCCTTCGGAAAGACCTTCCTTCTTGTGTTTCTTATTCTGCCTGAAACCCTTGATGTTTAAAGTGATATCCAGGGGCATAAGTCCATTGCGGGTCAGTTCCCTTAAGAATACCCGGGCTGAGGCCAGATACTTATTCTTGGTGGCTACCGTCAGATCGTCTCTATCTTTCAGACTGCGCTTAAATTCCAGAAAGCTATTTTTGTTAAAACCATTCCGGGCAATAAAGGCCAGAAATAGGGAAATTCGATAGGCATAATCTCTCCTGGTCCCCTCGGAGATATCCAAGAGGTCAAAGACTTCCCGGGCCTTCTCTTGTAGATTCGGAAGCGCCAAGGATAGATCAGTCTCGATTAAGTTCTTCATTCTCTCTCCACTTCCTTTGATTAAGAAATTTCTCCAGGTCTTTCTCCTTGATTCTCCAGACCCGGTTAAGCTTATAACCGGTCAGCTTTCCACCCCGTATAAAGTTTTTTACCGTATTTTCGTGCACGTTCAGCCTTTGAGCTACTTCTTTAAGAGTCAACATCATAAATCCCCCTTTATCTTTATTCTATCTAATTTTATCACCATAAACAACATTTGTCAACAATAATAGATAATTATAAGAAAACAGATAAAAGTAGCTCAGGTATCAATCAGATTAAACAGCCCTGCCCCCTCTGAAAAAACGTTTATTCAAGAGGGCAGGGGACGGCAATCCGGACAAAGGAATTGGATAGAAGTCCGGATCACCGGAAGATTATTCCTTACTTATTTATTTTAATTGAGCAGATTCGCTATGATAGTCATACCTTCCCCTGGCTCTTTCTATATTCCGGCCACATTTGGGGCATTTATAATTATCAAGAGGATAGCCCTTCTTTCCCACAATCGCTTGGCCTCCCCAGTCGCAATTTTTGCATTTAACTTTGATATGCATTTTTAAATACCGCCTCATTATTCCCAGAAATATCGTCTTTTTACTCACCTTTGATTCTCCCATATTAGATTATCCCCCTACTTTTACCTCCCTTTCTCCATATACTTCCCCTTCAATCCAATCTTTTGTATCTATATGGAGTTTCATTTTACAGGCATTTTTTTGATACCATTCTTTTATATCACCATGATATCCTTGTGTTAAATGAAAAAAAGGCAAAAAAATTACCCGGGTCCCCCCAGGTTCTCCCAAAATAAACAGATTGTTTTTACCTCTTTTCTTCCCTCTTTGATTAGCCTGTATTTTTTTTGTATTCCCTGATGCGGATAGAATGGTAAATTCTTACCGTAAAGTCTCTATAAATAATTTAGAATTAAAAGTACCTAGTGCACCACTACATGAAAGGATACAACTTCGTCTTATCCCAGATAAAGAATCTGGTTTAGTAGAAATAAGATTCTGGTATGAAGGTGAACTTTTAGGTATGCAAAAAGTTAAAAATTCTGACCTTAATTTAGTGCAGTTTTAGCTTTTAACTGATAATTTATTTACAGCTAAATAATTGTAAAAAAATAGTATATTTTTGATCCTTAAAGTGTTCACTTTTAAAATGTAACTAACACCTTTTTCTTTAAAAAAATTCTTTTAAACTGCCAACTCTGTTCATGAATGGAAAGGTGGTTCTTTAAAGTTCCTCAAAATAAACAAATTTTCCTTTCTTCCTCGCCAGATATGTTAGTTATTTTTTAAATCCTCTTATGATTAAAAATTAAAATATTTCTCTTTAAAAGTAAATTAATTGCTACAGTATAAAGAAAAATATTAACAGGCACGCCAATAATTCTTGGTGGCATTAAAATTACCCATGGAAGCCCAAATAAAATATGTAAAAAATAAGGAACCAAAATAAGAGAAGTGATAGTCTGCCCCACTGCAATAGCAATACCCAACTCTAAAACATTTGGCTCGTTTTTCTGGTTTAACTTTAAAACAAGAGCAGGGATTATCCCGGTTAAGGCAGAAGTTAGGGTAAAGTGTGGCATATAAACCCCTATGGGATTTATAAAATAGCCTAACAGGTCAGAAATTGCCCCAACCAGGCCTCCGGATAAAGGACCAAACAGGATACCTCCTAAAATTATAGGCAATCCCCCCAGACCGATTCTGATTCCCTCTACTCCTCCAATAGCAATACGTAGACTGGCCACCCGAGATAAAATTATACTTAAAGCAATTAGAAGACCCATAGTGGTAATTTTATAGGACGATATTTTCATTTCATTTTCCCTCCTTGATATAGCTTTATATCTGCTACATCAAGAAGAGTCTTTGCAAAAGTTGTTTTTTTGATGTAGCAGCGGACGCGATAACCTACCGCAGGATTAAATAATTTCCCTATAAAAAACTTTGATCCTTTCGTTTAGAGACAACGTCCCATTCTCTAACACTTAACGCAGGTTATCTACTCTGACTAATTTTTTTATTGTTACAATCTAAAACTTTAATCTACAAAAATTCTAGGTATCCTCGGGTTAATTTGACAAATCAACTCTTCTGCACAAGTTTCTATCTGTTTGGCAGTTAATTCCAGATCAAGATATGTCCTTTGCTGTTTACCCAGAATTACTACTTCTTCACCTATCTTTAAACCATTTTGAGTTCCTTGCAAATCAATCATTGCCTGGTCCATACATACTGCTATAATTCTAAATGGTTCGCCTCTAATAAGAACGAAACCTTTGTCTTCAAATTTTTTACTCAAGCCATCGGCATAACCAATTGGAATGGTTACAATATTTGTTTTTAATTCACATTTATAGCGGCCACAATACCCTACAGTTTCACCCTGCATTACATATCGTAGATAAGAAATTTGAGTTTTCCAAGTTAACGGAAAATACAGTTTTATAATTTTTTTAAAATCATTACTGGGATAAAGACCAGCTATGCCCATTCCAATTCTTACCATATCTAAATGGGTTTCAGGTAAACTTAAAGTAGCAGCAGTATTAGCAATGTGTAAAATATTAAAATTAATACCAACTTGTTTAGCTTTTTTTATTTGTTCCTTAAATATTTTTAATTGTTGCTTCGTTTCTTTATTGCCGATTTGTTCAGCACATGAAAAATGGCTAAATGCTCCTTCCAAATATAAATTTGGCAGTTTAGAAATATACTTTAAAAAAACAAGTACCATATTTGGGGAAACACCAATTCTATTTAAACCTGTGTTAATTTTAATATGTACATCTGCTTTAAGGCCTATTTTTACCGCTTCTTCTGATAATTGTTCAGCAAATTCTTTTGTGCAAACAGTTAATCGCAATTTATTTTTGAGTGCTTCTTTAATCCGTCCACTCGGAATTTCACATAATAGCAATATAGACAAATTTATCTTTTCCGCCCGCAGCAAGAGTGCATCTTCTATATTTGTTACCCCAAACCAATCTACCCCAGCTTCAATTAAGCAATTAGCATAGGGGACAGTTCCACAACCCCATCCATTACCTTTAATTACTCCTAAAAACTGTTTGTTTGTCGGAATTTTTGCTTTAATATTTTTTACATTATTCTTAATTGATGATTTTTCTATTTCCAACCACGTCCGGTATAATGACATATAAATTATCCCTTTTTATTCTATTAAAATAAAACACAGTTAGGTTTAATTAAAAGATAAGATATCACATTAATGACATGTGATATCTTATCTTGTTTAAGTTAACATATAATTTTCATTATATTTATATCAATTCTATTAATACTAATTATCTTACTGTTCTAATAATAATCTATCTTCTTTGCTTAACTTGGACTGATACAAATTGCCCAGATATCGTAATATAAAGAATTGAGCTACAATTCCCACAGCAAGTAAAACGAATGCATTCTTAATCATCGGAGATATTAAATACAATACCGCAGAGATACCTGCTACTACCATAGCATAAGGTATCTGGGTAGTGACGTGGGCAATGTGGTCAGATTCAGCAAATATTGAAGACATAACCGTAGTATCTGAGATAGGCGAACAATGGTCTCCGAATATTGCTCCGGCAAAAATAGAACCAATAGCAATTGCAACTAACGGAATACCGCCAATTGAGTAAGCCAAGGGAACTCCTATAGGAGTAATGATTGCCATGGTTCCCCATGAAGTACCGGTAGCAAAAGATATAAACATACAGATTATGAAAATTAAGAAAGGTAATAGAGCCGCACTCATCCAGCCCTTAGTTGCATTAACTACAAAATCTGCAGTACCTAGAGAGCTACAAACGCTACCTATAGACCAAGCTAAAACCATGATTAAAACTGCTGGCAACATGGTTTTAAATCCGCCTAAAACGGTTTTTTCACATTCTTCTAAAGACATTCTATGAATTAAAGCTAAAATTAGCCCTACTACAGTCATAGCAAAAGCAGCCCAAGTCAGAGCGATATCAACTTCTGTATCAGCTAATGCATCCATAATGCTCTTTCCGGTTCCCCCTCCCCCGGTATACCATATTGCCCAGATGCCTACACCGATTAAAGTAAACAGGGGTAAAACAAAGTTCCATATACTTGCCTTTTCAGCATCTGTAACTTCTCCTAAATCTGATTCTATAGAAGATAATGGGGTACTGCCTTCTGGAACAAGTTGGCCTGTCTTTCTGGCTCTTAGTTCAGCATCTGCCATTGGCCCAAAATCTTTTCCCAATATCAACATAGGAACAGCTATTAAGGAAAGTATGCAATAAAAATTCCAGGGTATAGACTGTAAGAAAACAAAATAAGCTTTTACATCTACTATTTTTAATGCAACAAAGGCAGCACCTATTAACCCTACTTGATACCCAATCCAGTCTGATATCGGGCCAAATGTAGCCATGGGAGCTGCAGTTGAATCTAATATATAGGATAATTTTTCTCTAGAAACTTTATATTTTGCATTTATGTCTCGGGTGGCATTGCCTACGATAACTGAATTCGCATAATCATTAAAAAAGACTACAATGCCTAATACCCATGCCAAAAGCTGGGATCTTTTTCCTGTAGTAAGTCTCTTTTCAAGCACCCTAGTAAGGGCATATGTTCCTCCTGTTTTGAACATAAAAGCAGCACCAGATCCTAAAAGCATAGTTAAAACCAAGAATCTGGCATTCCATGAATCAGTCATAACATCTTTTATCCAATCAAATGAAGTAGCTATTGCAGCTAACGGGTTTCCTCCGGTGAAAATTAAGCCTCCTACCCAAATACTTATAAATAGGGAAAAAATAACACGTTTTGTCCATATAGCCAAACCAACTGCAACAATTGGCGGAATAATTGACCAAAATCCAAACATCTTTTTTCCTCCTTTTAAATATTTTTAATAATACTAAACAATTAATTCGATATTTTATTTGATATACTATTTTTTATAAAATGAACCACCCCTTTTTTTATATAAATATTTTACGTGCTTTTGAGAGAGTTTTTTATCTTTCCATCACCTACCTTTTTCTTTTTCCTTATTTCTTCTTCTCCAGTAATCAAAATATCAAGTTTTGGTAAAAATATTTTATATCCAACCCCTGGCTTTCATTGCCTTGCTTATTTTAATTAACGCATTCATCCAAGCAGCATTTCTAAGAGAAGTATTTTTTTCTTTTGCGGTTACAGTAGTTTCTTTATAGGCTTTTAAAATTCTTTTTTTAAGCTTTTTATTAACCGTTTCTAAATCCCAATAGGTATCGGTTAATCCTTGGGTGCGTTCAAAACTACATACAATAGCACCTCCACAGTTAGCTAATACATCAGGAATAATTGTAACTTCATTATCTTCAAGTATCTTTTCAGCTTTCGTTGTAGTTGGACCATTTGCTCCTTCAATAATTAATTTTGCTTTAACTTTATCTGCATTTTTATCAGTAATAACACTTTGTACCGCAGCAGGTATCAAAATATCACAATTCGTTTCTAATAACTCTTCGTTAGTTATTGCTACTGTCTCTGGAAAGTTTGCAACAAATCCAGTATCTTCAACATGTTTCACAAGTTTTTCTATATTAAGACCTTCTTTTGAATAAATTCCACCCTTAATATCACTAATTGCTACAACTTTAAAACCTTCATTATAAAGTAACCTTGTAATAGTACGTCCTACATCTCCGAATCCCTGAACAGCTATTGATATTCCCTTAGGCAATTCTAAATCTCTAACTGCTTCCATAGTAACAAAAAATGCACCAGTTCCAGTTGCCTCCATACTACCTAAAGTACCATTAACTTCGGCAGGTTTGTCATTAACTGCTGCTGGACTATGGAATCCTACTATTTCTTCATACTCGTCAAGCATCCATGCCTGTGTCTTCGCACTAGTCCCAATATCGGCACCTGGTACATCAACCCAAGCTCCTTTCATTGGTAACTTGCGTATAAAAGCACGAACAAGGCGCTCTAATTCCCATTCACTCAATTTTTCGGGGTCAACTCTAATCCCACCTTTCCCTCCACCAGCAGGAATACCAGAAACAGCATGTTTGATAGTCATCCAAAATCCTAAGGCTTTTACTGTATTTAAATCTAAATTAAGTACAAATCTTGTCCCGTCTTTAATTTCTCCTAAGGCGTCATTATAATGTACTCTAAAAGCATTAAATATTTTAAATTCACCGTTATCCATTTTCATAGGAATAGTAAATTCAAAAATACGTTTAGGTTGACTAAGAAGTTTAATGGCGTTGGGCTCTAGTCCGGCAATTTTCCCTGCAGTGAGCAAGGTATTTAAAGCTGTTTCAAAGGGATCGTTTTTCATTATTTATTTCCTCCTATTATTGCTTGTTCCATTGGCTTATTTATAAACCGGGAGAACCAAATCAGAAGGGCCTTTCTTAGATAATTTTAATTGAGGAGCATGTCTTTCCATAATTTCTTGGAAAATGGCTGCTTCTTTTACTTTCTCTCTCATAAATTCTGCATGCCAACTTTCTTTTACCCAGGGTTTATAAATATCATTTTGGCTAGTTCCCGGTTCAATTTTAAAATAACATGGCGAGGTGACTCTTGCGACTTCCGGGGCTTCATAGATTCTACACATTCCCCCTTCTGCATCTGTTATGAACATATAAATATCAAGAGGCATATCAACTGCTTTTCGCATCCCTGCCAAAATTGGGAGCGAAACATCTGATGTAGGATTTAGCGAATTTGCCCCCATTTTTTCAATGACTTTAGCTCCGGCAGCACTACAGTATCCTCCAAATGCAGACCATTTAAAAACTACATCCTTGGGTATAAAACCCTTTTCACGCATACTAGTCACAATAGATAGTATTCCCTCATCAAGTACCAGAAATCCCCTGAGCCCGGCTTCAATATTTCTCATCATATCTGCAAGCCAATAGGAAATATTATCAGAACCTCTCAACCTAAATCCCACCATAGCACCTTCGAAAAAACCCGGCGCTCTTGCTCCTACATCCCAACCTTTACGTGGACCCATAGTGGTAATAACTTCTATTTTTTCATCCTTTCCCATTTGAGCCATAGCTTTTAATTCACCAAAATCGCTTAAAGTTGAGCCTGACACAGTTATTATTGCTCTATGGATTATTACGTTCCTTTTTCTTGCCTCATCAATCATAGCCTCCATAGTTGATGGATGTTCAACCCCTGAAATTTCTATTCTCCATTGTGTGCCATCTGGAAAAGTCTTATTTGACGGAGGAAGTTCTCCCAAGTCTCTTCCGGGAATTCCCATTCCTTCCATAAATTCTCTAATTTCCTTTATTGTTCTCGTCATTTTATATACTCCTTACTATTAAAATATAAAAATTCACTTTAATTTATTATCTACAAACTATATACTATTCAAATTCTTTTAACATCTTATAAAACTCTTCTTCTTTGCCTTTTTTAATATGATAGGAATGATCATCAGTAGGAAAGGCACCGGTCTTTACTTCCTCAATATATTCCTTAAAAGCATTGGTCTCTATCTCGGCAACATTAGCATATTTCTTAACAAATTTAGGAGTAAAGGCTTGGAATAGGCCCAACATGTCACCACAGATTAATAACTGGCCATCACAGGGTCCTCCTGCCCCAATAGAGTAGACGGGTATAGATAATTTTTTAGTAATAAATACGGTAAGTTCCGGAGGAACTGCCTCCAACAAAAGAGCATAACCCCTTGCTTCCTGGATAGCTAAGGCATCTTTGATTAACTCTCGGGCACTGGCTGCATCTCTACCCTGTGCTTTAAAGCCACCTAACTGGCCTGAACTCTGAGGGGTTAAACCGATGTGACCCATTACCAAGATTCCGGCATCAGATATAGCCTTTATCTTACTGCAGACTCTTATTCCCCCTTCTAATTTTACGGCATCCATATCTGCCTCTTTGAGAAAACGTCCTGCATTTCTAATTGCTTCTTGGTCAGAGACCTGATAAGACAGAAAAGGCATATCTCCAATACAGAAGGTATTTGGTGCTCCTCGCCGAACTGCCTGGCAATGAGAGATGCAGTCTTCCATGGTAACCGGGACTGTACCTTGATAACCTAATACTACCATCCCCAGTGAATCACCGACTAAGATCATATCCATATCGGCTTGCTCAACAAAGGATGCAGTGGGAAAATCGTATGCAGTCACCCAAGCTACTTGTTCTCCTTTCTTTTTCATTTCCATAAAATCTAAACGGGTTTTCTTTTTAGCCATTTTTTAGTCCTTCCTTTCTATTTTTATTATATTATCTAAAGCTGATTAGAAATTTCTTTCGACATAGCCATTAGTTTTCCCTTAACTTTTTCCATCTCATCTATAGTAAAACGTGATGCGGGGCCGGTAATACTAATAGCAGCTATGGCTCCATTTCTACCAAATATGGGGGCGCCTATGCAATTAATGCCAATTTTATATTCTTCTCTATCAACCGCATAACCTTGTTCTTTAACTTTTTTTAAATTCTTTTTTAGTTCCTCTAATGAAGATATAGATTTGGGAGTAAGGGAAATTATTGGCTCATTACTTTTATATAAATTTTTAAATTCCCTGTCAGAAAGGAAAGCTAATAAAACCTTTCCTAAAGCAGTACAATGGGCTGGGGTCCTTGTTCCCGGTCTAATCTCTGTCCTTAAAATTTCTTGACTTTTAATTGTAGCAAGATATATAACTTCTTTATCCTCTAAAACCGCTATATTAGCAGTCTCGTTAGTAATTTTGGATAATTGTCTAAGATAAAGTTTTGCTATTTCTACTAACTGTACTGTATTTTGAACTGCACAACCAAGTTCAAATAATTTAATTCCTAATCTATACTTCGCTGTTTGCCCATTTTGATTAATATAACCTCGGGATTTAAGAGTAGTTAATATCCTGTGCGTTGTACTCAGACCCATATTTAATTTTTTACTTATTTCAGCAATTCCTATTTCTTGCTCATTAACAGAAAGAAATTCTAATAAATCTAAAACTTTATCTATAGATTTTATTCTTTCTTTTTTGCTTATCGTTATTTCCATATTACGGAAACCCCTTTCTTTTTTAATATTATACCATATGAATTTAAAAAATCAAGCTTTTCTAAAAAAATTATCGGGTTTTTGCAGTTTTAGGGTTTTTTCTTTGCAATTATTGTGAAGTCTTAAAATACCTAATTCTGTCATAGGACCCTGAATCTTACACCTTGCGATATAAGGATTTGTATCTGCTAAATTTTTAAATAGACCGAAAGCCCTGGCCCTTTTCCATTCGGTAATACTTTCTCTTAATTCCTTTCTGCTAAATTTCGTTAGATTCTCACAATTATAGCAATCCTCTTTACCGGCTTCGATACGTTTCAGGATATCCTCTAATTGATTTTCCTCTTTCCGGTGATATTCTTTTCTCCGGTATTTTTGCCAATCCAGCCAGGTAGAAAGAAAATTGATAAGCGTCCTGAGCTCATCATACCTGCCGGGTAATACGTGCCTGGCCTTTTTCTCTTGTTCTAATCTTTCCTTAATATTTTGAATCTCTTTAGCGGTTACTATTTCAAACATAATCAAAACCCCTTTTCCCTTTGATTATCCTGACTAATTGATTAAACAATATTCCTCTCTGTTTAATTTTTTCCTGATTTCATATATAAAGGGAGCGGTTTATATACGAAATCTACTGAAAGTTTAATTAAACTAAAGATTATTCTCTGTTTCTGTTTAATTCTTCAACCTTAAACTTTGACGCTCCCCTGTCCAATATTAGCTTTATTGTTCCCGGATACCACCGGCCACCTCTTTTAGTAGGGACCCCGTTCTGATTTAATTCCCTGGCAATTGCTCCCATACTCATTTTTTGATATCTCTTTAGATAGTGGATCCTCTTAAGCGTATCCTGTTCTCTTTTGTCTACCTCTAAAAATTTACTCTCTCCGAGGTTGGCATTATATCCGAGAGCCGGACTCCCGACATATTCCCCTTTCTCTATTTTGTAATTTAATACTGCCCTGGTCCTCTCACTTATTAAGTCCCT
>JABUBQ010000091.1_pt1 | contig 12510 bp, 12 predicted proteins | sample 7240351 | NCBI WGS metagenome assembly JABUBQ01 (sample SAMN07256348, study PRJNA390944) | subsurface metagenome | isolation source: Methane hydrate marine sediment | place: Pacific Ocean: Eastern North Pacific, ODP site 1244 | collected 2002 | reverse complement strand
TTTCTCTTTTATATTAGTAATAAATAACAATGTATTAATCGATAACTGATAATTGCCTTGGATTCATACTGGATTGTATAATTCACTTTTTAAAGTATAACATTTTAGTATAAAATAGTATAAAATAGGGACAGCTATTTTCTTTGTCATCCCCTATGCAAAGACGTAAAGGGAGGCAAGTACAAGTAAAATTTGACAGAAACAGAAGGATATGCTAATATTTTGAAAAATGTTAAGGAGTAGATAAGGTGGTTTCAAAAAGAGAATTTACTAAATTAATAAATTCCTTTAATTATTTTTCCTTCTATTTTACCACCGATGTTTATGCCCTAACATCTTAGAGGTTTAAAATAAGATATTATAGGCATAGACATCGGTTTTATGCCTATGATATCTTTATATAATATATTTATGTATAAATAAAAGTCATAGGTTTTTTAAATTCCTATGGCTTTTTTTATTTTATAAGAGAAAATCGTGTCAAAGAACCGTCCCTTAACACGTATTTAAGGGGATCAAAAATATTAAGAAAAGATTTATTTAAAGAAACTTCAGACCAAAAGGAGGGTGAATTCAAGTGATTATTGTGATGAATGGCAAAACTGATGATGCTGATGTAGAAAAAATAGTAAAGAAATTGAATGAAATGGGACACGAGGTACATATCATTAGAGGGGAAAGACGAATTGTTTTAGGAGTAATCGGAGATGTAGAAAATTTAGCTTCTGTTCCTTTTTATGCTTATAATGGTGTGGAAGAAATTATTCGTATTATAAAACCTTACAAATTGGCCAGCAGGGAATTCAAGGATTTTAATACTATCATTAAAGTAAAAGATATAACTATTGGAGGAAAAGAAGTAATAGTAATGGCCGGACCATGTGTGGTAGAAAATGAGAAACAGATATTTGAAACAGCTCAACAAGTGAAAGCTGCTGGAGCAAAGATATTAAGAGGAGGAGCTTTTAAACCTCGGACTTCTCCTTACAGCTTTCAGGGATTAGGGGAAGAAGGTTTAAAATTATTAGCTCAGGTCGGGAAAGAGACAGGTTTAGCAGTTGTAACTGAAGTGATGTCGGTTAACCAGATAGAGCTAGTAGGTAAATATACCGATATATTTCAAGTAGGCGCTCGTAATATGCAGAATTTTGTATTGCTAAAAGAATTGGGTAAAACTAAAAAACCAATATTATTAAAAAGAGGAATGCTTAGTGATGGGGCCCAAACTTTAAGATTTGATACTTTTAGCCAATTGATGAAAGAATTGAGCCCTATAGTTCAGGCGGTAGGCCGAGAATTAAGCACATCTGCTGAATATGAATTAGAGAGGATGAAAAATTAAGTGGAACTTGTTTTAGAAAAAGTTAATAAATTAAAAGGAAATATATTTGTCCCGGGAGATAAATCAATCTCTCATCGCTCTCTGATTTTAGGGTCTATTGCTCAGGGAGAAACCCGAGTATACAATTTATTAAATTCCTTAGATTGTCTAAGAACTTTAGGATGCATGCAAGCCTTAGGAGTGAAAATAGAGTTAGACGAAGATAATTCTGTCAATATAAAAGGAAAAGGATTATATGGATTGCAAGAACCGAATGATATACTCGACGTGGGGAACTCAGGGACGACCATCCGTCTTTTAACTGGATTGCTTAGTGGACAGAATTTTTATTCTGTTTTAAATGGAGATAATTCAATCAGAAAAAGACCTATGAAAAGAGTAGTCCAACCTCTTCGGTTAATGGGGGCAGATATTTGGGGGAGGGAAGATGGCCATTTTGCATCTTTAAGTATAAAAGGAAGTAAACTCAATCCTTTCCAATATACCTTACCTGTAGCCAGTGCTCAGGTGAAATCAGCCCTTCTGTTGGCTGGTCTTTATACAACTGGTGAGACAGTTATTAGAGAACCTCTGTCCACCAGGGACCATACCGAGAGGATGTTAGAGATTATGCGGGCAGATATAAAGATTTTTCCTCCTGAAATTAAAATAAAGGGAGGAAAAGAATTAAAAAGCACCGAGATTTTCATACCCGGTGATATTTCTTCTGCTGCTTATTTCATAGCAGCTGCCAGTATATTAAGAGACTCACAAATTATAATTAAGCAGGTAGGGGTTAATCCTACCAGGACCGGAATAATTGAAATATTAAAAAAAATGGGGACAAAGATCGATATTTTAAATTACCAGATAAAATCAAATGAACCTCAAGCTGATTTAATGATAGAATATTCAAAACCAAAGGGAGTAGAGATTAAGAAAGAAAACGTGCCTTTTTTAATCGATGAGTTACCTCTTATTGCGGTGGTGGCAACTCAGGCACAGGGTAAAACGGTAGTAAGTGGGGCAAGAGAATTAAGGGCAAAAGAGACTGATCGGATAAAAGCTATTGTCAGCGAATTGAAGAAAATGGGAGCAGATATTGAGGAAAGAGAAGATGGTTTTGCGGTAAATGGTCCCATTAGATTGCAGGGAGCAGTCTGTGAAAGTTACAATGATCATCGAATTGCTATGTCCTTAGCAGTCGCTGCTCTATTAGCTGAAGGAAAAACGGTTATAAAAAATTCAGAATGTATAGATATATCCTTTCCTGGATTTGAAAAGACTTTACAAAATTTGATTAATTTTTAATCTGTCATTGTAAACGTAGTGAAGCAATCTCTGTAAAGAATTAAAGTGAGGGTGTAGGTGTAAATGAAAAAAGATATAAACGGAAAGACCAAAATAATCGGGGTAATCGGTAAAAATATAGAAAATAGTCTTTCCCCACTTTTCCACAACCAAATAATACTAAAACATTCTTTAAACTTTTGTTATCTACCTTTTCAAGTAGCAAAAACTAATTTAGGTAAAGCTATCCAAGGGATAAAAGCCCTGAATATAAGAGGAGTAAATATCACTTTCCCTTACAAAGAAAAGGTAATTGAATTTTTAGACGAAGTGGAAGAATCTGCTCGGAGAATCGGAGCGGTAAACACTATTGTTAATGATAAAGGATTTCTCACCGGTTATAATACTGATGTAATTGGTTTTAAAAAAAGCCTACAGGAAGATGGAAAATTTGCTATAAAAGGGGAGAAAGCAGTTATTTTAGGAGCAGGAGGGGCTGCTCGAGCAGTAGTTTACGCTCTCTTGGAGGAAGGGATAGAAGAAATATGTATCTTTAATCGGACTTTAGAAAAAGCTAAAAAGATTAAACAAAATCTTTCGTCCTTTTTCCCAAAAAGCTGTACTAGTGTATTTCCTTTAGAAAAAGAGGATTTAAAAGATAAAATAGAGAAGGCTCATCTTTTAATTAATACCACTTCTTTGGGAATGGCACCCCAGATCGACAATACTCCTTTGCCTGATGAGAAATTATTTCATTCTAATCTCTTAGTTTATGATCTTATCTATCACCCGGCTAAGACTCTTTTTCTTAGACAGGCTGAGAGGGCAGGAGCAAATATAACTAACGGATTGTCGATGTTGGTTTATCAGGGCATAGAGAGTTTTTATCTTTGGACTGGCCTTAAGCCAGAAGGGAAAGAAGTATTAGAAATGATTAAAAGAATTGCTTAGATTGCTTGAAAGTCAAAGAGAAGGGAGAAAATACAAAATGTTAAGATTTCTTGATGCGGGAGAATCTCACGGAAAATGTTTGTTGGGAATAATAGAGGGATTGCCGGCAGGTCTTTGCTTAAAAAAAGAAAAGATCAATCTTAATCTGAAGAGACGTCAAGGGGGGTATGGCAGAGGAGAGAGGATGAAGATTGAACGGGATCGAGTTGAGATATTATCCGGATTGGTAGAAGGAAAGACCATAGGAAGTCCCCTCGGCTTAATGGTAAAAAATAAAGACTGGGAGAATTGGCAGGAAAAGGAATATCCTCCTTTGACTATTTGCCGACCAGGGCACGCGGATTTTGCCGGTGCGATAAAATATGGATTTAAAGATGTAAGGAAAGTTTTAGAAAGAGCAAGTGCTCGACAAACTGCCATGAGGGTAGCTATCGGCTCGGTTGCAAGCTCCCTCTTAGAAGAATTCAATATAGAAATTTACAGTTATGTATTAAGGATTGGTCAGGTTAAAGCCCGGAGGATTACTTCTTTTAATCCAAGGATTAAAACTGAGATTAACAAATCACCAGTATATTGCGTAGATGGAATTGCATCAATTGGAATGTGCAGAGAAATTGATCGAGCTCGGGAGAAAGGAGATACTTTAGGCGGGGCATTTGAGGTGGTAATTTCCGGTGTTCCTATCGGTTTGGGAAGTTATGTTCAGTGGGATAGGCGTCTGGATGCTCAATTAGCTTCAGCTTTTATGAGTATACCAGGGGTAAAGGCAGTAGAAATAGGCGAAGGAATAGAGGACTCGGAGAAAAAAGGTTCAGATGTCCATGATGAAATTTTTATCCAAGATAAGCCAAATAATAATTCTTCTCGATATTACCGAAAGACTAATCGAGCTGGCGGCATAGAAGGTGGAGTTGCCAATGGAGAAGAGGTGATAATTAGAGCTTATCTTAAACCAATACCTACCTTGATTAATCCCCTTTGTTCTATTGATTTTACCACTAAAAAGGAGACAAAAGCAATCTACCAAAGGTCTGATATATGTGTAGTTCCTGCTGCCAGTGTAGTGGGAGAGGCGGTAGCAGCCTGGGAGATAGCAGCTGCTTTTCTGGAAAAGTTTGGCGGGGATTCATTAGCCGAAATTAAAGAAAATTATGAAAATTATAAGGAGTTACTCCGGAAGAAATGAGAAAAAATATTGTTATTACCGGATTTATGGGGACTGGTAAGAGTGTAGTAGCAAAGGAATTAGCTCGAAAATTAAAAAGGGAATTTATAGATATGGACCGGATAATCAAAGAACGCCAGGGAACGAGCATAGCAGATATTTTTGCCAGATACGGAGAAAAGTATTTTCGGGCACAAGAGAATAAATTAGTAAAAGAATTATCTAAAGAAGAAAATATGGTGATTGCGACCGGCGGGGGAACTCTGCTTTCTTCGGATAATACCAGGATACTAAACCAGAAAGGACAAATAATCTGTCTTTATGCTGATTCCCAGACTATCTATAATAGGGTAAAAAAAAAGAATAATCGACCCCTTTTAAAAGAGGAAAACATCTTAAGTGAGATCAATCGCCTTTTAGAAGAAAGAAAGAAAATATATGATAATATCAAGTGGAAGATTGATACCACTAATCTTACAACTCGGGAAGTCGTGGATAAGATAATAAATCTTTTAAAGTTAGAGAGGTGAGTAAGTGAAGGTGAAAGAGATTACAGTAAAAATTACGGAAGATAAAGAATATAAGATTTGCATCGAAAAGGGAATTCTTAATAATTCAGGCGAGCATTTATCTAAGGCAATAGAGAATAAGAGGGTTATTATAATTACCAATTCTTTAGTAAACAACCTGTACGGAGCTAAACTTTTATCCGCTTTGAGAAAGGATGGGTTTAACTCTGATTTAATAGAAGTGCCCGATGGCGAGAAATATAAAACCCTATCTACGACAAAATATCTCTATGATGAATTATTAAAAAGGAAAGCAGACCGAACTACTACCCTTATAGCTTTAGGTGGAGGAGTTATAGGAGATTTAACCGGATTTGTTGCTGCTACCTATATGAGAGGCCTGCCTTTGGTGCATATTCCCACCACTCTTTTGGCTCAAGTAGATAGCAGTATCGGGGGGAAAGTAGCGGTTGATCATCCTTTAGCTAAAAATATAATCGGGAGCTTCTATCAGCCAAAGGCAGTTTACACCGACCCTGAGGTTCTGCAGACTTTATCAGATAAAGATATAAAAAATGGAATGATAGAGGCTATAAAAATAGCAGTTATCAAATCTCCGGTTTTCTTTAAATGGTTAGAAAAAAATATTGATCAATTATTAAAAAAACATAAAGACCTACTATGTGAAGTTGTTAAAGAAGCTATTCCTTTAAAAGCGGACATAGTTTTGAAAGATCCCTGGGAAAGCAGACTACGTAAAATACTAAACTTTGGCCATAGTATTGGCCATGCCCTGGAAGTAAGGGCAGGATATCAGGATTTAAATCATGGTGAAGCAGTGGCCTTAGGTATGTTAATCGAAACTAAAATAGCTCGCAATAGAGGGATGTGTTCAGAAGAGTTTGAGGGGAAAATTAAACGAATATTATCATTCTTACGAAATCAGGAATCCAAACCCGGGGAACAACTCAATATGTCATCCCCGCCTTCTTCTCTGTCATTCCCGCGAAAGCGGGAATCTATGTTTAAACATATTAAAAATTTAGACTACAATCAATTCTGGGAAACTTTGACTTTAGATAAAAAAAACTATCAGGGTAAAATAACATTCATTCTACCAGAGGATATGGGCAAAGTTAGTTTAATTAAAGATATAACTAAAAAAGAAACAATAAAAGCTTTAGAAGAATTTAAAAAGGAGTGGGGATTATGTTAAAGATAGGAATAATCAATGGACCAAATTTGAATATGCTGGGAAAAAGAGATGAGAAAATTTACGGAAATTTAACTTTAGAAGAAATGAACTGTAAAATAAAATCTTTTGCCGAGAAGGAAGGTATTGAACTAATCATAATTCAGTCCAATTTCGAGGGGGAAATTATTAAATTTATTCAGCAGAACGCTTCAAGGCTAAATGGTTTAGTTATCAATCCAGCGGCTTATACTCATTACAGTTATGCTATTGCCGATGCCCTAAGAGACTGTTCTATCCCGGTAGTTGAAGTTCATCTTTCTAATATATTTTCTCGAGAAGATTTTCGGGGGAAATCAGTAACTGCTTCTGCGTGTATAGGCCAGATTGCCGGGTTTGGTTACCAGAGTTATATTCTCGCTATCCATGCTCTTCAAGATTTTTTGAAAAAAGAAGTAGTGAAATAAATAAATAGATTGATCAACTAATATATTTGTTATTCCCTCGAAAGAGGGAATCTATTCCCTGCTTTGTCATTGCAAGAAGCGGAGCAAGCCTACCTCAGCGGAATCAGGGAAGCAATCTCTATATCAAAGGGGCTCGATTCATCGAACCCGCATATTCTCTCTGTTATTCCTGTTTTCTCCTCTCCTCCCGGAGGGAGAGGGTCAGGGTTAGGGGGATTTGTTGAAAATCGGACAATTGCTAAATCGTTAATTACTCATTACTTATTACTTATTACGCAATTAACCAGCAGGCTGATTGCAGAAAGGAGAAAAACAAAATGGAAGAGGAAAGCGACTTTAAAAAAATAACTATCATTGGTGTAGGTTTAATCGGCGGCTCACTCGGATTAGCTCTTAAAAAAAAGAAACCGAATTTTAAAATTGTAGGAATAGATAAACAAAAAATAATCGAAAAAGCAATTGCTCGAGGGGCTATTGGTGAGGGAACAGTTAATATCGAAGAAGGAATAAAAGAAGCTGATATAGTAATTATTGCTACACCAGTAAAAACAATTTTAAATTTATTGGCCCAAATTAATTCTTTTCTTAAAAAAGGATGTCTGGTAACTGATACCGGGAGCACTAAAAGGCAAATTGTAGAGAGAGCCGATAAAGTATTGTCTAAAGATATATTCTTTATTGGTGGCCATCCTATGGCAGGTTCAGAAGAATATGGTATAAAGTCAGCAAATCCTCATCTCTTTCAGGATAAAACCTATATCCTAACTCCTACTAAAAAAAGTAATTTAATAGCAATAGAAAAGATATCTTCATTAATCAAGATGATAGGCGCAAAAAGATTAATATTAGACTCTCTCGAGCACGACAGAATTGTTGGTGCAGTGAGCCATCTACCTCAGATTATGGCAATTTCTCTGATAAATATGGTAAGTGAGTTAGTCCAAAAAGAAAATAACAATAATTATTTTAAAGCCGTCGGAGAGGGATTTAAAGATATGACCCGGATTGCTTCCAGTCCTTATAAGATATGGGAAGATATCTGTGATACTAATCAAGAAAATATTTTGGAAATGATTCAGGAATTTAGAAATTATCTTGAAGTAATAGAAGATAAACTCAAAAATGATCCCAACAGTTTAAAAGAAGAATTTCGAAAAGCAAGCAAATTAAGAGAAAGTATATAGAATATTAGGAAATTTGCCGATTGACCAATTCTCAAATTTACCGATTTTTTGGGTTTACCAGTCCTCCAGTAAAATTGGGTGATAGTTCATAAGTCGTAGGTGCAGACCTTGTATCTGCTCGTAGGACAGGTGTCTCGCCTGTCTATTAATGAATAATTATTTTCTCAGTTTTTTGTTTTGCACTTTTTGTTTTTCGCTATATCCTATCCGCTAAACGCTGTACGCTATACGCAAGAATGCGAGATACGATTCACGAGATACGAGATATGAATAAGGATCCTAGCTTCTTTTTTATTGAAAATTCCCCTCATTTATGCTATAATTTAACTGCAAGATGAGGAAAAATTATGAGCTTTGCCAATAAAGATGAAGTAAAAAATGTAGCTATAAACAGAAAAGCACGACATGATTATCATATATTAGATACTTACGAAGTAGGGTTGGTCCTAAAAGGAACAGAAGTGAAATCTTTAAGAGAAGGCAAAGTTAGCTTACGGGAAAGTTTCGCTCAATTTGAAAATAATGAACTTTATATAATGAATATGCATATTTCTCCTTACGCCTTTGGTAATATATTCAATGTTGGCCCCAAAAGGAAGCGTAAATTACTTATGCATAAACGAGAAATTAGCCGTTTAAAGGGGCAAGTTGAGGAGAAAGGTTTAACCCTGGTGCCTTTGCGAATTTATTTTAAAAGAGGTCATGCCAAGATTGAATTGGCTTTGGCTAAAGGAAAAAGATTATACGATAAACGACAAGCATTAGCTGAAAAAGATGCCCAAAGAGAAGTAGAAAGAGAATTAAAGAATAAAGAATGGGGGCGATAGGTTTCGACAGGGATAAGAGAGGTAAGAACAGCGAGTCGAGGTTCCATGTCCTCGTAAAACCGTGGAAAAACATTAATTGCTAGAAACGAACAATTAGCATTTGCAGCCTAATTAGGCTGCACGTCTGTGCAGGTCTTGTGTCTACGAGACCTTTACGGGTGTAACATAAAGTAGACTATCTTTTGCCTTACTGCCCTGGGAGGTAGAGGAGAAGGTTTAGGGCTGGCTCAATTTACATCCTGTCTACGGGAGGTAGAAAGAGCGAGAACCAAATCATAGACTACACTCGTAGCGGTTCTTACTGAAATATCTTTGGACGCGAGTTCGAATCTCGCCGCCTCCACCATAGTATACGCGAAGACCCTTTAACTACAAGATTAAAGGGTCTTTTGTATGTAGGGTAAAGGTTTCCGTCGTTTAAGGTGCAGTTCGATAATAATAAATTAACAAGTTGACCTTTTTCATTAGAATTTTCTTGTAAGTAAGCTGAATAAAGCTTTTGGGTAAGTTCTAAAATATGAATACCTTGCTCAAAGTAATTAGCATTAGCTTTTTTATGCTTTTCGATTGATGAAAAGATGTCTTGCTGTTCTTTCGACCAGAGTTTATTTTTTTCTTCAAAAAATTCCTTTGTAATAATTCCATCTAATTTATCTTCATATAATCTATCTAAACGTTTATTGTATTTAGTATATTGTTTTTGTAAATTATCTATTTGGCTATTATGGTATTCCTTTTTATCTTTGTGACTTTCTTTTAAAGCTTCTTTGAGCCAATTTAATATATTAGGATCCATTTTCACTTTTTTGATTACATCACCAAATTTCTCTATCAAAGCTTCTTCCCTAATAGCTTTATTTCCACATTTGCCTTTATAGCCAGTACAATGGTAATAAATGTATTTACCTTTCTTAATTTCAGAAGTTATAGCACACCCACATTTGCCACAGGTTAATAAACCAGAAAATGCAAATTTATGCTTCTTGGGATTTTTAGGTCGGTTATGACCATCAAAAGATAATTGTACAGAATCAAATAATTCTTTACTTATAATTGAAGGATGTTTCCCTTTATAAAGAGTGTGGCTCCAGTAAAAATATCCATAATAAATTGGATTTTTAAGCATTCTATGGACAGTACATTTTTCCAATTTATTTCCTTTTCTACTTCTTAAACCTTCTTTATTAGCATATTCAGCGATGTCTTTTAAAGAGTAAGAACCAGTTGCATATAATTCAAATAGCTTTTTCACAATAAAACTTGTTTTATTATCGATTTCAATTGTCTTTATTTTTTCACCATTGATAAGTTTTATTGAATTATAATAACCAAGAGGTGCATGGGAAGGATAGTATCCTTGATTTACTTTTTCATTCATGCCTTTGCGGATTTCTTCAGAGAGATTATCAATATAATTTTTTGCCATCAATACTTTTATACCATGAATAAATTTTTGATGTGATTTAGAATATTTATTGATTATTTCATTTTCTTTTACAAGATGAATTTCTAAATTTAGATCATCGATAGTGCAATAATCTTTAAAATTCCTATATAGGCGGTCTGTCTTTTCGCAAAGAACAATTTTTGTGCCAGTATTATTTTTTAAAAATTTGACCATTTCATTAAATTTTGTTCTTCCGGCTTTTTTAGCGGTTTCTGCATCGATAAACTCTTTAATTATTTTAAACCCGTTTTCCCTGGCGTACTCTATAAGTAATTTTAATTGGGCAGGGATAGAAAAACCTTCTTCTTGTTCTTTACTGGAAACTCGTGCATATAAAACAGCTTTCATATAATCCACCTTTAAAAAATATTGATAACTTAAATAATTTCGAAGTGTTTATCTTTAAGGCCATAATCTTTAAGTAGTTTATTAATATGATACTGCTGGATCTTATTTGGTTTGGTCTTACCATTAAACCAGCGGTTCACAGTTGAGAAGGTAACCTTTAGTCTATCAGCTAATTGTTTTTGGCTAATTCGATTTTCTAAACGGTAAATTTCTAATTTCTTTACTAAATCATTCATATTTGCATTATAACGCATTGTATATAAAATGTCAAATAATTAGTGAAAAAGCAATAACTCTTATCAATAAATATATTGGTCCTTAAAACGATAAAGGCGAATAAAATAGTTCAATTATTAATTGCTTAATATATCATTTTATTAGTTAGTTAAATATAATTATTAGGCTTATTTTATCTCTAGTATCTACAATATTGATTATTGTAATTAGACAAGGTATGAGAGTATTTTAAACCTATTTAATATTACCTCACTTATAAGATGTTTCCACTATTAACTACCACTACGCCTATATGGGTAGGATTTACCCCATAGGGTAGGGTGGAAAAACTACCTTTTGTCTTTTATTGTTTTCTAAAAGGATATGGCTTTACAGAGACGACTTTTCCCATGCTGTCTACTTCAATCTTGTTTTCCTCTATTAGAACATCTTTAACTGAATCCCATCTTTGCAAGACAATCATCCTTATTCTATTTGTACGTTTTCCTCCAGGCAAGTCGAATCGTTTGATAAGATGATAATATTCTAATTCTCTTAAGGATTTTTTAACTGTACAATCATTAATCCCAGCCCATTCGGAAATTATTCGGTTGCTATAGCACATATTACGATACTTATTGGTTAAGCTTGCAATGGCCATTAATGTTTTACAAGTACTTCCAGATAACTCAGCGAATATCCCAGAATGAACGAATTCCCAAGCAATAGCACTAAATTGTTCCCTCTTCCTTCTATAAAAGCTTTCTTCATCCAGGTCAAGACCTTGATACAATTCCGGATTTTGTTCAACTAACTTTTTAGTTTCAGCTTGTGCTTGGGCATGAGGATTATAAATTGGAATATCACCTCACTAATAATTTTTTATTAGTTTATTTCAATTCTAATTTTTCTACTTAAATTTATTTACTTAATTTATATTGATAAATATTTACCATTTGAGAACATTTTTTACTTTCCTTTAAGCCAATATCGTGTAATTTTGAAAGCCTTTATTTGCAACAGTTTTAGCGTTTTATAAAATTTGGGTAGGTATAATCATAAGCGTTTTTGTTCCAAAGAATAAGAAATCCTTATATGTCAACAGTTTTAAACCATTCATAAAAATTCCAATCATCAGGATTTTGACCTTTTTCTTTTAGAATTCTAAGCATCTTTTCTTTTAGTTCTTCCTTGCTAAAACTTAATATATTTTCGAGTATAGTTTTATTTACTGTTTTTTCTTTAACAAATTGATTTTTTCTGCATCCTCCATATACCCACAAGTGCCACATAGGTGGCGTATAATCTTCCATTCTTGGTATTTTTCTTTTTTTAATATAATGAATCTTCCCTATTGTTATCAGTTCATTTAATTTTTCATCTGAAATACTAATATTTTTTATATTATTTATCCTTTCTCTAAAAGATTTTCTAAAATCGTATCTAAACATTGATTTTTCAGCTTCTCTTAGAGTCAATTTTTTATGTTTGAGATTTTTTTTAAGAATATTTTTATGACATTCTAATTTTTTATATTTTCCCTTTGGCATTTTTACTTTCCTTGCTTTTTTTATTTTTTTTTTTTTTAAGCAA
>JABUBQ010000090.1_pt1 | contig 12515 bp, 9 predicted proteins | sample 7240351 | NCBI WGS metagenome assembly JABUBQ01 (sample SAMN07256348, study PRJNA390944) | subsurface metagenome | isolation source: Methane hydrate marine sediment | place: Pacific Ocean: Eastern North Pacific, ODP site 1244 | collected 2002 | reverse complement strand
AGTTGTATAATGTGTAGTTTAGGTAACCCTAGCGGAGAGATTGGTGTTACCGGGGTGTCACAGTGTAAGCCAAAGATAATACCATGATTTAGTGCCGATTTCAGCGGGTCGGTACGAGCAGCTCGTTCTGGTCCCACACATGAATCACGGAGAGGGTCACCCCAGTAATATACTTCTGCCTGGAGAAAGGAAGCAAGTATTCCTAATTTGGCCATCCGCTCCAGCTGGTATTCAGTAGCAAACTGACAGTGTTCAATGCGGTAACGGTGGTTGCTCCGAGGATAAGCAGATAGAGCCTTCTCATAGGCTTGAAGGATTGATTCGATGCCACGGTCACCGTTACCATGAATAGCAATGTGGAAACCTGCTTTATGGTATTTTATAACTAGCTCGTTGAGTTCTTCTTGAGAATGGACTAGAATTCCTGTGTTTGAAGGTTCACCCATAAACGGCTCGAAGAAAGCGGCGGTTCGTCCCGCTGGGGCACCATCCTGAATAATCTTAACTGCTCCCACTTTAAACCATTCATCCCCGCATCCGGAGCAAATTCCCAAGTTACTTATATCTTCTCCCTCGTTCAAAATCTTTTCCAACAATTCGTAGTAAAGCATTGCGTACACCCGCACATCAAGGTCACCGTTGGCACGAGCTTTTTTATAAGCAAGCAATTCGTTTGATGCCCCAAAAAGTCCGATACCCGCGTCGTGAATAGAGGTAACACCAGCTTCCACATAATCACGGTTGGCAAGCTTTAATCCATTGGCCAGATCATCAACAGTTTTAGGGGGAATTAAGACTGCAACCAGCATTTGTGCCGGGAGCTCCGCCAGAACCCCAGTGGGTTCCCCATTCGCGTCACGGTATATAGTGCCCCCTTCCGGGTCTGGAGTATCTTTGCTTATACCCGCCAGTGCCAGGGCGCGGCTATTAACAGCAGTAAAATGCATAGAAACATGGAAAAGGTGTACTGGATGGTCTGGTGCAACCTTATCAAGCTCCCAGCGATTTAGGTGCCGCTTTTCCGCCAACAATCTATCATTATAACAACATCCCTCAATCCATGTCCCTTCAGGAAGAGATTCCGCTTTTTCCTTGACCTTGGCTAGTATATCGTTGATGGATTTATTCTTGTCGATAGAGCAATTTACTCCTAACAAGGTAGAGGCATAGAAAGTCATATGGTTATGGGATTCAACAAAACCGGGAAGCAGGGTTTTACTTTTCAAGTTGAGCATTTCTGTTTTAGGGCCGCAAAATTGCCTAATTTCTGAATTACTGCCGACTCCAATGATTTTGCCCCTTTTTATGGCTACAGCTTCAACCCGTGGTTGCTTTGGGTTTATAGTAATCACATTACCGTTAAAAAGGATAAGATCTGCGCTAAGGGTAAACATTTCTTCCCTCACAAGGGCTTTTTCTAAGTTTCCATTCATAAATTCTCTCTCCTTAGCATTCTATGACTTGATACTAACTCGGTTTAATGGCAGCCATCATAGGTAATAGAATGTCAAGTGTTAAATCAGCCTCTTCTATGGTCATGGTACAGGGTGGGATTATCAAAAATCGACTATTTCCAGACCCCCAAATCACTGCACTAATGATACCTTTGTCCAATATCTCACTATAGATACGCTCTCTGACATCCTCAGGGAATGGTGCCTTGGTAGTTTTATCAGTAACGACATCAAATCCGAGCATCATACCCACCCCGGTAGGGTTATCAATACAGGGCAAAGGCTTAAACTCAGCTTCAAGGCGTTCCAAGATATGCTTGCCTACTTTAGCAGCATTCTCAGCTACCTTGTCTGTAACATAGAGATTCATAGCTGCTAGTCCAGCAGCACAAGCGGTAGGATGCCCACAGAAAGTATAACCATGGCTTAATTCATTACCCTTCAAAACCTGGTAGACTTTATCATTTATGACTACCGCTCCAAGAGGAATATAACCACCAGAGATCGCCTTGGCCACGGTCATTATGTCTGGCTTAACTCCCCAATGCTCCATGGCAAACATCTTACCGGTTCGGGTAAAGCCAGTCATAACCTCGTCAGCAATTAGCAATACATCATGCCGGTCACATATCTTTCTTATTGTCGGCCAGTACTCGGGAGGAGGAGGAACACACCCCGAGCCACCAATCACTGGCTCACCGATGAAGGCAGCTATAGTTTCTGGCCTCTCGTTGATGATAACTTCTTCAAGGTACCGGGCACACCTTACATTACACTCGGGGTATTCAAGCCCGAACATACAGCGATAGCAGTGATAAGAGGGTATATGCAGGAAGTCCTTACTTGATGGTCCCCATCTTTCCTGAGAAAACACTTCAGCTCTATTCGATGCCCATGAGCCGGCACCAAGGCCATGGTAGCTTCCATAAAGGGAAATGATTTTTGACTTGTGGCTTTTACCGCGGAGGAACCAGTATAAGTGAACCATCTTGAAGGCAACATCGGTGGATTCAGCACCACCTGAAGTAAAAACGACATGGTCCAAGCCAGCCGGTGTGATCTCAGTTAGCTTTTGGGCACAATCAATAGTCGTTGGGTCGGATAACCCATACCAGCCACCGTGGAATTCAACCTTATTCATCTGCTCCAGTACTGCGTTGATAATCTCCCGTCGGCCATGTCCCAAGTTGGTGCATTCTATGCTGGATAACAAGTTAATATACTCTTTACCCTCTGTGTCCTGTAACCATATTCCATGGCCCTTTTCAAGCACCACCCTCGGCCTTCTTCCCACTGCATGAATAGGGTGCATCAAATATTTCACATCTCGTCTCATAAAGTCTTCCGTCCGTTTACTGACCATTCTTTCCTCCTTCAAGTTCCGAATAGAATACCGGGCAACCAAGTAGCTATCTCGGGAAATATTGAAATAATTATGATAGCCAGCCCTAGACTCACGATGTAGGGGACAATAGAGTGGTAGACCATACCCATTGTAATGCTTTTATCAATCTCAGGAAGGATACCTTTCATGTAAAACAAATTATAGCCGAAAGGCGGCGAAAGGAATCCGATCATTATCGACAGAACCATTATTATGCCAAACCAGATATCACTGAAACCAAGTAGCCGAATTAAAGGGAAGAGCGTTGGGGCAGTAATTATCACTACGATTTCTGCTGGCATAAAGGTTCCTAAAATTATAATTGCAGAAACACTAGTAACAACTGGCAACCAACGATTTACCTCTGCTAATCCAATCAGGGCAGTTTTGGCAAGCATCGCTCCTCCAGCCATACCGAAACCAGCTTGAAATGCATAAGCCCCCAACACTATCCACATAATAAAGGTAGTAATACCAAATGCACGTATTGTAATTTCCTTCATGAGAGGCCAGGTGAGTTTCCTGTGTACTGCTGTGCAGATTAAAGAACCGACGGCACCCACTGACGCGGCTTCAGTAGGAGTCGCTGCTCCTGTGAAAATTGCTCCAAGAACGGTGACAATTAGGATGACGGGTAGAATTAGCCCTCTTAATGACTGAAACTTCTCACTCCAGCTTGGCCTCTCGCTGTTCGGCACGATTGGCCCTAATTTGGGATTGAATCCACATCTAATTAGAACAAAGATAATCATCAACCCGGAAACAAGTAGTCCGCTAAAAATGCCGCCCGCGAATAGGCCACCAATTGAGGTTGTGCCGAAAAGGCCAATAAATATGAGCGGTACACTGGGAGGTATCAATACACCTAGAGTGGCACCACCAGTGGCAGACCCGACAGCTAAGTCTTTGTCATAACCTCGCTTTAACATAGATGGCAGGGCTACATAGCCCATAGTGACTACAGAAGCACCTACTATACCTGTGCAAGCAGCAAATATTGCACACATTATTATTGTGCCAATGGCCAGCCCACCAGGCACCCCAGCAAACCACTTGTGTATAGCACCATACAGGTCGTCCGCAATGCCGGATCGCTCAAGCGCAACTCCCATGTAAATAAATAGCGGAATTGCTACTAAGACGAATGTATTAATACCTTTCCATAGTTTGAAATAAACGATTGGAAGTGTATGAGGACCGATAAAAACAAGAAGGAAAAAAACAGTGCCGCCTATGAGTACAAACGCCACTGGAAAACCAACCGCCACTCCTACAAAGACAATGAGTAGGAGAATAAGGGTAAGAGTCCCCGGACCTAAATCAAACATTTGGCTTCGTCCGCGAAATAATAATACGCAGGTCGCGGATGAACTTCGCTGCTCCAGCAAAAAACAACAAAAGGCCTCCTATTATGATTGCCCCACGCACAGGCCATAGAACTGGTCCCCATGGTGTGGAACTGGCTTCCCAAGGCGGTTGTAGAGAATACCAAAGAGCTTTACCCCCTGGCCATACTAAGGTCAGGCAGAGTAGCACCAATAAAGGGAAGGTAATCATATCCACAACCGCCTTGTACTTTGGCGACCAACGTTCATACAAAACGTCGACATTCACATGAAGACCATAACGCAGGCAATACGCTCCACCCAGGAAAACCATTGTGCCATTTAGAAACATAGCGGTTTCAAAAGACCAAGCAGTGGGGGCATTGAATGCATACCTCCTTATTACCTCAAAAAAGGTAACAAAAATCAAGGCTGGCAAAAGTGAAGCCCCCACTATACCTGACCAATGACTTATCTTATCAATTATCTTTAATGCTCTATCCAAGTAAAACCAGACCTTATGCCTTCCACCGTCCTATGAGTACCATATAGTCTTTGAGTAGAGCCATTGCTTCGTTGACGTACGGGTCATTCGCCTCAATCACAAAGTCTTCGAGATTCTTCTTAGCCATCTCTCTTATAGTCTGCATATCCTCATCCGAGAGTCGATGGAAGGTAACACCATAATCTTCTATCATACTTTGTCTAGTTTCTAAGTCGCGAAAATCTATTGACGCTCTTCCTTCATTGTAAGCCCGGCGAGCAGCTGAAACCAATATTTCCTGTAAGTCTGCAGGAAGTTCATCCCAAACATCCGGGTTTACGAGAAAGTCTTGTTCAGAGTGGAAGAACCAAGGCGGCTCAGTATAGTGCTTGGCAATTTCCATGAGCTTGAAATCATAAAGCGAGCTGTTACAACTCCACATAGTAGCATCAATGGTACCTAAAGACAGGGCAGTGTATATTTCGGAGGGAGATGTTGTGATAATTGAGGCACCAAGCTGCTTTGCTACTCCCGCACATGCACCAAAACTTCTAAGTTTCAGACCATTGAAGTCATCCAGAGAATCGATTGGAACTGTTGACATCATCTCACCGAAGCTGAACGCAAAGCCAGCAAGAAGAAGATGCACGCCAAACTCATCTAACGCATCTCGATATATATCTTCCCAGCATCTCGGTTGTAGCTGATAGTGGAATTGAATCATTTCAGACAAGTTTTCGAAGTGCATCCCCATGCTCCAAGAAAACATCGCGGCTGGTATTCTGCCCGTATAGTAGGCACCTGGACTAAAACCTACATCGAGTGCCCCTTCTCTTACTGCATCAATTATTTCTGACGCGCCGCATATGTCACCTACTAGATGCTCCTCCCATTGGATACGCCCACCGGACAGCTTTTCAGACAGCCGTAAAAATTCAGCATCAGTCCAATCATATACTAGTGTTGGGACGTAGAAGCTTTGGTAGGTCAATTTATATACTTTCTCTGCTGGTGCTGGAGCAGGTGCCTCTTTAGCACAGCCAGGCACAAAAGCTATGGCTATCACTGCTGCCAGAGCGATGGCACCGAGTAGTTTCAATAATTTTTTACTTCTCACTTTTTCCTCCTATTAAGATTTTATTCTACAACCTTAAACTATTTAATACCTACCTCATCTACCATCTCCTTTTGAGTTCTATCACTAAGCCTGATTACCCCCAGGGCTCTGGTCACGGGAGGGAGAGGGATTAAAATCAAGTTGCTAGGAAAGGAACAAACCTGCAGCACCCTGGTTTTCCCTGACAGAACTCACTGTTATTTGGTTATTTAACTCCTCGCTTGTTTTCTAGCCGAATAAAAAAATGCTGCTGGCATTAAGCGCCACCAACAGCACTGGAATATTTACTCTGTATGATACTTGCTTTCTCTAAGGTACATCTTCATCCCACCTTTACAGGCTACATAATTTTATGGACTCACATGTTAACGTAAAAGCATCTTGCAAGTTATATACTTCACACACTAATGATTATTTGAAATGGTAACCGTATATATGTATCCTTAACGATATATCACAATCTAGCAGACTTGTCAAGATTCTTAGATGACTATCGGGGGCAGGTCACTTGTCTCGCTTATACAACCTTAGCCAATTCCTTGGTTAATGGAGATAATGACTATTCCCGGCTCTATTGAAAATTGCCAGCCGAGATAATTAACTTGACACTACTTCTTTCTCGGATGGTTAGCTTTCCACTCCTGGGCATATTCTTCATAGGTACAAAAAGTAACTCCGGAGTGATTCATAATATACGGGATAAGTCGCTCATGAAGCATTATAATCACATCTGGCCGACCGCTGGTATCCGGATGAACTGTTAGCGGAAATATTCCCTCTCCTTTTCTATATAGAAAGTCAAATTGAGCCTTCCACATATCGAATATGACCTCAGGAGATGCCCACCCGAAAGTCTTGCCTCCAGAATCCCTAATATAAGCCAAAGGTGGAAAATCATCAAGATGCCAATTTGGCGGAATTTCAACCAAGTCTACTTCCTCACCAAATTTCATAGGTTTCATCCACGTCTCAGGGTCCTTGGTATAATCAATGAGATACCATTTGTCTCCAGTTCTCACATAGTATGCTTCGAAGTCACGATGCATCAAGCTACTGTCATACAGAATCCCATGTTTTATTAATAAGTCGGCGGTAGCGGAGGTGAATTCCCATCCGGGAGATCGGTAGCCCACAGGTTTCTTACCGGTAAAGCCTTTGACTACGGCGATTGAACGGACCAAGACCTTCTCTTCCTGCTCTGGATTCATTGCCTTGATATTCTCGTGAGTATAGCCATGAAGAGCAATCTCGTGCCCTTCATCCACTATCCGTTGACATTCGTTGGGGAAGGTTTCAATTGTATGACCAGGAATAAAACAAGTCGTCTTAATGTTATACCTTTTGAATACGTCGAGGATATTTAACATTCCTACTTGAGCTGCCCATACCCCCCTAGAAACTTCGCAAATAGATTCTGCCCTTGTGGGGCGTCCTAGCCATCCTGCTACCGCATCAAAATCGACACTATAGCACACCTTTACATTTTTATTAGCCACGCTAAATTCCTCCTTCTTTGTAAAGTTGGGACTTCATACTATAACGGGGTTCTGTACATACCTCATCTGTGTGACCTGCCCTGAATAGTTGTACCACATATTAAGTTAGAGTGTCATCCATTAAACAATCAGCCAAACTGGTCAATCGAAGCATCCAGAACTGGTTTGAATTCGGATCTCTCCACAACATTACTTAGTTGACCGTTAATAATTGGCATATAATAGATTTCAACTTGATTTAAAAGTGGTCTTATCACGTTTTCCTTAATCATTCCCAAATGATCTTGCCTCGCCTGGTATCGCCTTCGGCTATTTTCAACTAGTCTAGGGCCAAGCCAGACACCTAGAGCAGTAATGAAACTTAGCAATAGACCAATGATTATTCCTAATGTTGCCCAATCCATATCTCACGAACCTTATAAATATATTTGAAAATAGTAGATTTTGGACGGAAAATACCTTACTGAAGAAAACTCGTCCTCCAGATTATCTCTTGACTATCATATTTTTATCACGTGACCATTTTGTATGTAGAGTATCACTTGCTTCAAGAAGACTCTGAAGGGTCTTATATGGTGATGCACTAAGTTTAGGAATGTCAAGCACTCTTGCCGCATCCATCGCTGCAGTGGGTCCAGGAATAGACTGCCCCGATTTATTAGCTCTTTTTGACCATGCAGTGTCAATCTCCGATTGCCATGTTTCTGAATGAGCAAACTCGACCGTTGAGGTAATGCTAGGATCTATAAACTCGATCGTGATGTCACCTGAGCCTTTCGGTCGGATTATCTTCAACCAATGAAAAGCCTCTATAAATTTAATAAATGTGGAATAACCTAATGTGCGATAGTCAAAACTAGGGTCGAGACGCTGTAGGGTCAGACCAAGTTTGCTTCCAACGACTCTGCCTTGCTCATCAATTGCAGCCCTGACAGCACGCATGAGAAGCTGATCTACTTGTTCTTTGTGCCGCTCTTCTTGTGGTGAGGGCTCTGTTGAGGGGGCTTTATCACCTTGTTCGAGGTAAAAATACCTATCGCATGATCTCACTAGAGTACGGGAGGTTATGGCTTCACGACCCGCTCCAATCACTGTCTTTCCAGCAGACCGGAGTTTACTTACGAGCGGAACAAAGTCACTATCTGACGATACGATAATAAACGTATCAACGGGAGACTGATGTAGTAACTCTATTGCGTCAATAGCTAGGCGAATATCACTAGAGTTTTTACCGCCTCCACTTGAGTGAAATAGGTGGACAGGTTCAATTCCTAACTCTAGAAGTTGGTCACGTTTGTCAGCTTCAACCGACCAGTCAGCGTAGGCTCTCTTCACAATAATCCTGCCAATATCAGAGACCTGATCGAACAACCACTGTATTGACTTTAATCCGGTATTCTCAAAGTCAATAAGCACTGCTAATTGCCGTTCAGCTATTGGTGTCCTTGTTGCCATATCAGATTACCTTAATGAGACTGATTTTTATCATCTAGTTCTCGCCTAATATAGCATACATAATCCATGCGTAGCAATAATGAGAAAAAAGGAAGGTGGCACAGACTAGCAAGGCTACTTTTTATATCATGCCAGATATGGATGGAGTAGCTACAGCTTTAAATGAGCTCGGCTATCTATAAACGGTCCCACTGCGTTTTCTTGGGGATGACTACATGGATTTATAATCAAAGACAACATTTCATCTAAACGTGCAACACAATAATGATTCGTCATTGTGTAATAAAGGTACACTGGCTCGTATTTAGCTAACCTCAGCGACATATTATATTCTATCGGATGGAATCCATACCCCTTTACCCCTGGAGACCAATTGTATCAGAGATTGTTTGACTGTTTTGGGACCGAAAAGTTCACCCGGGTCATCTATCAGAGCACAAAGGGAATAGGCAGTATCACCAGTAATTAGGCTAGTGCGCCCTTTAGAAACAGGCTCTGAAATTTCTATAATAACGCAATTTTTATGCCCGGATTACTGATACGAATTCTGATATAAATTCTGAAACGATGTCAGGCAAGAAGGCATCATGTCGTCAGGGGAAAAGCCAGATTATTCGATGGGGGCTCAAACAGGTGAATGCCACACATTTGATTGCAGACTGCCCTGAAAAGTATTTTTCCCAAATTCCGAAAATAGTTCAGACAAACTATTGACAATTCAGGGGTATGATATCTCATAATAGGGGTGGAGGTTGATTATGTATTCAGAACAGAGAGCAGATGCTTTGCCAAATTCCCCTACCCTACTACAGCTTTGGGATGCTCTTGGCTCAAAGCTAATTGAAGCCGCACAAGGGCAATTGCCTTCTAAGCAGCGGGTCGTGGGTTCGAATCCCGCCAGGGACGCCACAGCTTCAATTCTGGCCCTCAGCCAGTTAATTGACAGCCAAAAGGGCAACTGCCTGACAAAAAATGCCCTGAAATGTCACCAGCAAAGTCAATCACCCGGAGTAAACTATCAGTGCGAGGAACTTATGACGCTTCAAGCCGCACTGGTAGCATACAAAACATACTCCCGGGCTGAAGGGAAAAGCCCCAAGACTATCCGATGGATAACCTCAAGTGTTGGTTACTTCGCTGACTTCCTCGGCCCCGAATGCCAGGATATCGCCAGTATCACCGGCAATGACCTCAGGCGATTTATTATTGCCCTTCAAGACAAGCATAAATTCAGCAATCACCCCTACAATAAGCCACAGTCAACCAACAATACACTAAGAAGAGCAATGGGGTAACAATATAAGCAATTGTTAGGGGTCATGTTGTTACAAAAAGCTCTCTGGGCATCTTGATTTGACTTCGGGATTAACCCACACAACATTTCTAGGAAACCCTCCCTCGAGGGTACCTCTAATTTCTAGCTCCCCTCTTCTTAGCCGTTTTTACTGACCTTGTTGAAGCGAAGGCCAATGAAAACTGCGAAGTAACAGCTACTTAAGTTTAAGCTCAGCTACGATAGGATACAACCTATCAAGCGCTCTATCGGCCTCCTCTTGGGTAATTATTAGTGGTGGAGAAAACTGGAGTCTATTAGCCGTTATACGCAGGTATAACCCCTTTTCAAATCCACGCTTGACTATTAACTCAGCTACCTCAGGACTAGGAGCAGTTTTGGTTTTCTTATCCACCACTATATCCACACCGAACATCAAGCCTAAACCACTAAGTGAGCCCATGTGAGGCAAAGGCAGGAATTCTCTCTCTAATCGTTCCCTGACATGTTTACTCACAGTAGCAACATGTTCTACAATATGCTCTTCTCTATAGATATCTAGAACTTTACTGGCTATAGCACAACATACAGGGTTCCCACTTTCAGTAGAGCCCATAGAAAGAGGCTGCCCTTTTATTGTGTTGAAGACCTCATCAGAGATAGCTACTGCTCCAAAGGGAAGATAGCCAGCAACTATTCCTTTTGACATAGTCATTATGTCTGGTTTAACTCCCCAGTGCTCGAGACCCCACATTTTTCCCGTCCGACCAAAGCCAGTCATCACTTCATCAGCAATAAAAAGCACACCATGTTTATCACATATCTCTCTGATCTTGGGGAAATATTCAGGGGGAGGTGAGATAAAACCGCCAGCTCCTTGCACCGGCTCAGCTATGAAACAACAAATGTTGTCCTTTCCCTCATTCTCAATCATATAGTCCAAATAATTCGCGCACTCAATGCCACAGTTTGGATACTCTTTGTGTAAAGGACATCGGTAACAGAAATAATTTGGTATGTGTATGTGGTCGCCGCAGGGTGGGCACTCAGCATATGTTCCTTTACCTACTCCAGTGGCACCCCCTGTCCCTCGCAGAGTACCATGATAACTACCAAACAAGCTTATAATCTTATATCTTCTCTCTCTTTTAGTCTTGTAGTAGAGATTAGCAATCTTGAAAGCGCAGTCAACAGCATCACCACCGGTCATAGTAAAAAGAAAATGGCCTAGTCCTTCGGGAACCACTTGAGCCAACTTTCGAGCATACTCGATGGCAGGGGCATTAGTGTAACCGCGTAAGGTCGAGGCAAACATCATCCTATCTATCTGTGCCTTAGCTACCTCGGCGATGTCCCTTCGACCATGACCAAGGTTCACATTTACCAGCTGAGAGGCCAGGTCTATATATTCCTTGCCCTCACTATCTTTAATCTTTATTCCTTCAGATTGATCAAAGACCAGGCCAAAGTTCTGTCCAGCAACACCTAGAGAATGTAGAATATGCTCAGCATCATATTTTAGTAGCTCTTCCATTTGTGTTTTTGTCATTTTCACCCTCCTTTTTATTAAGCAGATACAACTTAAGGTGTTATACTAATCCGACCCCTGCTGCACTTTCAAAGATTTTGCAAATTTTACTTGATAAGAAGATTGGGTAGCCACAGAACTATTTGAGGAAATGCGATACAAGCCACTACACCTACCAGCTGAAGTAGGATGAAAGGGACACAGCCCCAGCAAATATCGGCGAAGGTTACCCCAGGCATTTTAAGCCCTTTCAAAAAGAACAGAGCATATCCGAAGGGCGGTGTCAGCCAGGATGTCTGAAGAGTCACGCAAATAACCATGCCAAACCAAAGTGGGTCCCAACCTAGTTCCAAGGATATAGGTATAAATGCAGGAAGAGCAATTAACAGAATAGGGAACTGGTCAATAAACATGCCTAAGATGAAGATAATACCAAGCATCACTAGAAGCATTCCTAAGGGAGAACCACCTATAGCGAAAATAAGATCCTTCATCATTTCCTTGCCACCGAGCCCTGCAAACACAGCGGTAAAGCACATAGACCCTGCAAGAATTCCACCAAACATAGCCATTGTTTCCGTTGTGCTGAGACAAGCATCTTTCAGAGTCGTAAAGTTGAGCTTTCGGTATATGGCTGCAATTATAATGGCGCCGAATGCTCCTGAAGCTGCGGCCTCGGTAGGAGTAGCTATGCCAGCTATTATTGTTCCGAGTACCGCTATAAGAAGCAATGCCATTGGAAGAAAAGCTAACAATGCCCGTAACCGTGGATGCTTATGCTTAGTTTTAGGATTATCTACTGCACTATATTCAGCATGCTTTGATAATTCACCCAGCCTAGGAGCCATCTTGGGACGAATGGCAGTTATAATTAGTATATAGGTTATAAAAAGTGATGAAAGTAAGAACCCCGGGCCGAAAGCACCAAGAAAAAGCTTGCCTACCGATAAACCGGTCAGAGATGCGTAGAAAACAAGCAAGATACTCGGCGGGATGGCG
>JABUBQ010000089.1_pt1 | contig 12537 bp, 13 predicted proteins | sample 7240351 | NCBI WGS metagenome assembly JABUBQ01 (sample SAMN07256348, study PRJNA390944) | subsurface metagenome | isolation source: Methane hydrate marine sediment | place: Pacific Ocean: Eastern North Pacific, ODP site 1244 | collected 2002 | reverse complement strand
AATAACGAAGTCATAAAATCAAAGGAGAAAAACTTACAAAGTTGTCACACTTTGATACCACAGCAGAGGATAGAAGGCAAAGCTGGTATTGGCTGGCTCTGCCCTGATTTTATCGGGTATTAATAGTTTTAAATGGATACCCCTTGACAAGAATAGTATTTTGTGGTAATATCCCGACACCAAAGTATGCCCATGAATGACGAAGTCAGAGAAACAGCGCATATCAAGATGATGCCGAGCATTGTGCGCAAGGCTCACCAAAAAGCTAAAGAGGAGGGGAAGACGCTTGGTAGGTGGCTTGAGGAGGCCATAGAGCAGAGGCTTGAAAGAGAGAAAGCGGAAAAAGAAGGTTAAATAGAAAAGACCTGCGGCAGCAGATCTTTCCGGAGTAGGAAATAACTAGTGATTTACGATTGTTTTCATTCTAAACTAATTCTGAAGATAAGTCAAGCAAGAGGGTTCAGGGAACCCAAAGTGGGGTGTTCCTTTGAGCCCTTATTTTATTAGGACGGGTGCCAGTGTCCTCTCTAGCGGGGCTGGCAGGAATACGGGGAGGTCAACGCTGACGGTGCTAGACAAGATTAAGGCTTTTTTCAAACGGCTGAAGCCAGAAGCCAAAGCTATCGAGAAAAAGGCAGTTGAGCCGGCTGAGACAAAGGCGGCCGAGACTCCTGAAAAGAAGCCGGCCAAGAGCAGCTAGCAAGGTATCAGTAGTAACGGCGTCAGGGGCTTCATCAGGAGTGGCTTAGGAAAGCCCAGGAGATTGTGGAAAGAAAAGGGGGTGAGAGATGAGGTAGTTGAGTAATCTTAGCAGACAAAATCTTAAAAAGGAGTTTTATTCAATGAGAAACAAAAGATTAATAACACTACTTGGTAGCGTCTGCCTGATAGTGGTATTGGCAGCACTGCCCTTTATGGCGGCTTGTCCGGCACCTGACGACGGTGCAGCACCTGACGACGGTGCAGCACCTGAGGTGATTGAGTGGAGGTTCCAGGCGGCGGTTGCTCCTGCGGGCTCTTTCAACTATAAGCTGGTGGAGGAATGGGCGGATTTGGTCTGGGAATCAACCAATCACCAGTTGAAGATCAATTGGTATCCAGCCGGATCTTTGGTTCCTGATGAAGACACCTTTACTGCGATATGCAGCAATGCTATTCAAGGGCACTACTCCCTAGCAGCATACTATACCGGTATTATCCCCGAGGGCGACATGATCTCTGAGCAGCCCGGCGGCCCATTGGATTGGTACTGGTTTCAAAAGCTGTGGTATGTGTGGGGTTGGGAGGAGCTTTGGGAGCCACTTGTCAATGCCGAGGGTGCCAAGACACTTTGCATGTTCTTCGACCCTAGCGCAGCACCGATAAGGAGCACTATCCCAATCAGACACCTGTCTGACTTCGAGGGTCTTAAGCTGCGCAGTGGTGGTGGCTTTGCTCGCTTCGCCGGTGACTACTTGGGGGCTAAACTGGTAGATTTGGTCGGAGCTGAACTGTATACCGCGGCGCAGATGGGCACGATAGATGCCTTTGACTACGCCACCGGCACTTTGGATTTTGATTGGGGCTTCCACGAAGTGGCGCCGTACATCATCATGCCGCCCGGCTGTGGGATAAATCGCTGTGACATCGTATGCAATCTTGAGGCATTTAATGCCCTACCCAAAGATGTTCAAGCTGCTCTAGTGGATACTAGTAGGGCGTACTCGCCCGTATTTACTTGGAAGCTAGGCGAACAGGATAGGATTGCCACGCAGCGGATGATAGACGAGTTTAACAACGAGATAATATTTATTCCCGCCGACGAGTGGGTGCAGTATCAAGAGTATGCCCAGGAGTTCCGTGTAAAGGAAGCCGAGCGAGTTTCGCCGACCCTTGTTAAGATGTTCGAAATATATGAGGAGCATTTGCCTGACGCTTTGATTCCCTGTGCGGACTAAGGCACTGGAAGCCTAGCCTTCATAGTTATTTCGGCCGGGCTACCTCGTTTACGAGGTAGCCCGGAAGGAGATTATCCGTGACGAGATATTTGCGGGACGGCATTGAGATTGCAAATGAGTGGAGTTGCCGCATTTTTCAGTATGCGCTTATCGCCATAGTTAGTTGTATGTTCTTCGAGGTAATCGCTCGGTACGCTTTCAATGCGCCGACGCTATGGGGTCCTGAGACAGCTGAGTTACTATTCGGCCTAGTGGCCTTTATGGCTGGTGGATATGCCTTGGTTCATGGCTTGCATGTCAAAGTAGACATATTCTCTCGGCGGTGGTCACCACGGGTGCGTGCCATTGTCGACTCTTGTACCGGTCTTCTATTCTTTATCTTCGCCGGGGGGTATCTATGGGGAGGTATTCCCCATGCTTGGCACGCTTGGGTCATCAGGGAAACCAGCGGCTCGGTTTGGAACCCACCTTTATGGCCCTATAAGTGGGTATTAGTGGTAGGCTTTGTTCTCATATTGCTGCAAGGGCTTGTTTATTTCGCTCACAACGTAGTTTATGCTATCCGCGGAAAGGGGAAGCTACCAGCATGAGTCCAGAAATTGTTATCCTGATTATGGTGCTCTCCCTCTTCGCTGTTCTCAGTGCTGGGTTACCCATAGCCTTTGCCGCCGGTTCCATAGGTATTATTTTCCTGCTTGTGCTATGGGGTCCGGAGGCACTCATTGTCGCTGTTACCACTGCTTTGCATTCTTGCTCTAGCTTCGTTTTACTAGCTATCCCGCTATTCATCATGATGGGGGCGGTAATGGAAAGAACGGGGATAGCCGAAGATTTATACCGGGGGTTATATGCTTGGACGGCGGGGGTAAGGGGTGGGCTGGCAATGGGCACCGTGATTATCGGTGCTATCATGGCTGCCATGATGGGGGTAGCTGGCGCCGAGGTCGTTGCCATTGGACTCATTGCTCTGCCGAGCATGCTCAAGTATAATTATGATAAAAAGCTAGTGTTAGGCACCACCCTGGCTGCCGGCACACTAGCCCAACTCATTCCACCCAGCATGCTGTTTATCATTTATGGGTCACAGACTGGGGTTTCGGTAGGCCAGTTGTTCGCTGGTGGGATAGGCGCTGGCAGCGTTCTAGTTGCCCTCTTCATTCTCTATATCGGGATAAGAAGCTTCTTCCAGAAGGAGCTCTGTCCCAGCATCCCTCTTGAAGACAGGCCCAATTTTAGGCAGAAGCTGGGTACCATCCCGGCTATGATTCCGGCTTTCGCTCTGATTTTTGGCGTTCTGGGAGCGATATTCTCTGGAATGGCAACCCCCACTGAAGCAGCTGCCGTGGGGGTGGTAGGTGCTTTTCTAATTGGGGGGGCGCGCCGCCGCTTGACTTTTGGGATTCTAAAACAGGTACTCCGTCGTACCTTTGGCTTCGTTGGCATGTGTTTGTGGATTGTCATTGGAGGCACCCTCTTCGCCAGCGTCTTTACCGCCCTAGGTGGACCAGAAGTGGTGGAGGGAGTTTTTGAAGTAACAGCCTTCGGACCATGGGGCACCTTTGCCATGATAATGTTTGCCTTGCTAATTTTGGGGGCGTTCTTGGACCCTGTCTGCATCATCATTCTCACCACGCCCATTTTTATACCCTTGGCACTATCGGCTGGCTTTGACCCGATATGGTTTGGGGTTGCTTTTGTTGCCTGTTTGCAGATGAGCTACATAACCCCGCCGTTTGGTTTCAGCCTATTTTTTCTGAAAGGGGTAACTCCGCCTGAGATCACCATAGGTGACATTTATAAGTCAGTTTGGCCTTTTGTACTCATACAGATATTGGGGGTGGCCATAATAGCTATCTTCCCGCAGATAGTACTGTGGCTCCCTCACCTGCTAATGAAGTAGTGATAGGCAGAAAGAATTGCCTACTAAATTTGATGTGGAGGTGGGGATGAAAACAATAAAGTTTGAAGATATGAGCTGGTCTGAAGTTGCTGAGGTATTGAAAGAACCTAACGCAATGATTTTGCCGGTTGGTTCTATTGAGCAGCATGGTCCGCACCTTCCTCTGAATGTCGACTTTCGTATCACCGAACACATAGCTTGGCAAGCCGCTAGAAGGGTTACCGATGAAAATAAAATCCATGTCCTCGTAGCCCCTGCTGTCCGCTATGCCGAGGTCTTATCAGGCTCCAGTAGAACGTTTCCCGGAACTACTGGGGTAAGGTTTGATACATTTATGAGTGTGATTGGAGATATCATTTGGAGCTTCGTAAACCAAGGATTTAAGAATATCATTGTTCTTAATGGCCATTTGCCTAACCGTGACCCTATTGCTGCCGCACTTAGAAGGATAGGTAGCGACCTTCGAACCGCCAGTATACCGAATATAGGGCTGTACGCCATTAACTGGTGGGAGATGGGGTCCGATGTCATTTCGCATGTACGTAAATCTGAAGCAGGCCTTCACGCGGATGAGATAGAAACTTCAATCTGCTTAGTTATTCAGCCAGAAAACGTCCACCTTGACAAGGCTCTTAAATGGTTTCCAAGTTACTCCTTGTCAAGAAGATGGGTCGGAAGTTGCGACTTAGTTCGTGATGTTGTTCCCAGCGTGTTCTATCACTCCCGCGCCAAAATGCCAAAAGGTCCGGGGGACCCGGTGGAGGCACAGGGAATAATGGGAGATCCAACGGTAGCAACCAAGGAAACCGGGGAAAAGATCGTCTCAGCTGTTGTTGACGACCTCACAAAAGTTATAGTGGAAATAGTGGAGTCAGAAGGTAAATAGTGCTGGCGGGCTCTGCCAGGGTGCACCACTCGGGGCTTTTCACCCTCGTCAGTTTCTCCTACCTTCCCTGTAGTAGTGGCTTAAGCAGGGCAGGTGGCATCCCGCCTTTTGGAGAATGGGCAAAGTGACTAGTTATATTGGTAAGAATGTGTTAAGGGTAGACGCACCGGCTAAGGTAACCGGAGAGGCGATTTTCTCTTCAGACATTAAGCCTCATGGAATGCTTTACGGCAAGTGTAAAAGGAGTCCGCATCCATTGGCGCGCATTCTATCTGTTGATATTGGTAGCGCTTTAAAATTACCTGGGGTCAGAGCCATAATCACGGCTAGAAATGTGAAGCAATCTTACTGCGGGGAGTGCCTTTTCGACCAGCTTCCGCTTTGTGACCAGTATTCTTACTACATTGGCGACGAGGTGGCGGCGGTGGCGGCAATTGATGAAGAGACAGCCCAAGAGGCAATTGACTTAATAAAGGTAAACTACGAAGTATTAACACCGGTTCTGGACTTAGAAAAGGCGACTGAGCTTGGGGCTCCGGCAGTCCATCCTGAGCTTGAGAGTATCAAGCAAAATATAGCTTACCAAGTTGACTTTGAAAGGGGAGAAGTTACTGCGGCATTCCAGCAGGCAGACTTGGTGTTTGAGGAGCGGTTTACTACTTCCCCGGTGCATCAGTGCTATCTCCAGCCTAGGGACTGTGTTGCCGCCTGGGACGGAGACCGGCTTACGCTATGGGCTGCCATGCAGGGGCCATTCGAGTGGCGGAAGGAAATAGCAAATGGTGTTTGCATTCCGGAATCACATGTCAGAATAATCCCATGTTATGTCGGAGGAGGTTTTGGTGATAATGCCTCACGCATCTGGCCGATAGCCGCCCTGCTCGCCAGACAGGCGGGGCACCCTGTTAAGCTTGCGTTTACTCGGGAAGAGGAATTTACCTCGGGACGACCCTTTACCTCAGCCGTGGTCAAGATGAAGATGGGGTTTAAGAAAGATGGCACCCTACTTGTTCAGTCAAAAGACATTATTCTCAATGCTGGGGCTTACATGGGAATAGGATTTGCTATTACCACGGTTGCCGCTGGGCGTGTTGATAATATGTATCGTGTTCCTAATGTCAAGACTTCGGCCAGACTTGTCTACACCAATACCACCCCGCGTGGTGCCCTACGGGGTTTTGGGACTCAGATTATGACCTTTGTCATCGAATCCATGATGGATATGGCAGCGGAAAGGCTGGGGCTTGACCCCAAGGAGATAAGGCTTAAGAATGCCTCTCAGAAGGGAGATACTTCTGTTCACGGCTTTATCTTTAATAGCTGCGGTCTTAGCGAATCAATCAAACTAGCCGCGGAGGAATCCAACTTTAAGGAGAAAAGGCGAGAGAGGTATCAGAACTATGGCATTGGCATGGCCACGACCATTCATGTTGCTGGCAACCGGACGATAATTCCAGTATATGACGGCTCGGCAGCTATTGTTAGCATAGACGACACTGGGACGGCACGGATAATCTCCGGCGAGACTGACATCGGACAGGGAGCAAACACCGTCTTTGCCCAGATTGGTGCCGAAGAGTTGGGCATGGACATTAAAGACATTATCATTTTACCGGTGGACACTGCGGTCTCACCCTTCTCCAAGGGCACCTATGCCAGCAGGGTTACCGTACTGGGGGGATATGCCGTTAGGCTGGCAGCGCAGGATGCCAAGAGGCAATTACTAGCCCAAGCAGCTGAGGTACTAAATAGCAGTGAGGACAAGCTTGAGTTAAGAAACAGTCAGTTTTATGTTAAAGGCTCAGATGAAGTGTTGGTACCACTAGCTGAAGTAGCCCGCCAAGTGGTCATTAAAAGATGTGGGCTTCCGGTTATCGGGCAGGGAAGCTATACTGTCCCCGATTATGTAACCAAGGCTGGTAAGGAACAACAGTACTATGGTAATTACTCAGTTGCCTATACCTTTGTAACCGAGGTCGCTGAGGTCTCCGTAGATACCGAAAGTGGGGAAATTACCGTGCCTAATATCTGGGCAGTAGTAGATATTGGCAAGATGATTAACCCCAAGATGTGTGAGGCACAGGTTGAAGGTGGGGTAGTCATGGGGGTTGGCTATGCCTTAAATGAGCATTATATTGTTGACCAAGGGAAAGTACTGAATGCCGGTTTCAGGGATTACAAGCTACCTACCTTTTCCAGGGCCCCACAGATACACAGCTTTTTTGTTGAGACCGTTGACCCGGGGACGCTCTACGGTGCCAAGTCTATTGGCGAAGCGGTCACCAACCCCACGGCTCCGGCGATAGCTAATGCTATTTACAATGCTATCGGGGTAAGGATTAAGGATCTGCCCATCACGCCGGAAAAGATACTCAAGGCTCTAAAAGAAAAGCTTTAAGAATATGGGTGACATGAGATTCAACTATTTAGAACCAGCTAGTATTGAAGAGGCAGTCTCCCTGCTCGGTAAGTATGATGGTAAAGTCAGGGTCATCGCCGGCGGCACGGATTTGATGGTGCAGATGAAAGATAGAGCACTAAAGCCGGAACACGTGGTTGATATTGAGTATATCCCTGGGCTTGACTTCATTAATTACGGCGATACAGAGGGGCTTCGCATCGGTGCCCTGACTACCATCAGAACTCTGGAAAAATCAGCAGTGCTTCAAGAGAGGTACCCGGTAATCTCCCAAGCTGCGGGACTGCTCGGCTCAGTGGCGATACGGAATGTGGCTACTATCGGCGGTAACCTGTGTAATGCGGCACCATCGGCAGATACGGCCCCAGCCCTGATTGGGCTTTCGGCAAAAGCCAAGATTATCGGCAAGGATGGCGAAAGGGTAGTTCCTTTTGAGGAGTTCTTTATCGGCCCGGGCGAAACCGTGCTCAAAAGGGGCGAACTACTGGCTGAGGTTCAGGTGCCGGTACCACTACCTGATACCAGGGGCGTGTATCTAAAGCACAGCCGCTCCTCAATTGACCTCGCTACGGTAGGGGTGGTGGTGATAATGACCCTAGGGTCTGGAGGTCTGTGCCAGGAGGTGAAGGTAGTGCTTGGTGCGGTAGCGCCAACACCGATAAGGGCCAAGAGAGCTGAGGTATTATTAAAGGGCACAAATATTACCCCGTCTCTGATTAAAGAAGCGGCTCAGGCAGCCTCCGAGGAGGCACAGCCGATAACCGATGTCCGGGCTTCGGCAGAGTACCGAAGGGAGATGGTGAAGCTGCTCACCCGCCGAGTTATAGAGCAGCTAGTAGCTGGGTGAAGTTTTACCTCTCTGGAGACAATATGAAACAGCTAATCAAGTTAAAGGTAAACGGCTCAGAAGAAGAAGTCGTGGTAGAGCCTTGGTGGAGCTTGGCACGGGTGCTGCGTGACGAACTTAACCTTACCGGGACAAAGATAGGCTGTGGGGAGGGTGATTGCGGTGCCTGCACCGTCCTGATTGACGGTAAGGCGGTGAAGAGCTGTATTTATCTGGCGATGAAAGCCCGGGGCAAGGATATTGTGACCATAGAGGGGCTGAAGGGTGAAAACGGGGAACTGGACCCCTTGCAGCAAGCCTTTATTGAACACTTTGCTGTCCAGTGCGGCTACTGCACACCCGGCATGATAATCACGGCTAAGGCACTACAGATTGAGAACTCCGACCCCACTGAGGAAGAGGTTAAAAAAGCGCTTGATGGTAACCTGTGCCGCTGTACCGGCTACGCCAAGATTATTGAGGCGGTTCTGGCGGCTAAGGATAGGATTAAGCAACCCAGCTAGCATATAGAACAAACTTTACTTTTTATAGAGGGACCTATTCAGAAGGTGGAGGCGAAATTATGGAAAATGAAGTAATGACAGATGAGGTCAAAGAAAATATAAGATACTTGTCAGGAAAGAAGGATAAATATGATGTGATTGGGACAAAGGTTACTAGGCTTGATGCCAAGAGCAAGGTCACAGGAAAAGCTATGTATGTTGATGATGTGATGTTGCCCAACATGTTGTATGGGAAAATTTTAAGGTCACCACATCCCCATGCTCGGATTCTTAACATCGACACCAGCCGCGCCGAGCAACTACTTGGCGTCAAAGCCATCCTAACCGGCAGGAATGTGCCTAAAGTATATATGGTCGGGATTGATGTGAAAGATGAGCCATTCTTAGCCTGGGATGGCAAGGTCAGATTTGTCGGGCAGGAGGTGGCTGCTGTAGCCGCTACAGAGCAGGCTATAGCTGAGGAAGCACTTGAATTAATCAAGCTAGATTATGAGGAACTACCCGCAGTGTTAAATGTAGATGACGCAATACGACCTAATGCTACACAAATCCATGACGAAGTGCGCGAACTTAAGGAGGACCCAGATAAATACGGACCCATGAAGGTTAAGAATAACATTGGCTGGGAAGTTGCCTACGAGCGGGGTAATGTCGAGCAGGGCTTCAAGGAAGCTGACGTTGTCATCGAAGATGAATTTATGTACAAGAATGTAGTTGCCGCCTACATGGAACCTGATGGGTGCGTTGCCGACTATGATATCGGCTCAGGAAAACTCACTCTCTGGGTAAGCAATCAGTGGCCCTCGAATATACGGGATGTGGTATCTCGAAATCTACGACTCCCTCTTCATCAAGTAAGAGTTATTCAAGAGGCAGTTGGTGGAGCTTTCGGCTCCAAATTCACCGCAAATCAATTGCACCATATTACAGCCCTGCTCTCGATGAAAACAGGAAGCCCCGTAAAGATAATTCGAACGCGAACTGAGGACTTCATGCTGGTGCGTTCCCGCGGCGATATGAAGATATGGATGAAGCTTGGAGCTAAAAAGGATGGCACACTAACCGCAGAACAAACGAAGATCTTGGTGGACAACGGGGCTTATCAATATATGATGCGACGTAGGTCACTTCACATGCTGGAAAGGAATGACGCACTTTATCGGTTCAAGAATGTAAAGCACGGATTTAAGAACATCTATACCAATAAAACTCCGGCGGGCACATACAGAAGCTTTGGGGATGCTCAGATGACCTGGGCGCGTGAATCGCTAATGGATATGCTGGCGGAGAAGATAAGCATGGACCCGGCTGGGTTCCGGCTGAAGAATGCCACTCAAACGGGTGATATCACAGTTAATGGATGGTATATAAGGAGTTGCGGCCTCTCTGACTGCATTAGTAAGGTAACCGAGGCAGCAAACTGGAAGCAAAAGAGGACGCATAAGCAGGCCAAGCGAGGCACTGGAATCTCATGCATGTGCCACGAAACAGACGACCGGGCATCTGATGGTTTCTACGGGACTGTTGCCCATGTCAAGCTTCTTGAGGACGGTGGAATTCAGTTGCTTGTCGGTGAGGCTGAGTACGGACAGGGGGCACATAATGCCTTCGCCATGGTGGTCGCCGAGGAGCTGGGGGTCCCGATGGAGGTTATTGAAGTAGTGCCTCAAGATACGGATAGAGTCCCCTGGGGGTGGGGGGCGTTGGGCTCTAGGATTATGTCGCAAGGGGTGAACGCCACATATTTGGCTTGTCAGGACGCTAAAAGGCAGATTATCGATGTCGCTTCCAGAATGCTGGAGGTCAAGCCAGAGGATTTGGAATATAGGAAGGGCAAAGTCCACGTTATCGGCTCACAGAAAAGGTCAGTATCTCTAGCTGAGATTGGTAACTATGCTGTACACCGGCTCGGGGGCTCGATGATTACAGGTAAAGGGATAGAGGAACGGCTTGAGACGGAGTACACTTTGAAGGTTACCCACCCAACCCATTATGGACGCGGTGTCGACGCAACCTATTTTGATGCAGTAACCGCTGAGGTAGAGGTCGATACCGAAACTGGCAAGGTAAAAGTATTGAATGTGGTAGTAGCCGATGATTGCGGCAAGGTAATTGATAGAAGACAGTTAGAGGGACAGATAGATGGCGCCACAATCCAGGGCATTGGAGCGGCACTGATGGAGCAGATAATTGTCGACAACAAGGGCAAGATAATTAACCCCAATTTCTCTGATTACAAGGTACCACTGGCGACCAATGTACCTCCGATTGAGAAAATCTTCGTTGAGTCCATTGAGCCGGGATTTGCCTATGGATGTAAGGGAGGCGGCGAATCAGCGGGAATAGGCTCGGTTGCTCCAGCGATAGCCAATGCCATCTACAACGCAGTAGGGGTGAGGATCAAGACACCGCCTCTATCCGGGGAGAATACTCTGAGAGCACTGGCGGGGACGAGAGGAGGATAAGAATGCGAGATTTCGACTACTTTGAGCCAAGAAATGTGGATGAGGCTGTCTCATTACTGGCTAAGTATGGAGAGGCGGCAAAGATAATGGCCGGCGGCACTGACCCGATGGTAAGAATGATAATGGGCACCAAACGGCCTAAATACATCATCAACCTCAAAGCCACCGGACTTGACTATATTGAGTGTGGAGACGAGCTAAGAATCGGGGCAACAACAACCATTCGCGCTATTACCAAATCCTCCGAACTTGCCGAGAAATGCCTTATAATCGCAAATGTTGGCAGAAAATTCGCCAGCATCACCATAGCCAACATGGCTACCATAGGTGGCAATATATGTAATGCCTCCCCAGCAGCTGACACCGCAGCCCCCCTAATAACGCTCTCGGCAAGAGTCAAGATTATCGGTCCTAATGGAGTAAGAATCGTGCCTTTAGAAGAATTTTTCACCGGACCAGGAAGCACAGTTATGAAGCCAGATGAAATATTAACGGAAATTCGGATACCAATGCCAAAAACTGATACTAAATGGGCATATATTAAGTATGGGATAAGGGGGGTATCTGACCTAGCCATAACGTCAGTGGCAGCGCTGGCCAACATAGAGGACGGGATTTTCACTGAGGCTAGGGTAGCCTTAGGAGCAGTAGCCCCAACCCCAATGAGAGCACGGAGGGTTGAAGATGCCCTAAAGGGTGAAAGGGCAAACGAGAAGACCATAGATAAAGCGGCTGCCCTAGTCAAGGAAGAGTGCTGCCCGATATCTGATGTTAGAGCATCAGCCGAGTATAGGACACAAATGTCTTATGTCCTGACCAAGAGAGCCATAATGTCGTGCTTAAATAGCTAGGTAGGAGGTTGATGTTGAAACAGCTAATCCGACTGATAGTGAACGGAGACCCTTATGAGGTTATAGTAAAGCCCAGTGAAACACTCCTTGAAGTTCTGAGAAATAAATTGGGGCTGACAGGCGCCAAGCACGCCTGTGACACCGGCAAGTGTGGAGCCTGTACTGTTCTCATCGATGGCAAGCCTATCAGGTCGTGTTTAACACTTGCCATCAGCGTAAGGGATAGGGAGATCAGTACCATTGAGGGGCTAGCTAAGGATGGAGAGCTACATCCTATTCAAAAAGCCTTTATAGAACACGGTGCTGTTCAATGTGGTTTTTGCACACCAGGCATGATAATGTTCACCAAGGCATTGCTAGAGGAGAACCCAAAACCACAAGAAGAGGAGATAAGGGAAGCACTGTCGGCTAATATCTGCCGCTGCACTGGGTACGTTAAAATTATCGAAGCTATCCAGGCTGCGGCAGATATGATGAGAAGGAAATAGGGCTATGTCCGAACAAGCAATTCAAGTTAGAGTCGGTCCCCTGTTGCTGAATCAACAGCGTTGTAAGAAATGCGGAGTGTGTGTAGAACTCTGTCCCCGCCAGGTTTTCACTATCAGCGATGAAGGCTATCCAGAACCCAGTAATATAGAGCGCTGCACCGGGTGTAAGCTTTGTGAGCTGTGGTGTCCAGACTACGCTATAGAAGTAGAGGTCTCCGAAGATGCAGGCTGAAAAAGAAGT
>JABUBQ010000088.1_pt1 | contig 12624 bp, 8 predicted proteins | sample 7240351 | NCBI WGS metagenome assembly JABUBQ01 (sample SAMN07256348, study PRJNA390944) | subsurface metagenome | isolation source: Methane hydrate marine sediment | place: Pacific Ocean: Eastern North Pacific, ODP site 1244 | collected 2002 | reverse complement strand
TGAAGTCGATATAGTATTTTTAAGTAACTTTATTGGTGCAGGCATGAAAGGGAATGAATTTGAGAGAGTTGAACCGTATGATATTACTACACGTACATTAAAATTTCCTATACTAGAAAAATCTTTTTGTGCTATTGAAGATCCTGGTAAAGACTTACAGCGTGCACGAATTTTAAGCAATCGCCAATTTAGTCTAACTACCCGTTATTCGGAACTATTGGCTCGATTGAAGAACCGAGAGATTCCACAGAATACACATCATGTTGTATTAGGCTTTGGCGATTTTTTGCCCTGGCAAGGAGTTGTTGATGAACTACACAACCATGCAGAATGGGTTATTTGCATTGATCCAAACATTGATGAGAAGCTAATCACTCAAAAATCCAATGTTTCATTAAAGACGCGAGAAATTATTGGTTTTGGTTCAGGCGTAGGATCACACGAAGAGGATAACTATACCATTTCTACTGAACAGTTCCAACTTTCAGATGTTTTACATAGTTTAACTGCATCAATTGGTGAAGTATATGCTGGCTGGGGTAATTCCTACAAAGACGTTGCTAAAAATATTTTACAAGAATCTCGCCGATTATCAGGTCTTTCATTGGTGAGAGCAACTGGTCTTGGTGGCTATATAAGAGATTTTATGGCTTATGCTCTTGCCCGTAAACTTATTTCTGCAGATGGAAATGTACTGTGTGACCAACTCGTATCTCTTGATGCATATCGTCATTGGTTTGACTCTGCTGAGTCTGAAACTCGGCCTGATCTTCTATGGGTCGTTGCGCGAGTTGAGAATGATCACCGAATTCATCTCGATCTGAGAATCATTGAGTGCAAGTTAGCAAAGATGTCAGATGTACATTTAGATAAAGCGCAATTGCAGCTTAAAAATGGATTGCAGCATTTAATTGCAGTATTTATGCCGCGCCGTGATGATAATAGCATTGAAGATGACAGGCCTGACCAACGTTATTGGTGGTTACAGCTTCATCGCTTAATTGCAAGTAAGGTAAAAATAATTGGTCATGATAAAAGTAGAGTTTTAACAGCGTTGGAACGCATGGCAGAAGGTGACTATAGTATTAAATGGCGGGCATCTGCAATTACTTATTGGACAGACCAAAAGAATATTTCACTTTCACTTAATGCGATTTGGCCATTTACCTTTGAGGGTCAAGAATTGGATATTGGCGTAGTATATGCAGGAAGTGATTTTGTAAGGGATCTATGCACATCAAGAATTTCTGAAACATTACCTTGGGGTGAAAAGATGATCCGATTTGATTCAGTCATTCAAAAACCAAGCTCAGAGAAAGATAAAAAAAGCGTAGAAAGTGAAACAAAGGAAAAAGATGATTCTGGCAAGACAGATGTAAGTCGTTTTCCTGAGCCAAGTAAGGCTGTTGTATCTACCAAAACAGAGACAGTATCTAAAGAACAGGATACTGCAATCGATATTGAGCTAACTATTCCACAGAGAATACTACTGGGTAAATCTATAAGGGGTTTCAAAGAAGTCTATTGGGAATTTGGACATGATGAGTTGAATAATCGACATATACTTATCTTTGGTGCCTCAGGTATGGGGAAGACCTATGCGATACAGTGTCTTCTTTGGGAACTCGGTCGTACGGGAGAAAATTCTTTGATAGTAGATTACACAAATGGTTTTTTTGATAATCAGTTAGAATCAGAAATAAAGACACTACTTCGACCTGTTCAACATGTTATTCGGAGAGAACCGCTCGCTATCAATCCTTTCAGACGACAAATGGAAAATATTGCAGGAGAATTTACACCTGAAGGTTTTATAAGTACAGCACAGCGGGTAAGTGGTGTTTTTTCAGAAGTATATAATTTTGGTGATCAACAGAAATCTGTTTTATATCAAGCCATAAAATCATGGTTAGAACTTAATGCTGATAAGTGTATGGGATTATTTAATCTCATACCACGTCTTAAAGAGATTCAAGAGCAGAAAGGTGTAATTGGAACATCTGCAGGGAGTGTAATTAGTAAGATTCAGCCATTTGTTGATCAAAATCCTTTTGGAATTGAAGACCAAGAGAGTTGGGATAAAATATTTAATGACCTTGAACATCATTGTCATATCATTCAATTGACAGGATTTGCAAAAGATGCTGCTCGTTTAGTTACAGAGTTTTTACTTATAGACCTTTACTGGTACTATCGTGGGAAAGGAACTAAAGATAACCCACATGTCTTGGTATTAGACGAAGTACAAAGTTTAGATCATCGGGAAGAAAGTCCTTTAGCCCAGTTATTACGCGAGGGTCGCAAATTTGGATTCTCATTAATTCTTGCAACTCAGATTATGAGTAATTTAGAAAAAGATGAGAGAGATCGATTATTTAATGCAGCACATAAATTGTTTTTTAGACCAGCGGATACTGAGATTAAAAAATATGCAGAGATAGCTTCAATTTTCACGGATGAAAAAATCAATGTTTGGATTAAAAGATTGGCATCACTGAAAAAAGGCGAGTGCTATTCGCTTGGCCCTAGCCTGAATGAGTCAACCGGTAGTTTAGAATTTAAAGCGTTCCCGATTTTAATCACATCCCTTAAGGATAGATCAAACCGTGCAAAAAGATAATTCAGAGCATTATCGTTTACCACGAAATTTTCATAAGACATTTATACCAGAGCGTCAATATATTAATGCTATGCTTCGATTTGCTGCATCGGGAGGCATAGGTAATCATCAAGATATTGCTTCTAAAACAGGTATTCCTATGGGTAATTCAAGCGGTAAGGTACCTTCAATTCTAGATTATTGCAAAGGAATGGGCTTAGTGAAGCTGAATAATAGATATAAAAAAGGGATAAAAAAACCGGAATTAACGCCTTTTGGACGTACGGTTTTATTGAATGATCCTTTTTTAAAGGAGAGAGTTACTCAATGGATTGCTCATCTTAATCTCTGCAGCCCTATCTTTGGGGCAGATGTTTGGTATTATACTTTTTTTCAGGGATTTCATGAATTAGGCATGTCTTTTCAACGGGAAAATCTAACAAAATATTTAGCTCTTAAATATCAAGTTAATCGATCTAACCTAATCGGTCCCCTAATTCGTATGTATCAGGATGAAGCATCATTTTGTATATGTAACGTTTTATCAGAGAGCTCTGGTGTAATTAACCGGAAAAAAGCACCGATTGCTGATGAGTTTTGTTTGGCCTATGGTGCATGGATATTACAGCTTATGAGTGATCATTTTCCACATAGTGATCAGATTTCAGTAACAGAGTTAGATAAAGAGGCTGGCTGGCGTTTGATACCTGGGTGGAATACTTTTGATACTAATAAAGTGTTGGAATTAATTCAAAGAAAAGGAATTATTGAAGTCGATCGCACTATGAATCCATGGTTGCTACGGGCAATAAAAGTTACGGACGAAGCATGGAAGAAAATATATGACGACCTAATTTGAGGCGTTAGTAATGTCACAAATTTTAAAAGATATTATACATTATCGAGGAGATCAGTTATTTAATGGAGCTGTTGACCTTAGTTGGTTTTTAAATAATATACAAAAGAGCCATAAGGCAGCTGAAGCTTTTGTTTTTCATGGACCACAATACCATGGTGTTACGCAAAATGATATTGGCATTAGCCATGGTCATCATCTTCAAGATACAGTAACCTTTACGAATTCTGTAATTAAACGATGTTATGGCGAAGAAGATCAACCGTTTACACTTGCAATTGCAGGTTATGGCACTGGAAAATCGCATTTAGCTTTAACACTTGCAAACCTGTTAAGTAAACCCGATGCTAATATATCTAAAAATATCTTGTCAAATATTGAAGCAGTAGATTTAAATATTGGAAAAGAAATAAGATTAAAACTTTTAGAAAATAACAAACCATGCCTTGTTGTAGCCCTAAATGGCATGCAAAGTTTTGATTTAACCGCTGAGATATCTAAGCAAATTTACAAGCAAATTAGAGATAAAAATATTGACACAAAGCCCCTTGATGATTTACGGCCTCGATTTAAATATGCTGTAAAAATATTAAGTTATTTAAAGAATTCCTCGAAAAAAGAATTACTAGATTTTTGTCATATTTCTGATCTTGAAGATGTACTTGGTTCGCTTAATAAACAGGATGAACATATTTATTCGCAAGTTCATAAATTTTTGACGATTCAAGGTATTCCGATACAAGCTATTGGAGGTGAGTCTGTTAAGGATCTAATTGCTACAGTCTCTGATGAGTATTGTGGAAAAGATAAACCTTATCAATCCTTAGTTTTTCTTTTTGATGAATTTGGCAGATATATAGAATTTGCAACAACCCGAAGTCAAATTGCAGGTAGTGGTGTACTTCAAGATCTGTATGAGGGTGTCCAGTCTTATCCTGATATAGCTTGTTTTATTGGCTTTATACAGTTTGAGCTTAATGCCTATGTACAAAGAATACCTTCAGAGTATAAAAATGATATTCTTCGGTATATAACACGTTACCAATTAGCAGATAAGGTCTATCTATCTATCAATTTAGAGACTCTCATTGCGAATCTTATACATAAGCAAGATATAGATAAGATAGATTCTTGGTTTAATAATGAATCAGCACGTGAAAAATCAATAAAAATATCCGAAAGCATAAATAAGTGGTTTCCACAATCGTGCAATCATAAATTATGGAATACTCATGAACAATTTCATAATGTGATTCGGAAAGGTTGTTGGCCTTTATCACCATTCTCAACATGGTTTCTTTATCATCTTACAGCCTCTGGTAAGCACCTTCAAGAACGGTCTGCCTTAGCTTTGCTTGGAGATATTTTTCAGCGTTTTTCAGACTTTGTAATACCAGAAGACGATATTTGGTCTCTATCGCCGGTTGATCTTTGGACGGGTGAATTGCAACAAGAGCTAATTGGCGCAGAAGAAGGAGGACAGCAGGGTTCGATTACTCTTGCCTATGCTTCTGTACTCTCTCGTTATGGTGAGTCGCTATCTGAAAATAATACAAAAATATTACGTGCTATTGTTTTAGCTTCAAAGATGGGGATGCAAGTAGATGACCGGGATGAAGCAGTAATAGCTTTAAGCGAACTATCAGGATTATCAACTACTGTGGTAAAACAAATCATCAACCAGCTTCAAGATGAATATAACGTTATAGAATGGGATGAAGTTTTCAAGGCATTTGATATATTGGGTGAAACAGTTCCACGATCTCAATTTTTATCTTTTATAAAACAAAAAGTTTCTTTAACTTATAATGAAGAAGGAAAGTCAAAACTTTTTATGCTTAAGGCAGCTGAATGCTGTGAGTTATTAAAAGATCTTGATTGTGATTTTGCAGAAGAGAATAAAATTACAACAAGAGAGTGGTATTACGAAGGCGTAACATCGAATCTAGAAATGTTAGAAGCTAATCTTAAACTATCTACTGATCGTTGGGTAGTAGCTGTCTCTACAGATGAACCGCGTGGCTCAATTATTTATTGCTATATTGACCGAAACCATGATCTAATAAATGTCACTAGCGAGGTTAAAAAGCAACTTAGAGCTTTAGCTGATGAATATAAAGTTTCAGCATTACCAGTAATAGTTATACTGCTCTATGATGAAGAAGGAAAATTAGGACAATTATTAGCAGAATTCTCTGTTTTAAAGGAACACATAAGCCCAGAGGATATTGTAAAATTTGGCAATCTGATTGGTGCACATAAAGAAAAAACATATAAACTGATACAAAATCAAATAGAAGGTATGATAAAAAAACGCCATTATATAACTTCTTATAAGCAAGAATTGGAATCTAATCTTTTAAAGCGTTTAGGAACAGAACTATTTAATCATATCTATTCGAGTATATTGCCATTTCCTTTTGATGGATTTAGTACATCAAAAGGAAATGCAGCAAATACATGCTCTCAGTTAACAAATGAATTATTTCAAGGAATTCTTGATTACGATAAAATTCTTGCAAAACCAGCAAAAGATAAAAATAGAGCGCTTACAGTTCTAAAAAACCATTGGGGAATTTTTACAAAGGAAGGTTCTATTTCAAGACGACCAAAGGATCCTATTGTTCGAGCTATATCAGAAAAATGGGATGATCAATTACAATCTGATAAAAATCATTTTTATATTGGAAAGGCAATAAAAGAAATTTGTCGTCCCCCTTATGGCGCAAATATTGCTTCCGCTGGTCTTTTGTTAGGGGTCTATATTGCTCCACGGATTAATAATTTAGTAGCACAATTAAATGGACAACAAGTTGCAATTTCTCAAATGCTTCAGGATGGCATTTTTAAAGGGAAATTCCTCGATATCAATTTATTACAGAATGTAGAATTAATAAAACCTGGTAAGGATTCTTTTGAATGGGGGATCCTTTTGGATGAATGGGAAAATGAAAAAAGTTATTATGGGAAAATTGAGTGTGTAAAAAGAGCAGAAGAAGTTAAAAGACGAATCCCAATTCCGCACTTAATTATATATCGTTATGAACATCTTAATAAGCAAAGTATTGAAGCCAAACAGGCTCTTGAAAAAATGGATGAAGATATAAATAATGCATTAATGCGAATCGAGCAAGGCGATACGAAGGATGAAGTTAATGAATTAAGTCGAGGTGCATCAGATTTGTTAAAACTCAAAAAGCAGATGATATCCGAAGTCCCAGCTTGGACAGATCATCAAATAGATGAGCTTACGCCTCATATAGAAAAATCTAAACAAGTAATAATTCAGATTTTTTCCCATTGGCTTTCACAGCAATCACCAAGAGGAGATCATCCTGATAAAATAGGTTACTTTAAACACTGGTTACTGGATCTTGTAGGGGGTAACCTTCGAAAACTTGGACTAATAGCACAATATGAAGAACTCGAGAATAGGACAAGCGAGTTAGTGAAAAGAGCGGAAACTACAGCTCAAGCAAAACAATTAGTTCGTGAAATACAATCTTATTTACAACAAAACATGGAAGTTTTACGTATTGTTCGAATAGCTGAAATAAGAAGTTTGCTTAAAATTGGCAATGACTATAAATCTCAAATAGAGGAGCTATCTTCACAAATTAAATTGGATATTTTAAATGAAATTCTTACTCAACTTCTTGAATTTCTTAATAATTTAAGAAAGGCAGAAAAAGTTATTATGGATCGTGCCTCCGCTTTATGGGAAACACAGATTCATTCTGAAAAGGAACTTGAGGAGCTTCATTTAGAAGTTTCTAATTTAATTAAAATATTTGAAGGGTGTGAAAGGGATCTTGAAGATCTGTGTGCAATGGAAAAAGCCTTACAGATGTTTCACCGATTTTGCTCGCAATTAAAAGATGACCAACTGACTTGGACTCAATTTCACGAACTTTCAGAGAAGCTTGTTGAAGAGATTAAGGTAAATTTTGAGAAAGAAGAATTGCTGTGGTCTATTGATGAAATATTACCATGTTTTATAAAAAATATTACACAACAAAGAAGCGAGATGAGTTCAACATGGATCAATAATATTAAATCCGAGTGTTCTTCAATTTCTACGATGACAACAATTGATGCAAATCATTTATATACAAAGGCAAATAACCCCCCGCCTTATATTACTGAACACGATATGAAAGATCTTAATAAGATGATTAGTCAGATAGAAGAACATCTTAATAAACTAGCCGTTGAGTGGCTAATTGAAAAATACCGTGAGCTTCCATATACTGCTAAAACAAAATTTTTAAAAACTGCAAAACAGATTCTTGAAACAGAACAGTCCTAAAAGAATATAAATTAAAACTGAATTAAATTTAGAGAATAAATTTCAGGGGATGATATGGGAATTAAAGAGGTAAAAGGGGTCTACTTTTTTTAATTATTTTATAAAAAAGCAATATTTTAAGCGAAAAGATAGACTGATAATAAGTGATCAATTTAGCCCTGAACCTTATCCTTAAATAAATTATCAATATAGTATGAATATAAGGAATCCATCTTAGAATTACTTAAATAATTGATAATAAGGAGGATCAGATTAGGTGTATAGTTTTAGAGAAGGGACTTTTATAGGCAATCCTATTTTAATATTATTAAAGGATGGAGAGCCAGTATTTGAAGAAGCAGAACATATAAGAGGATTAAAGTTTGGCATAAAAAAGGCAAAAATGATTATAAATACTATGATTCAAATAGAGGAATTTTTTAATTCAAAGGGAAAAAAACCGCCGAGGGATCTTGAAATAAATATCCCTCCAGGTAAGTATGATATATCGTGTTGTTGCATAAAATGCATTGGTTTTCCAAGAGGGAGCATTATAATTGAAAGACCTTATTTAAAAATAAGGAGCAATAATACACATATTGGTTTTGGTCTGGTAAAAGCAGAGGGATTAATATCACTAAAGGATCAAATAGAAGATTTTATTAGAAGAAATGATAATAGAAGATGGCTCTAATAAATATGACTAAAAAAAACATTTTGATTTCTTATGTCAGTAAAAAATGGAAATAAGTGGTGATAGCACATCTCATTTTCTTAGACTATTAATATTTTACTTTAATTTACAAGAGAAGATGTGCCAGGTTAATAATTTGGCAACTTTTATCGGAAAATCTATGGGTTCTTATAGGGTCTATGGAGTTTCTTAACCAGATGGTTGAGGTTTTAGATATTACTATAGATAGAGTCCCAAAGCAAGACTTCATAAAATAGAAAGCTAAACCATAGAAAAATAGGATGTGTTGTTTATGCTAAATAATCCTGTAACTTGTTCTATTTTATTATACGTAAACAAATCGACTCGGTTATTTTAAGCTAGGTAAAAAACGATGATAAGCGGAGGATTATGCTTTTGATTAGCAAATATCAAGGTTGTCTACTGGGGCTTGCAATCGGTGATGCATTAGGCGCCCCGGTTGAATTTCTAAGGTTACCTGAAATCAAGAAAAGGTATGGCAAGCCTGGAATTACTGATTTTCATGAATGGAGAGATTTTATACCGGGATCATATACAGATGATACTCAAATGTCACTGTCTACTGCTGTTGGTTGCATAAGAGCATATCAAAGATGGCGTGATAGGGGAATATGCCATCCGGCCTCTGTAGTCCATCGTCGTTATCTGGACTGGCTTGAGTCTCAGAATGACCCGGACCAGAGAAGGGGGCCGGGGAGCACTTGCTTGAGTGCTTTGCAAAGTGGAAAGATGGGGACCATTGAAGAGAAGATCAATAATAGCAAAGGCTGTGGTGGTGTCATGCGCACCGCCCCAGTTGGTTTAGCCTTTCCATCGGATAGGGCGTTTCAAGAAGGTGCAGAATATGCAGCCATAACTCATGGGCATCCTTCCGGATATTTAACGGCAGGATTTCTCTCTGGAATGATATCCTGTATTATTGAAGGTAAAACTCTGATAGATGCAATAGATTTGTTCATTGGACAGCTTATCAAATATGATGGGCATAGCGAGACACTTGAAAAAATTGTACTTGCGCAAAAATTATCTATCAGTCAAAAGACGATTGAAGAATCGATTCAAACAATCGGAGAGGGATGGGTAGGAGAGGAAGCGTTAGCTATTTCCGTCTACTGTTCTCTAAAATTTTCTGATAACTGGGGAAGAGGAACATTGGCTGCTGTCAATCATTCGGGAGACAGTGACTCTACCGGTTCAATCACCGGGGCCATTTTGGGGACATTGCTCGGTGTTGAATTAATCCCGGTAAAATGGGTACGGGATGTGGAAGATTCGGATAGAATCAAAAAAATTGCCTGTGACATGTTCAGTATCTTTAAAAACGAAAAGAAACTTTCCTATGAAGAATATCCACCATTTTAGCGGCGCGGCCTGGTAAAATAAAATGTCTGGGATCATAGAAGTGCAGGGATTGGTTGTGCCAACTCAATAATTCGGTAACTTTTAGTTGAAAATCTATAGGATCTGAGGAGTTTCTTATCCGGATGGTTGTGGCTTTAGGTATTATTATAGATGGATGTCCTAAAGGAAGATCTCGTAAAATGAAAAGCTAAATCATAGATAAAATAGGATGTGTTGTACCTATTAAATTAAATATTGAGACTAGGCCACATTGATTTTTTTAAAAATAATAGAATATATCTTAATAGGAAAAATTAAATGAATTATAAACGATTTAAAGAATTGGTCAGAGGAAAAGAAAAACGTACAGTAGATTTTAAATTAGAATCCTATGTATTTAAGATAAAGAGTTTGAAATTGAAAGGTGAATTGGCAAAAGACATATGCGCTATGGCAAACAATGGAAATGTCGCAAGTTATATTATATTTGGAGTTTCTGACGATGGTCTAAGTTTCAAATCAGTAAACAATGAAAAGTTAACAGATGACAATATCCAAACCTTCTGTAAAAAGGCTATTTCACCTATTCCTAAAGTAAAATTGAATAGGGAGTGTTGGAAAAATGCTGATTATAAGCATGAGGGAAAAATCTTTGTGATTATCCAAGTTGGACCTCATGCAAGACGGGCTTATCGGTTAAACCAAGATTTTATTTCATATAGAGAATTTCTTTGTTTTCGAAGAAATGAAGTTTGGATTCGACGTGGTACTACTTCCGATCTGGCGACTCCAGAAGAAGTGTCAAAATTGGTTCAAAAACTACCGCTTGATGATATTTCTTTACTGCCTGAAAACACTATTTATTCTCGGCTTTCAAAAGACCAGCAATTCGATTCTCTTTATTTAGATATTAAGAAATGCGTAACTGAGGCAGGGGGAGTAATAGATAATAATAGAGTCGTTCTGAAAATTAGACGTTTAAAAATTGTATTGAATTTGATTTTAGCAGAAGATTTAAATACTAAATTTTCGATATGGGAAGTTACTTCCCAAAAATGGGCTTATGAGCATGGATTGTGTATAATTTCTCTTGGTTCTGTTTCTAAAAGATCTTTTCATCCACGTTTCAAAATTAATTTTAAAGAAGATTGGGGCTGGTTTTCTTGTTTTGATCTTCCTCATTATTTTATTCCAGAAATGAGAATGGAGATTCCTAAAAATACTAAACCAGCTTCATTATTTATTCTAACATTACCACAGATAAAGGATTCTATCACATTACATCAATCTTTTCATCGCATGCTCGATTTTTTAAATTCAAATGATGATGTTTATAAGCAGATATATTTATCAAAAAAACAGATTAATAAAAATCTACAACAATGGTTACAAGAAGGCTGGATATTTGATATGCGCTACTATTTTTTTGATGGAGGAAAACCGGAAAAATTAAAAAAGGATGAAATCTTTAATAAAAGGCGTTTCGGGTCCAGGTTAATGAAACGTATTCGGAATCCTTTATTAGAAAGAAATGCAAAAAAGATCCTTTCATTGTCATAAGATGTAAGATGTCTAAAGACAAAAAGAATAATTAGGAAGGAAAATAAAATTATGAGTAAAGATAGAAACGACTATAAAGATGAAATTTTACAAAATCTTAGAACAATTCAACTTTATTTAAATAATTGTGAACAATATTTTGAAGAAAATTGTAAAGAAGGAATTTTTAGTAATCTAACCTTAATAAGAGGTAAAATTAAATTAATTGAAAGAATATTAAATGAATAGGGAGAGTGTGTGGGAAATTCAGGTCTTGAAATATAACAAAAGCTATATTATCTTTGCAGCATAACCAGGCCATTACGGATATAATTTTCAGGAGCAATTTATTACATCACTTCCAGAAGAAATACTATACAAACGATCTTTCTTGATATTAAAAAAATTGGGGGGGGAGATATGAAAAGTGATATTGCAAGACCCCATAATCTTTCCGTCTTTAAGTAAACCTTGATGCTTGTGCAGAGAAAAAACACCACCTACAACGCATTCGAGCTTTCAGCGGTTCATGATGATTTGGGGTAATAGAATGACAAAATATGATTTAAAAGAATTTACAACATCTGATTTATTTAAATATTTTGCTGATATTTTAGACGAATTAAAACAACGAAATGTGGTTCGAACTCGCAATAATCCTGTAGCAGATTATGCCGAATGGTTAGTAGCTCAAAGTTTTGACTTATCATTGGAACGTAATTCGAGAGCTGGTTATGATGCTATAAATAATAGAGGAAAACGATTTCAAATTAAAAGTCGCCGCCTTGATCCAACCAATAAATCTCGCCAACTCAGCGTTATTAGAAATCTCAAGAAAAAGGAATTTGATTACCTTATTGGAGTTTTATTCGAAAAAGATTTTACAGCTAAAGAAGCGTATAAAATCCCTCATAAGATTATCGAAAAGTATGCCCGTTTTAGTGAACATCAGAATGGGCACCTTCTTAATTTAAAGGGTAAAATCTTGAAAGACCCAGAGGTGGAGGATATCGCTCAGATTTTAAGTAAAAATCAATTGCCTATGGAGTAAAGCAAAATGGAAATATTGGGATACTCGGAAAGAGGATTAATTAACTCACTATGCTATGAGCTGAAATATTCACCGGATAATTTACAGCTGCTTAATAGTCTTTTATCTTTGGTTTCTTTTCCTTATCGGACAGTCAATTTTCAGATATCCGAGGCCAAGATATTGATCGAACAGTCTTTTTCTGATTTTGGAGATGCCGACTTAGTGCTATTGGTCAGTAATTTTAAGAGCAAAC
>JABUBQ010000087.1_pt1 | contig 12660 bp, 11 predicted proteins | sample 7240351 | NCBI WGS metagenome assembly JABUBQ01 (sample SAMN07256348, study PRJNA390944) | subsurface metagenome | isolation source: Methane hydrate marine sediment | place: Pacific Ocean: Eastern North Pacific, ODP site 1244 | collected 2002 | reverse complement strand
GAGGACAATTATTCGAATCTGCAGAGCAATACCTAACTCTAACAAAAACTAAAAATATCTCCTTAGGGGAAGCGGCAATAGAATACGAAATGAAAATTTTGAAGAAATCGAAACAAGAAGTAATAATGGAAATGGGCAAGCGCGTTTCTATTATGCTGGAATCGGTAGAAAAAGGCATTACGAGCCATATAGATGGGATGAAAACACTTCCTAGTTCGGCTTCCAAATTATCGCATGCAAGTAAAAGAAATGCACTCTATAGTAATTCTCACAATACTTTAGCTGCCATTCGGGCAATGGCTGCTATGGAAGTTGCATCTTCGGGTGGATTTGTTTGTGCTGCCCCCACAGGCGGATCCTCAGGGGTAATACCCGCTGTTCTATACACTTTGCATCATGATTTCCAAATTACTCGCGATAAATTAATTTATTGCGCTTTCGCTGCAGGTGGAATCGGTTTGATACAAGCAATACGGTCAACTTTCGCGGCAGAAGTGGCAGGTTGTCAAGTTGAAATTGGAATTGCTGGAGCAATGGCTGCGGCAGCCGTTTGTGAGTCCGCAGGTGCTTCAAGTCGCATGTCGATGGATGCTGCATCAATTTGCCTTCAAAATACAATGGGTTCAGTATGCGATCTTGTTGCAGGATTTTGTGAAATTCCATGTCATACTCGGAATGCTGTGGCAGCCTCCAATGCGTTTGTTTGTTGTGATTTAGTATTGGGGGGGTATACTAACCACATTACTCTCGATGATTCTATAGATGCTTCCGATAGTTCGGGCAAGATGCTCCCACCTGAATTAAGGTGCACTGCTTTAGGCGGAATTGCAGTTACCCCATCTGCTAAAAAATTATATAATGAAGAGAAGGAGTAAAATGGGGGATTCTTAATGTCTCAGAAAATAATCGATGCTCATATTCATGGCTTTCCAAACCGCTTGTTTGATGCAATTTGGAGATATTTTGAGAAAAATTACTGGAAAATAGATAATAAATTATATTTCGATGAAATTCCCGCCTTTCTCACATCTAAAGGGGTTGATTTCTTTACAATCTTGAATTATGCACATAAATCTGACATTTCGAGAGAATTAAATACCTGGACTCATATGATGGGTAGAAAATTCGTAAATTCAATTCCTTTTGGTACAATTCACATCAAAGATTCATATTTCGACAAAGAAGTGGTCCGTATACTCTCTCCCGACCAATTAAACTTACATGGTATAAAACTACAATTAATGGTTACCGATTTTGATCCAGCGGAAAAGGCTTTAGATTTTATGTATGAGCAGTTAATTAAATACCGCAAAATTCTCGTGTTGCACGTTGGCACGGGTCCAGTTACTGATATGCTTATCAATAAAAAATTGAATTTAAGTACTCATGTGGGTATTAATAAACTAATTCCAGTACTGGAAAGTTTTCCCAAACTGAAATTACAAATTCCTCATTTGGGGTGCATGGAAACCAATAAATTTTTTGATTTGGTAGGCGATTATGACCAAATTTATTTCGATTCTTCGATGGCGCTTGAATTTCTATTTGGGAATAGTAATTTTGCAGATCAAGTCGATCTTTCTTTAGATAGATTAATTGAATTACAAGATAAGATTATGTTCGGTTCTGATTTCCCAAATATTCCACATTCATATTTTTTCCCTCTTAATGCAGTGAAAACCCTTCCTATTACATCTAAAATTAAAGAGAAAATCTTTTTCAAGAACGCTGAAAAATTTTTTCATCTACAAAACAATTCCATTCATTAATCGATTAATATATGTAATCTATATCGAGTTGCAACGCATATAAAAATATAAAAAGCTTTTTTAAATTTCTCAAAGATAATATAATTATCAACTTTTTCCACGAGCTGAAACACGTGAACAATTATATCTTAACTTCTTGGATCCCTAGTAAATCAACAGATTGCATGAATAGTTTTTATGCCGAATTTGAACATGTACCCCATTATGTTAAAGTGAACGGACCTTACTTTCTATTTGACGAACAGATGAATGCAAAATATTACACATTGTTTGAAATCGTACAAGGATATGAAGAAGATGGCTTCCAGTTTATTTCAAAACTAAATGATATTTTTGTTAAAATCGAGGGGTTCCATTCGAAGCTCGAATTTTTACACACACGGGCCGATTTGGAAGATATAAATAACATGTGTTGAATTTCTATTAGTTATTTTTCTCTAAATTTAATTTGGGTCAAATTATGGTAAAATGGTTAATTAATCAATAGAAGAATGCTTCCCCCTATCATAAGTAGTGCCCCGATCATCCGATTAAATATATTTTCTTTAAAGATTATTTTTGATAGAATAATTGTGATGAAAATCGACAGCATTGAGAGCGGTTCTGCCAAAGAAACCTCGATTGACAATAAAGCTATGAGAAGAAAGGCATATGAATATCCATTTGATACTGCCCCGAGCAGTAAATATTTCCAGCGGGAGGATATTAATGGAAATATCTCTTTCGCTTTACCTTGAATCATCGCGACTGCTAGTAAGATAATACCTACATTGAGATTTAATGCAATACTGTAGGAAACAGGGGATACTTCAGAGATTGTAGACTTATCTATGACTCTTCCAATGGCCATTATCAAGGAACACAACATCATTTGCCGACTGCTTTTATGGGAAAAAATAGCTTTCACAGATTCTATTGGATTGTTCTTCTTGTCAAGATAGCTGACGCCATACAAAAGTATTAGAATTCCCACAAATTTCAACCACGTGAAGGTTTCGTTAAGAAAAAACACTGAGAGAAGTAGCAAAAATAGAACGTTGAAGTTATACAGAGGGGAAACCAGCGAAACATCATCGGAAGAAAGCGATTTTACATATAATACAAATGAGATTGAATAAATAATTGCACTTGGGAGGCTTTTAAGAAAGCTGTTCCCTTCAAAAGGGAAGAAAAACCATAGGGGGGTGAGAAATATTCCTGCTCCTCCAAAAAGTAAAGCGGAACTGAGTATACTGTCTTTATTTCGAGAGGCTTGCTTAAAGCTAATTCGCTCATAACCCAGCAATATTATCCGCCCGATTAATGCAAAAATCCCAATCACTTTGATTCACTAGTGAAAAACATGAAATGTGTAATAAATTAGCTGGAAAAGAAATGATCTAAGTAGTTTATAAACCGAAATATTTGTGCTTTTTTTACAATCAAAATGGTTTTTGTGATTTTTCGGTTTTTCATTCCTAATTACAATCTTGTTTTTAAAATTTTTATACAGGAGATACTTTCTTTGAAAAAAATAAAACGCTCTAATTATAAAAAAATTCGAATTTTAATCGGTTCTGGGATTTTACTAATCACTATTATCGCTGCTTCTATGATCTCGGTGGTACTCGCAATTTATGGGGCTGCTTCAAATTTCTCTTTTGAAGTTGAGCCGGATCCAGCTACTTTTATTGATGCCGACTATGATGATCTCGCAGAAGTTGCCTACTTTCTTGACGATCGATATATAGATTATCATTTCCCCCTAAATCTAACCAGTGGGACGTATTTTATTAATAACACATGGGACGACCACACCGCCAATACACCAATGACATATACTAATGTAAGTCGCTGGTTCTTCAGCGATAATGAAGCATTATGGACCGGAATTAGCTATGCGGGATGGACCTACAAATATCTTGCTGCAATCAATGAAGCAAATTCAACTATGGAAATTTATGCTCAGGATGCATTGGTCAATATGACATCAGGACTTGCACATCTGATGATCGTTCCGAACGGTGGTTTGGGTTCCGATTATGGTGGTATCCTCGGAAGGGGCTATGCCCCTCCTTGGGCCAAAGAAAACGCAACTTACCTATTTAACGAACATCCTAGACATTTCAATGGAACCGGAGACTATAACCAGTGGCGATGGCGAGGTTACACCTCTAATGATGAACATGGAGGGTATTACATGTTCCTTGCTCTAGCGATTAAGTATTTGCTCCACATAGACTACATCGGTGAAACTGTACCGTTGATTGTAGACCAGCTATGTAATTACATGCTACGCACAAATTTCTTAGGGATACATGGAACTGGAGCGCTAACCGGAGTAGACCAAAAACCCCGAGCATTTGTAGGAGGGTTTTGGGCACCGTTACTTTTAAAAATGGGGGCGATCTGTTATCCTGAGAAATATGAGCGGATTTATCATCAGTACGTGCCTAACGAAATGATTTATTTAAGTTTTCGTGAAGGGGGGCCCCAAGAAACTATCGCAAATTATTATGCATACAATTTTGGGAGCTGTGTCGCCCTAGCTTACCTCTTACTGGAAGATCACAACACTGAAATCGGTCAGATACTTTTTGATGGATATGTTAATTCTCTCTGGAAGTATACAAAATATCACCGTAATGCATGGTTCAATTCAATTTTCTTAATGGTGTGTTATGAACAAGGCATTGTCGTTGAGAATGTTGATACTATTACCGATGATATTAGTGATCAACTCATGCGCTTTACTACCAGTCATTATCCCGATCTTCACTATTTCGTGAATCGGTCAGAATTGCCGGAAGGGTATTATCTGCAATCTCCGTCCAAAGAATTTACAGACCAATTTAATATTTCACCCGAATTTCAAGACTTCATAGGCATTGATGAGGATGAGTTGTTTCTTAACAAGCCTCTTACGGCGGATTTAATGCCAGCGGACCTTTGGATGTGGGAAAAAAATCCATACCGATGGAATGAGAAAGAGTACGAGAATTTGCGGGTCGAGGAAGCAGGAATGTCTTTTACTGTACCTTATTGGATGATGCGGTATTGCGGATATATACTGCCGGAGGGGAATTAAAATGGCTGAACTGATCGTATCGGAAATGCATGCCAAGAAAGCTGCAAAGAAAGCATCCATAGTCTCGATTCCGGTGGGATATTTTATTGCCAGTGAATTGGCTTTCATTGCATCCATTCTAATTGCTATAAAATATGATATTGGTTGGGATGAACAATTTGATCAAGGTACCTGGTTAGTATTGGGAGGTTTCTCTTTATGGATTCCCACCAGCGCTTTAATATTACCCATTATGATCATAATTCGTTGTTATGCGGTTGTAAATTTAAAACGGTTGACTGTTTCAACTTCGCAATCACCAGAAAATTCGCTTATTTTTACCGAAAAATTGTATCTGTTTAAAAAATCGAAAACAGTTGAAATCAAGCAAAATGCCATCAGATTTATCAAAATTAAGCGAGAAACCTGGGATACAAAATATATTTGGATAATCTTTATTTCTTTTCATCTTATTTACATGCTTACCGATGGGTTTACGTTGTTAACCAATCCACATCTCTTTGGGGATGGCATTGATAATGCACTAACTTACACATTAGCTGGAGTTTTAGATATAGTGATTATTGTGTTCTTAATCTTCACGCCTCAAACTCTAATAGAAGTGCACACAGATGATGAAATATATAAATTTGTTTATTTTGCACGAGAACACAATCAGAGTCTCTTTAACAAACTGGAAGAAATTTTAGGGATGCACCCCTCTGAAAAAGATGACTTATGGGAACCGTTTAATATCTCCAGAAAAAACCGTGCTCCTCGACTGGAGTTCATTATTGGGGTGTTCTTCATTTTAACTGCTGCATTGTCCAAAATTTTTCAAATATTTGCAGGAGATCCGCTCAGATCTGTATTATATTTTAGTGGGATAATTTTTATTTTATACTCATGTATTTATGAGCTCTCCGCATCTTCTTCTCCAGGCAAAATTGCCCTAATTAGGAATCAAACAAAAAATTGGATGATTTACAGAAATTCAATGACATTTGGGAGATCTGCATATCTTATCAAGAATGAAAGCAAAAGTCCACTTAAACCGGAATTACAGCTAGTAAAACTTGACATCGTACGGATTGTCCCAATAGTATTAACACCTCTTATTACGGGATGGACACTGGGAGCTTGGTTTAGATTTTTGCCTTCATCGCCAGAATTTGCATATTTTGGGGTATTTTCCGCATTAAATATCATTCTTTCACTTTTCGTCTTAGCATTAATCATGCTATTCGCAATAAGGGTATATGAAACATATCTGCCTCCTGAAAAGTGGGGAGATGAGATGATTCAAATGCCTCGTTTATATTTGAATGAGCACGAGGGTATGGCTAATTCGAAACCAATAGGAAAAATAAGGGCCATCACTTCAAATATGAACAAAAAGTTGAAAAAACAGCTGATTATACGATCCGGATTAATACTCGGTTTGAGTTTGGTTGGTTTAATATGTGCATATATTTTTTAATTACACTTTTTTAAGAAGTTCAACAATATTTTTTATAGATTCCACAATTCGGTTGAAAGATATCGCTCACCAGTATCGGGGAGAATGACGACTATTCGCTCCGCCTTATTAGCTTTTTCGGCGTATTTCAATGCTGCTGCCAGAGCTCCACCTGAAGATATCCCTGCAAATATTCCCTCTTGCTTGGCAAGATTACGTGATGTTTCGATTGACTCTTCCAAGGTGATTTGGATTATTTCATCATATATTTTTGTGTTAAGAATCTCTGGAATAAATCCCGCTCCCATACCCTGGATACCGTGGGGACCTGCTTTTCCTCCGGAGAGAATTGGTGATTTTATTGGTTCGATGGCAATAACATGAATTTTGGGGTTAAATTTTTTTAGAGCTTCACCAACTCCGGTAATCGTGCCCCCTGTTCCTACTGCCGAGACAAAAACATCAACATTATGGTTTAAATCTTCCCAAATTTCGACAGCGGTAGTGTTTCGGTGGGATTCTGGATTTTCCTGATTTCGAAATTGCTGAGGAATAAATACATAGGAAGATTCTTTTGCCAATTCATTCGCTTTAGCTATTGTTCCCTTCATCCCTGTCTCTTTTGGTGTCAAAATTACGTTCGCCCCATAGGCTTTTAGGATTTTTTGACGTTCGATACTCATACTCTCCGGCATTATAAGGGTTATTTGATATCCTTTTATTGCACAAACGAGGGCAAGACCTATTCCGGTATTTCCGGACGTTGGTTCGACAATATGACTTTGTTTATTCAATAGTCCCGCCTTTTCTGCAGCATTTATCATAAATAGTGCAGGTCGGTCTTTAACACTTCCACCGGGATTAAAAGATTCAAGTTTGCAATAAATATCGGCGGGTAAATCGTTTCCAATGGAATTTAATTTAATAATTGGGGTATTACCAATAGTTTCCAGTATATTATTGTATTTTGTCATCGTTTATTTCGCATCTTCCGTATGATTTTCTCCTGCTTTTTCTTCCAGTTTGTCTTCGAGGCATGTTATCCGTTTTTCCAAAAGTTCTATGAGATGAATTACAGGATCGGGGAGATTACCGTGCATTAATTGCTTAATATCATCTATCACCCCAAAATCAGCATGAACAATTCGTCCGGGAACTCCGACCACTACACTATTCTCGGGAATATCTTTGGTCACCACACTGTTTGCACCTACTTTAACGTTATCTCCGATTATAATTGGACCTAATATTTTTGCTCCTGCCCCAACAATAATATTATTGCCCAGTGTGGGGTGACGTTTGTGGGTATCCAGACTTGTACCTCCGAGAGTAACGCCTTGGTAAAGAGTCACGTTAGTCCCAATGATTGCTGTTTCACCAACAACAACACCCGTCCCATGGTCTATGAAGAAATTTTTCCCTATTTTTGCACCCGGGTGGATATCAATACCGGTCATTTGGTGGGAGATATAGGAAATATAGCGGGGTATAAATGGTATCCCGATTTCCCACAGGAGATGTGCGATCCTATATAATAATACTGCTTGAATTCCTGGATATGAAGTCATTACTTCAACTATACTTTTTGCTGCAGGATCTTTATTGAAAGCTCCTGTGATGTCGGATACAAAGCATTGCATGAGTTCTTCCAATTGGGACATGACCTGGTCTTTATTCTTTATCTTGATCTCTGAATCCATCCCCAACAGATTTTGAAGGTTATAGTCTAACATGTGATGGTCCTTTCCAAAACCGATTGCTTCATTTCCATTTCCATTTTCATTATTCGGTGTATCTTCCATTGTTTCCAAACTTCATATTTGAGTTTAAACTGATAAATTTTTTGTTTATTAAAGTGAGGAAATTTTACATTTCCGGAAAAAAATCGTAATTATTTCCCGAAATAGATTTAATTATAATATCCCTCATACTTCAGCCATAATTCTATTTTTATTTTGACTAAATGCGATGGGGTGGAATTAAGTTGATTTGTCAGTCAGCAAAAATTATAACTTTTCCTACGTTCTCTATATTTATGAATGCGGATTTAGATACAAATACCCGGACTTTTATTTGGGGTCACAGAGGTGCTTCAGGGCATGAAATTGAAAATACCTTGGAGTCTTTTAAGCTCGCGATTGAAATGGGCGCAGACGGGATTGAATCCGATGTAAACTTAACAAAAGAAAGAAACCTCATATTCTATCATGATCAAAGAGTTAACTGGAAAGGCAAAAAGATTCCTCCCTCCCGTATGTTGCTGAAGGATCTTAAATCTGTTGATTTAGGTGATCACAGGCAGATCCCGGAGGTTAGCCAAATCTTTCAATATTTCAAATCTAAGACCACATTAAATGGAGACCCCATACGTTATAGCCTCGATTTGGGGACGATATATGTCGGCCGCCGCCTTATTCGACTGGCACATAAACAAGGTGTTGCTCAATCGGTGGAAATTACACCGAGTGACAATTTTCCTACTTTTTGGACGAGGATTAAGCAATTTAGAGCCCATAGTCAAGATATAAACATAGTTTGTTCTGCAAAATTTGACATGTATAGGTTCAAATTTGCAACCAAGCGAATGTTTTTTCAAAATTGGGATAAATTTCACCAGTATAACATAAAAGGTATTAATTTACGGGCTAAATATGCCACTCGGAGCCTTATTGAGGATGCACGGAAACAAAATCTCAAAATATACGTATGGGATTGCCACGATGAATTGACAATCCAGAAATTCATGAAGCTGAAGGTCGATGCGATTTACTCCAATTACCCGGATTTGGCGGTCAAGATCCGTGAAGAAATCCAACCCTAATTTTATTTTTGCAAACTTTTTATTTCTTAAAAGTATCGGATTTGGATATTCTTTTCGATTGAATCGATGAAATGTCCCGATATAAATCGTCCAACTCAAAATCTCCATCTAAGTGATCTAATATGATACGATCGAGCTCCCTTCTTGGGGCTTTCTTAAATTCAACTTCCAAAGGGTAATAACATTCATCAATTATGTGTTCGGCGATTTTAATAACTCTGGATTTAAAACCTGTTGGAAGAATCGAGGGGTTTAGTAACATTATTTTTTCAATATCAAACGTCGCTGTATCCAATGCTCCTCCCCCAAAATTTGTCCTCCCTTCTAATTCAAGCGAAAGGAAGGTAAGGGAAGATTGCAAAAGTGCGAAAATGTAATCAATGTCATAATTTGGTTCCTTATTTAACTTTAACTTATAAAAAGTGTTATTCGGAACGAGATCCATGGGAGCGATTGCTAATTTATAGGTGGTATTATAGATTTTTTGAAAAATTATTTGCTTAGATTTTTGATTTTGGTTAGTTTTCTGCTTTAAACAAAACCACCTTGCAGGATTGCTCGAATATCGTGCCTGAAATGATTTTAAATTATGTACTCCTTTGATTTTTTGCCCTTTTTTGGCTCCCTTTTTGATGAATATCTCTTTCTTCATCCCCCTCTTGATGTATTGAGCTGCAGCACTGAAATTCTGTTTCTCCAACTCATCGAGGGAAAGATCCGTGTATAATAAGAACGTAGCGACCTGATTGGAGTCGATCTTCTTTGTAACCAACTGCCGGGGGGATGTTAAGAACGGTGTTAAAATTTCAGACTCGATGAAGACACGGTCGCCATATCCGTTCTCATACGGGAGATTTGACTCATCCATTTTCTTGAGCACGAAGAAATCGTTACAGTTGGTTGTAATTCCTCGAGAAATTTTACCAATATCACCCAAGAGGACCAAGTTTTGACCGATCTGATCGTTTAATCGAAAAATTAAAGGGGTGGCATTAAAATAATATTTTCCCCATGCATATCCTTTGTAATGATTGGAACGAGGTCGGGATTTACCTGATTCAAACGTAAGCATATCCTCGCGTGATGCATTTAATAAGCGGTAGAATCCATGTTTTTCTAAAATTTGTGGGAGTGTGGGTCTCGGGCGAAAATATTTAGTGATATCTTTGTAATCTGTAAATAACGCGGACATAATTTTCCTATCCTTCAAAACATCTGAAAAAGACATTTCTAAACGAATAAAAAGGCAGTATTCAAGAAATTCAAATGCATTGTTATTTCTTGCCTTCCTATTATACCGGGCGTCTCCAATTATTGAGATCACGGTATTTATATCGGCAGATTGGAATGAGCGAGATGTATTATCAAAATAAAGCTGAGGAAAATAATTGTTCAGCAGAAATTCTTGAAATAGATATCCGAAACGAACATTCATCCAAGAATTCGATGTGATATAGCAGAGAACTCCTTTGTGAGCAAGAAGATTTAGTCCATGGTAAAAGAAGTAGAGGTAATAATCTATTCTTGTGGTGTCGCTCTCGGTTATTTCGGGGATTATCTTTAATCCATCTTTAATTTTTTGTCTATACAGACCGGGGTGTTGTGCGTTACTACCAGAAGGGTCGGTAATATCCCGGTTTCGAATGTAAGGGGGATTTCCAATAATAATGTGAAATTTTTCATATTTTTCAGCCAATTTGGACCTATCTAAAAGAAAATCACAGCAAAAAAAATCGGTATTTAGAATGTGATCATACCCCCGCACATGGAGTTTTAGATTTAACCGAAAACTTGCCAATTCAAGTGCCCACGGATTGATATCTGTACCGATTATGCTTATTTTTTCAATTTGACTTGGGATATCTTCTCCGGACTGAGACCCCCTTAAGGGAGTTGACAGATAATGAAACAGGTTCGAGTAAAAAATAATAAAAGGTTCGAGAAACGCCCCCGAACCGCATGCTGGGTCCAGAATATTGATGTCACACGTGTATTTCAGAATAATTTTAACCGATTGGCTATCTATTTGTTCCCAATAGGGAGAGAGGGAAAATAACTCTGCAATCGTTTGGAACATATCTGACCGCCCGGGCGGTCCATAGAGACGGGTAATATTATTCATGTAGGCTTGCATGGTCCATATACACGAAAAAATTATTTCTTGAACAGGGGTATAGAAAACACCCTCCTTAATCCGAGATTTTTGTCCCGATAATCCCGAGGATTCAAATAAATTGCTGAGAATCTCGGGGAGAGCTTGCATATTAGTCATTTCTGGGATTGACTCGGATATAGGATTCCAAAGGGAATTAATGATTTCTTCCACAAACTTTGGAGAAATTTTTACCTGCTCCATAGTATCTACTAGAGATTTTCGGCTTAAAAAAGAAATAACCGCAGAGGCATCGGTAGAATATGTCTTTAGAAATACTCGGTGAATATTTTCAATATTAAACATTAAATGCGTAGAATTTTTCCGAAATAAGGTAAAAAAGGCTAACACATCCTCATTCATAATGAAACGATGTTCTTTATCTACGGATTCCATTTTATTTCGGAGATTATCTCTAGTGAGACAACAGATCCCCAGCACTTGCCCCATAAACCGGTGTGCATATATCTCAGAAAATAGAGATCGATTTTTTTCACCCTTTTTGGTTTTGGATGATTTGGCAATCGTAAAATCTTCCGAAATCTTTATAATTGCATTTCTATAACCCGCTTGTAATTTCTGAGATAATAATGCCACTGTTTTATAATATTTACACTATAAATAATAAAATCTTTGGAATCTTTGGAAATATAGTAATTTTTGAAGTGTGTCCTCCCGCTTATTTTTTTTTCCTTTTTCCCGAACTAGGATGCTAAGAACCGGGCTAAAAATAAGATATAATCTCGAGGTGATAAATTATAATTAGGAAACACTTCGGTGATAATAAAAAAAATGTCTAACAACTATTGCCCACAATGTGGTGAAATTTTACAGCCGGGAGCCCAATTATGTCATGTCTGCGGGTTCCAGTTTGAAACTCCTTCCCAACAGGAAGAAGTGAATACCCAAACGAAATTCGAACATTTTACCCAGCCCGTATTTTCAGGTGCTAAGGTAGAGTCAGAACAACCCCAACATCAATTTCAATCGCAAGTTCAATACCAAACACAATATTTGGCTCCGCAAGTAAAGGTTCAAGTCGAAACCCCAACTCCTGTGAAGGTTAAATTTGCCGAGAATGGGGACCGATTCATTGCCTTCATTATCGATTCGATGATTATCAATGCCATAACGGGACTAATCTTCCATGATGGTGGCTTCTTCTGGATCTCTTCGGGTTTGACCATCTTGTATTTTGCGATGATGGAGATGTTGGGCAACGGTGCTGGACAAACTCTCGGAAAGCGTGTCATGAAGATCAGAACCGTTGATGAAACAACTCTCGGACCAATTTCGCTAAACCAAGCTCTCATTCATTCCCTGGGGAAGACTTTCTTTGGATTAATTGACCTTATTATCGTATCATATTAGATCACTTAGATGGAGATTTTGAGTTGGACGATTTATATCGGG
>JABUBQ010000086.1_pt1 | contig 12672 bp, 11 predicted proteins | sample 7240351 | NCBI WGS metagenome assembly JABUBQ01 (sample SAMN07256348, study PRJNA390944) | subsurface metagenome | isolation source: Methane hydrate marine sediment | place: Pacific Ocean: Eastern North Pacific, ODP site 1244 | collected 2002 | reverse complement strand
AGGCAAATAAAATTCCAACAATTCTAATTCATAAATATTAATCCGGGCAGGCTTAAGTTCAATCTCTACCCCCCTCCGTGCAAATTCATATGCTCTCTTGCCTTTATACTTCTTGGCAGAATATGCAGGTGGTATCTGGTAAATTTCTCCGACAAATTTTTTAAGAACCGATTCAAAAAGATCTTTTGTTATGTGTTTGAAATCATATTTGTTATCAAATTCTGTTTCAAGATCAAACGACGGAGTTGTTTTTCCTAATTCAATTGTTGCAATATATTCTTTATTCATATCCTGAAATCCGGATATTCGTTTAGTAGCTTTCCCTGTACATAAAATGATTAATCCCGTTGCTAATGGATCTAATGTTCCGGCATGTCCGATTTTAATTTTTTGATTTAATTGCTTCTGTAAAATTCTGTTAATTTTTTTTACTAAATCAAAAGATGTCCAATGATGTGGTTTAGAGAATATTAATACCTGTCCTTCCTGAAATTCATTTATTTTTACTGGAAACATATTACCCTAACAAAATTGCCAAAAAACCAATAATCGTGCAATAAATTGCAAAAGTAATCAATTTTCCCTTCTTAACAATATTAATCATCCATTTACATGCAAGAAATCCGGAAACAAATGCTGCAATAAAACCAACAACAACAGGTATAACCCCTATACCAAAGTCCCCGGAAAACCCGCCGGATAAAATATCCTTTAAGTTTGCCCCGATTACAGGGATATGAACCATTAAGAATGAGAATTGTGCAATCTCTTTTTTGTTATTTCCAAGCATTATACCTGTTGCAATTGTTGCACCTGATCTGGAAATACCCGGTAAAACAGCTAATGCCTGCGCAATTCCGATTATAAAAGCACTAAGATATGAGATGTTTTTCCCTTTTGATTTTGAAAAATATGTTAGCGACAACAATGTAGCTGTAACCAGAAGCATAGCACCTACAAAAACAATATTCCCCGTAAAAAACTGTTTTATTTCATCTTCGAAAAACAAACCAAGAACTCCCACGGGTATCACTGACACTAATATTTTTACAATATATTTATTTTCATCGTTCCATTTAAAAGTTACAAATCCTAAAAACAGATCCCTGATCTCCTTCCAAAAAACAACTATTGTAGATAACACGGTAGCACCATGAACAGCCACTGTAAAACTTAAACTTTGTTCTGACTCTATTTGCAAAAAATGTTTGCCAAGTTCAAGATGTCCGCTGCTGCTTACCGGTAAAAATTCTGTAAGCCCCTGTATTAAGCCTAAAATGAGCGCTTCAAACCAGTTCATAATAAAATGTGAGTTTATTTCGGTTTCTTCATGATCGCCCAAATTTCAAATACAAATCCGAATAACACAATAATCGGAGCCAGTGTAATTCTTCTGAAGCTAAATATTTGCTCAGGAAAAAATTCATCAGGATTTTCTGATTTTCCTCCCATCATAAGAAGAAATCCAGTTACTATTATAACAAATCCAATAATTAATAATATATAATTCTCTCTGCCCAACGGAAACCCGGAGCCTGTTTGTTCATTCTTCTTTTTTATAGCCATAATCTATTAATTTAGGTGCTTTAATTTTATAAGTTGATATATAATGTGTTATAAAGTTCAAGGTTCAAGGTTCAAGGTTCAAGGTTCAAAGCTCTCTGTTCTTTGCTCTTTGCTCTTAAAACAACTCATCTTCTTCCATTCTGAGATATTTATTTACTGCAAAGTATGTTGAAATCCAGTTCAGAACAATACCCGTAAGAATTATTCCGGCAAAAAGAATTGCTATTATTTCCGCATCCCGAAAACTGAAAATTTCTATAAACTCTTTTTGAATAAAATAGAGAAGTCCCAATAATAACATTATAGCAAATAGTCCTCCAAGCACCCCATGCAATGAACTTTTTACAAGAAATGGCCGCCGTATAAATCCCCTTGTTGCACCAACCAGTTGCATAGTATGAATAATAAAACGTTTTGCATAAACTGATAATCTTATAGTATTATTTATTAGCGTTATTGCTACAAGAAACAATAAGCCGCTGAATATTAACAGAAACACTCCAATTTTTCTAACATTCTCATTTATTAAATGTATAAGCGATTCCTGATAAAATACTTCCTTTACCATCGGATAAGACAACAAATTATCCTCAATAACACTAATACTGTCAGGGTTGGCAAAATCGGCATAAAGATAAACATCAATAGATGCTAACAGTGGATTATATCCGAGAAAATCAATAAAATCCTCTCCCAGATCTTCTTGCAAATCCCTGGCAGCATCTTCTTTTGATACATACTCTGTCGACTTAATATAACCGGCAGCATCTAACTCCTTTTGCAATTTTTTAATTTCAACTTCTTTTACCTGATCTTTAATTATTACTGAAAAACTGATATTTTCTTTCACATAAATCGAAAGTTTATGAGCATTAAGCATAAGCAGACCAAGAATTCCAAGTAAAAAAAGTACCAGGGAAATACTAATAACAGATGAAATATAAGAACCTCTTAATTTCCTTCTGCCAATTTTCGGTTTTTTTTCTCCCATATCATTCAACTATTTCAACCCATCCATGCAAATCAGGCTCATCACCATTTTGAACAGCGACTAGTATTTTATACAATTTCATTGAAATTTTTCCGGGATTATCATCGTTACAATACTTATAAATTTTACCATTTAAAGGATCTGTAATAGATTTAATCGGGCTAATTACGGCAGCCGTTCCGCATGCACCCACTTCATCAAAAGTATCCAGTTCTTCAAAAGCAATTTTTCTGCGTTCCGTTTTTAATCCCAGGTCTTCAGCAAGTTGTATAAGACTTTTATTTATAATTGAAGGTAATATCGATGGTGATTCGGGTGTTACATAAGTATTTTCCTTTATTCCAAAGAAATTTGCAGGACCACATTCGTCAATATATTTCTTTTCCAGTGCATCTAAAAATACAACATTGGCAAATCCTTTATCATGTGCCATTTCAACCGGCATAAGGCTTGCAGCATAGTTTCCTCCAACTTTTATATTGCCTGTTCCCAACGGAGCAGCTCTGTCAAAATCACGACAAATCATTATATCAACCGGTTTTATACCACCTTTAAAATACGGACCTACCGGAGTAACAAAAACAATAAATGTATATTCTGCAGCAGGTCTTACACCAATTCTTGGTCCTGATCCGAAAAGCAGTGGGCGAATGTATAATGCAGCACCTGACCCATATGGAGGGACAAATTCTTTATTTAGTTTCACTGCTTTAAATATAATTTCTTTGAAAAGCTCTTCCGGCACTTCAGCCATTTTTATCCCTTTTGCAGAATTATTAAGTCTTTTTGAATTTTCTTCCCACCGAAACAGGCGTATTTTTCCGTCTTTCCCCCGAAAAGCTTTCATCCCCTCAAAAGCTTCCTGCCCATAATGTAGTGCTGTAGCTGCAATATGTATATTAATATATTCTGATGAAGAAACTTCCGGCTTTCCCCATTTGCCATCTTTGTAATAGCATCGAATATTTTTATCCGTTTTTTGGTAACCAAACGGCAGGTTTTTCCAGTCAATATTTTTCATACGTTATAATGGTTTTGAAATAAGTTTAAAACGTGGTGCAAAAATAATTAAATTAATTGTTCCAGTTTCCTTCCCTGTTCTTCTTTTGAAACATCTCTTAGTACCCTGGCAGTGGCAGTATAGAATTCGTGATCTTTAATAAATCCTAATTGTTTTTCAAACCACTCTTTTTCCGAAGAGACCATATTAAAATTAATCATTTCTTTAGCCTGATTTTTCAAAATATCTATAAAGTCAACCCTGCCTAAATAAGCAAAATGTGCATCACAAAGAATTTCTTCCAGCTTGTTATCCGGTGAAATGGGTGCCTGGGTAGACATAATAAGCTCGCAAACAGTAGTAATCTGATCATTTGAGTATCCATATTTTGGCAATATGTCCTTTGCATAGAAGCAACTCATTTGTTTATTATTCTCATATCCATCAAGAAAACCTGAATCATGAAAAATGGCTGCTGTTTGAACAAAAATCATTTCTTCATCAGATATTCCTTCGGCCCTGCCAATAAGCTCAACCTGTGTTAATACGTTTACCGTGTGCTTTAAATTGTGAAAACTAAGAATTTCCGGCAGTTCATTTTCCATCTTCGAAAGGATATTTTCTTCAACATCTAAAAGTCTCAATAGTTGAAGCCGTATTCTGAATTTTTCATTTGGTAATCCTTTCATATCAATTGACAATTCAGGACGAATGCCATTTACAAAATACATATCAATTTCCCCTTTGTATTTTACCGGCATTTTACCTCTATATTCACAAATAAAAAATCCCTTTACAAAATCATATGTTGTTCCTGAAATATTTACCTTCCCTGCTTCTCCTGAAGATTCCATTCGGCTTGCTGTGTTTACCGTATCTCCCCAGATATCATAAGACAACTTTTTTTGACCAACAACCCCTGCAATTACCGGTCCTGTGTGTATTCCAATCCTGATATCCCAAAAATTTTGTCCTCTGCTTTTGGCTTTCTTTTTTAACTCCCTCATATATTCCTGCATCTCAATAGCAGCAAGCACAACTTCAATAGGGTTTGTCCTGTTCTTGTCGGGTATTCCTCCCGCACACATATAGGCATCCCCAATAGTTTTTATTTTCTCAATATTGTATTTCTCTGCAACTAAATCAAAATGATAGAAGAAAGTATCAAGTTCATCAATAAGCTTCTCAGTATTCATCTCTTCAGCAATCTTTGTAAACCCTTGAATATCCGAAAACAGGACGGTAGCCATTTTGTATTTCTTCTTTGCAACCTTTCCTTTTAATATCAACTCATCTGCCGTATCTTTAGGTAAAACATTTGCAAGTAAATTTTCAGTTTTATCCATTACTTTCACCATTTCCTCTGTTCGCTCATTAATAATTCTCTCAAGCTTATACCGCTCTTTTGCAAATTGGAAAGTTCTGGCCTTAATTATTGCCCACAGGATTAATGCCACAAAAATTACATAAATAAAATATGCAGCCTTCGATCTGTAAACAGGAGGTTTAATCCTGAAATTCCAGGAAAATATTTCGCCTGCTTCTCCGGCAGCGCTTAAATACCTGGCATGAAAAATATATTCTCCTTCATCCAGATAAGTATATTCCTTTATATTATTGAAAGTAAAATTGAGCCAGTCGTCGTCAAATCCTTCAAGAAAATACTGGAAATTTAACGTAGAACTTAAATTCTCATCTTTTTTAAACTCAAAGTATAATGAATTTAAGTAAAATGGAATATGAGAAATAGCAGATTTTTCAAAATCAATCTCAAAATTATCTGTAGCCCAATTTCCGTCACTAAAACAGACAGAATCATTCCCTAAAACAAGCTTATTAATTACCGGAACAGGTATCTCCTGTTGTCCGGGTGTTTGTGCTGACAAATACCCCGGCACTAATAAACCGGAAAGGAATAAAACTAACAAACAATTAGACATTTTTCCCGGAAATTTCATATCTTGTATACCCAATATTGGATTTTTCAGCACTTCATAAATATAGCAATAATTGTTAGTATAGAAATTAACCTAAAATATTAGTGCCTTCTCATCTGCTAATTATGTCAGCCAATGTCCTATGTGAATACGAAATATGAAAGAATTAATCTTTGCCACGAACAATCCTGATAAACTCAGGGAGATCCGGGATCTGTTGGGAGACAATTTTAAACTCAATAGCCTGAAAGATTTGGATTTCTTTGAAGATATTCCTGAAACAGGTGATACTCTTGAAATAAATGCTTCCCGGAAAGCAAATTTCATTTACAGATTATTTAACAGGGATGTTTTTGCTGATGACACAGGACTGGAAATTGATGCTTTAAAAGGTAAACCCGGAGTTCATTCAGCAAGATATGCCGGTCAGGATAAAAATTCTGCTGCTAATACAAAGCGGGTTATTCATGAACTTAAGAATGCAAGGAATCGGAAAGCAAGATTTCGCACGGTTATTTCACTGATAATTAACGGAAATGAGCATTCTTTTGAAGGAATAATTGAAGGCACAATATTAAAGTCACCACATGGACAAAAGGGATTTGGATATGATCCGGTATTCCAACCTTCGGGGTATACACAAACCTTTGCTGAGATGGAGCTTAAGCAAAAAAATCTGATCTCACACAGGGCTATTGCATTTAAGAAACTTGTTGTTTTCTTAAAAAAAGGCATTTATTAATCGTCTGGTCAACACCTATACAATAAATTTGTTCTTTCCCTGTTTTTTATCAATAAAGACCTTTTTCCCTGTTATTGTGAAAAAAATTGTAATATCCATAATCTTTCTGCTGCTCCCTTTATTATTTATTAAAGGTCAGATAGCAATTGGAGAGTGGAGAGACCATCTTCCTTATATGCATGCAAAAAAAGTTGCATTGTCTGAAGACAACGTCTTTTGTGCAACCGGGCAATCAGTTTTTAAATACAATATATCCGGAAATAATCTTGAAAAATTATCCAGGGTAGAAGGGTTGTCTGATATTGGAATCAGTTCTATTAATTTCTCAAATGAATTAAACCTGCTTCTTATCGCGTATGAAAACTCAAATCTTGATATTATTCAGGATAACAATATCATTAACCTGTCAGATATTAAACGAAAACAAATTCCCGGTCTTAAGACTATTAATAATATTCTGTTTTCGGACGAATATGCTTATTTATCCTGTAGTTTCGGAATTGTTGTGGTAAATATTGAAAAACATGAGATAAAAGATACTTATTATATTGGAAATGAAGGTGCCCGAATAAATGTTTTTGATATGGCTTTCGATGGTTTCTATTTATATGCTGCTACTGAACAGGGAGTTTTTCGTGCTCCATATAACGATCCCAATCTCTTTTTCTATGCAACATGGGAAAATATTGCCAAATCCGGTAATGGGAATATCTATAATCAAATAGCCTGCTTCAGGAATAAAATTTTTGTAAATCAAACAAATGAAAACATCGCTACCGACTCAATTTTTATAATAACCGATACAACCAGGCAACTATTTAACTTCAAACATGAATTTAAAAATTATTCGTTCAGGTCCGGGCAGGATTATTTTGTCATTTCAAGCGATAAGATTGTAAGGATATTCGATAAAGACCTAATTCGAACTCGTGAAATTGACGATTATGGATATGGTTACCCTTCTGCAATGGATGCCATTATTGATATATCAGGAACAATTTGGATTGCAGACGGAAATTCCGGGTTAGTAAAAAGCAGGGAGCAAAATTATTTCGATGGAATTTATCCAAATGGTCCGTATACTACAAATGCTTTCGACCTGGCTGCAGATAACAGTATAGTTTGTGCCGTGGGCGGGGGTATTAATTCTTCCTGGGGCGGGATATATAAAAACGGAGAAATATTCATTTTTCAGAATGAACAATGGCAGAGTATTCTTAACTATTCTGTTCACGATGCTGTTAATGTCCTTATTGATCCGGCAAACAGCACCCGATTATATGTCGGTACCTGGGGCAATGGGATCCTTGTTTATGAAAATGGTGAAATTGCAGAACATTTTTCCCCGTCAAACTCCAGCCTGGAGAGCATTATCCCGGGAGAACCATATGTCAGGATCGGCGGAATGGGATTTGACAAAAATCATAATCTTTGGGTAACTAATTCAGGTGTTAATAACCCCGTTTCTGTTAAAACAAATAGTGGCAACTGGTTTAGTCTTCCCTATAGCACCCGTATTAACTCGCCTCTGCAAGGAAATATTCTTTTAACAAAATATGAACATAAATGGATTGTGCTTCCAAAAGGAAATGGCCTGTTTGCTTTTGATGAAAAAGGAACTTTTGAAAACACAAATGATGATAACTGGCGAAAATTCTCAGTAAAAGATACCGAAGGAAAAAGTTTTAATAATATTTTTTCAATCGCCGAAGATCTTGATGGTAACATCTGGGTAGGTACTGACCAGGGGCCTCTGGTATATTATTCTCCCGAAAATGTCTTTTCTGAAAATTCCTTTGTAGCTCAGCGAATAAAAATTCCCCGTAATGATGATAGTGGTCTTGCAGATTATATGCTTGGAACAGAGACTATAACAGTTATCGAAGTAGACGGTGCTAACCGCAAATGGATAGGCACAGAAAACGCCGGAGTATTTCTTCTTTCTGAAGATGGCACAAAACAAATTTACAGCTTCAACAGCAATAACAGCCCTTTGTTTTCAGACCGGATCAGTTCAATTGCCCTTGATCATAATACCGGCGAGGTGTTTTTTGGCACTGATAAAGGGTTGATTTCATTCCGAAGCACTTCAACATCAGGCAGTAAGAATTTCAATGAAGTTTATGTTTTCCCAAATCCGGTGCGTGAGGATTACACCGGTCCGGTTACTATCTCCAGGCTTGTATCTAATGTTAATGTTAAAATTACTGATATAGCCGGTAATCTGGTTTTTGAAACTACAGCTTTGGGAGGACAAGCAATCTGGGATGGGAAAAATTTAAATGGAGATAGAGTACAAACCGGTGTTTACCTTGTCTTTTGTTCAAATGAAGATGGCACAGAAACTCATATTACAAAGCTTTTATTCATTCATTGAGTTTAGTATTTTCTAAAAAAAGCACCATGCTTCAGCACATGGTGCTGGTTTTCCAGGCAATTATTCTTCTATCAAACTCGAGATTCTTTCAATTTGCTTCTGTTTATTCACTTCCCTCAGATTTCGTGCTGTTCCGGTAAAATACTGGTGTCCGGTAATAAATTTTACCTGTATTTTATTCCAGTCATTCAATGTTCCAATCATATTTTGCTCCTTAAGTTCTTTGTATAATGTGTTTGAAACCGGAATAAAATCGCTTCTGCCAAGATAATCAAGATCTGCATCGCATATTATTGACTGAAGTGTATCCTTTGGCTGCGGTGGTAGTTTTGTAGACATAATAATGTCACATATTCTATCTATCTGTTCCTGGGTATAATTATATTCAGGAAGCATCTCCCTGACAATCAAGGTGCCATGATATTCATGATCAGCATATTGAACAACATGTCCAACATCATGAAAAAGTCCGGCTGTTTTCATCAACAGAATTTCCTCGTCAGTTATACCTTCACCCCATCCGATTAATTCAACTTCAGTAACTACATCAACAGTATGTTTCACATTATGATAATACAAATGTTCAGGAAGTTCTTTTTCAAGTTTGTCAAGAATTATTTCCTGAATATCTGTAAATTGTATAAGTCCGAATCTAATATTAAATGTTTTATTTGGTAATAACCCTTTTCCATCAATTGAAAGCTCCGGTAAAATACCTCTCACAATATACATTTCCAGGTCGCCTTTGTATTTAACCGGTAATTTTCCATAATACTCACAAACAAAAAATTCTTTTACAAGCTCATATGTCATTACCGATATAATTATCTCCCCAACCTCAACAACCGATTCAATCCGGCTTGTAGTATTTACCGTATCACCTTTTATATCATAAGTAACTTTTTTTTTTCCACCTGATTGTGCTGTTACAGGACCAGTATGGATCCCTATTTTCAGTTCCCAGAATTTACCGGATTTCCCCTTCTCTTCCTGATCAAAGGTCTTAACAAAGGCTTGCATTTCCAGCGCAGCCATAACAACATCAATAGGATTAGTGATATTCTTCATAGGTATTCCCCCGGCACACATATATGTATCGCCAATGGTTTTTATTTTTTCAATGTTGTATTTCTTTACAATAGAATTGAAGGCAAAAATTATTTCATCAAGTTCATCCATCAGGGTTTCAGAATCGACCTTGTCTGAAATTTTCGAGAATCCATGAATATCAGCAAATAAAACCGTAGCCATCTCAAATTTAAGAGATCTGGGTTTTTGTTCTGCAGATAATTCTTTATCTAGTTTATCCGGTGATACCTTCGCAAGAATCTCTTTTGCTCTTTCGTTTTCCTGAATAAGTTTTTCACCTTTCCTTTGCAGTTTCTTTAAAAGCTCTTCCAGCTCCTGGTTCTGTTTGGCAAGTTTTGCTATTCTTTTAAGTAATTCTTTTTCTTTGCTGTTATTCATTAGATATTATTTTTCAATTGCACATAAAAATACAAATTTTTTTTATAGGTTGCCATTGATAATTCTAAAAACCAGTTAATGTTTCAAAAAACACGGGGGATTGTTCTCCATCGGATAAAATATTCTGATTCCAGCGTGATAGTATATATTTATACTGAAAAATCAGGTCGTCAGACCTTCCTGGTCAGGGGAGCAAGAAGAAAAAAATCGCATATCAAAATAAATCTTTTCCAACCCCTTTATGCTCTTGATCTTGAGATTTATTATAATCCCAAAAGAGAACTTCAAAGCATTAAGGAATATAATATTATTATACCTTTTGTTTCCATCCCATATAATATTCAAAAAAGCACTATAGCTCTTTTTCTTGGTGAAATGCTTTACCGGTTTTTACTTGAAGAAGAGGCCAATAATCCCCTTTTTGAATATCTTCTTAACTCAATCCGTTACCTTGATAAAACAGAAAAAAGTGTTTCAAACTTTCATTTACTATTCCTAATCCAACTCACTAAATATCTTGGCTTTAATCCCAATGATAATTATTCTGAACAAACACCTGTTCTGGATCTTAAAAACGGAGTATTTGTACAAACAATTCCAAACCACACTAATTATCTTAATCTTAAGGAAAGCAGATTGTTTTATAATTTCCAAAACACAAATTTTGAAAAAATAAATTTACTGAAACTTAGTTCTGCTTCCAGAACAAACCTACTTGCCAGAATAATAGAATTTTATAAGCTTCACCAATCTTTTTGGGGTGAGATCAAATCCTTTCAGATAATGAAGGAAGTTTTTCATCAAGAATAATCACTAACTTTGGAGAAAAAAGAATGGAATGCCTCTGATTAATTCCATAGTATCCTGGTTAAACACTAAAAGACTTCATCAAATAGATCTTTTTAAGAAATATCCCTGTGAAGTCCAGGAAGATATGCTGTTTAAGATTCTCCAATCGGCTTCTAATACGGAATGGGGGGGGAAATATGATTTTAAATCAATAAACACAATTGATCTGTTTCAGGAACGGTTACCTTTACTATCATATGAAAAAATCATGCCTTTTGTAAACAGGTTGCGTGAAGGTGAAAAAGATATTTTCTGGCCCGGTGAAATAAAATGGTTCGCAAAATCTTCAGGTACCACAAGTGACAGGAGTAAATTTATTCCGGTTAGTAAAGATGCTCTTGAGGAATGTCATTTCAGAGGAGGAAAAGATGTTCTGGCTATTTACACTGCAAATTTTCCTGAAACAAAAATTTTTACAGGAAAGGCATTGACTCTTGGGGGTAGTCACCGGGTCAATAATTACAGTAATCAATCTTTTTATGGTGATTTATCTGCCATCCTAATCGAAAACATTCCTTTCTGGGCCGATTTCCTGAGAACCCCACACCAGAAAATTGCTTTGCTGGAGGAGTTTGAAGAAAAACTTGAGAAAATTACCGAGGTTACTATTGATGAAAATGTCACAAGCCTGGCCGGGGTTCCTTCCTGGAATCTGGTTATGATAAAATATTTGTTGAAACACACCGGGAAAAATAATCTGCTGGAGATATGGCCAAATCTTGAACTTTTCATACATGGAGGTGTAAGTTTTATACCTTATCGGGAACAGTTTAAAAAACTGATCCCTTCAGAAAATATGAATTATCTGGAAACCTACAATGCTTCTGAAGGGTTCTTCGGAATACAGGATGATCCCTCATCTGATGACATGCTTCTTATGCTTGATTATGGTACTTTTTATGAATTTATTCCAATGGAAGAATTCAACAAACCAAATCCGAAAATTCATACAGTTTGTAATGTGGAAATGAATAAGAATTATGCTATTATAATATCAACTAATGGAGGTTTATGGAGATATGTAATAGGAGATACTATAGTTTTTACTTCACTATTTCCCCATAAGTTTAAAATTACAGGCCGTACGGTGCACTTTATTAACGCTTTCGGTGAAGAACTGATCATTGATAATGCCTTAAAGGCTCTTGAAATTGCTTGCAACAAAACAAAAGCCCAAATCAGCGAATTTACAGCAGCTCCCGTTTTTATGGATCTCAATAAGAAAGGTAAGCACGAATGGTTAATTGAATTTGAAACTGAACCTGCAAATCTTGACTATTTTACAACGGTATTAGATAACGCGCTTATATCATTAAATTCTGATTATGAGGCAAAACGTTATAAGAATATTACACTTGATAAACTTATTATTAGAAAATTAAAGCCTGGTGTATTTTATAATTGGTTTAACAACAAAAAGAAGCTGGGGGGACAAAACAAAATTCCCCGTCTGTCAAATGACAGAAAATATGTTGAAGAGTTATTGGTAATTAATGAGCATTTAAGAAAATAATTGATACATTTATCCTTCGTCTAATTATTAATAAATAGAAAAATATGCATATCGCTGTTGCTGGAAATATTGGTTCGGGAAAAACCACAATCGCAGGATTGCTTGCCAAGCATTTTGGATGGAAACCTCACTACGAAGATGTAGATGAAAACCCATATCTAAATGATTTTTATGAAGATATGCAGCGTTGGTCATTCAACCTTCAGATATATTTTCTTAATGCTCATTAA
>JABUBQ010000085.1_pt1 | contig 12705 bp, 10 predicted proteins | sample 7240351 | NCBI WGS metagenome assembly JABUBQ01 (sample SAMN07256348, study PRJNA390944) | subsurface metagenome | isolation source: Methane hydrate marine sediment | place: Pacific Ocean: Eastern North Pacific, ODP site 1244 | collected 2002 | reverse complement strand
TTAAGTTCCACACCCTTATGACCAGCTGTTATACAGTTGTGATGAGAATAAAGTTTATCCATTAATTTATGACCATCGCTAATCCTGATCAAGGCTCCATTCCTACAGTCAGACCAAGGATACTGTTTATACTCTTTCAGCTCACCCTCGATTACCTGAATTTTATTAAGCTTGGGGTGTAGCTTGGCAAGGGTAATATCTCCTTCTGGCATGTGCGCATCAACCACAGTTGAATTATCATCGACGATTTCAAGCACCTTGGGTCTCAGTGTCCATTCTGTAGCACAAGACTGGGGCATAAATCCCATGTATCCGCAGTGAACAACTAAAAGACAGTTGTCGGGGCCCTCGACCTCGGGAAATTCGTTTATCTTTTCATGCTTCAGAGCTGCCATTCCTACCAGGGAGGGATATACATTACTCATCATTATCGGTGCTCCTAGAGATTTGTTGATAATATATTTGGTCAACAGGGACATTGTATCTCCTTCACAGGCACACAAAATACCTTCATCCTCATATAGCCAGTTGTATGCAAGACAGGGTGTAGTATCAGAGTAAAAAGATTCATTCAAACAGTTCATGCTGCAACCTACAACATTATCTTCTTTATCTATTTCAAGCTTAAGAACAATATAGAGTTTAACCGCACTTTTCATGGCTTTCTCAGAAACACCCACTGCATTAACATCTTTGTTTTTCATGACCTTTTCTGCTTCACTATCGGGAATTTTTTTAGCATCCGTTCCAAGTTTCTTAAAGCTCTTTTTTACGATACTGATGCCAAACTTTTTTTTTATAAGTTGGGTGCATTCATCCTCCCACCAGTAAAAACGTTTAAAAATACTTGCCTGCATACCCTCTCCGGGGTTATCCTGAAAGACAAGAAATTTTGCATCCTTCATCTCTCTTTTTAGAGCGAGGGTACGGCAGATTGTCTTTGTCAGCCTTAAATTATAGGGAGCAAAAGGCTTTAATCCTTCTTCTTTCATAAAGGTTACAATCTCCCAATCCCACATATTAACAGTTCCAAACTCAGAGGTAATAACAATAATCGGAATATTAATATTTATTATTTTCTCTATCTGTTTAAATGCCTCCCCTACCAGCTGCGGAAAGACAACTGCATCCGCTTCGGGTATGGGTGAACCGAGCGGTACCGGATCTAAAATCTCTACCTCTTCCATCAGTAACTCCTTTAATCTTCTAACCTGATCATCAAATTCTTCATTTCTAGCAGACTCAAAATAGAGCGGGACAAGACGTGCTTTCACGAGCAATTCCTCCTTCTTTAACTTAATAATTTAGTTTTTCGTATCAGCAGACAAAAGCCAAAACTTCCTACAAAATATACTATTTCGGCTATATTAATAATTAAAAAGACCATTAAACGGCAACTACTGAAAAGGATCTTCATTTCCGATAAATGAAAAATATTTTATAGCCTACTTTTTGGCCTTTTATTAAAAATAATCCAACTAGCCACTCCGATAAACTTTTTGCTTCCGAGCCACTCCGATATTTACATTTATCGGAGTGGCTCCCCTCTGTAACCCTTATAAATTAACGATCTTATTTTTCCGATTTTCCTCCTGTTTTAGCTATCGGAGTGGCTCTGCTTAATCTATCCGACAGAATTACGATATAGATAAAATACAAAAAGGCGAATATCCTTTTTATTTATTTCCATATATCCTAAAACCTTTATTCTATAAGACTTTCGTAATTATACATAATCCCTTTTATATCAAATAAGAAATAAACCCCTGACCCCGGTTTTTAAGAGGTTCTTATAACCTGTTTTTTGCCACTTTTTAGCCATTTTTCTTTACATAAGTTTAGTCTTTCCGGTAATATACCACCTTATAACCCTTCTATTTTGTGAACGGCGTACGCTTTTTAAATATCCCCTGCCCCCCCCTAGATAAAAGGTTATCAAAAAGAGGGAGGCAGGGTATGCCTATGGTATTCTGCCCTTCGGTTTAATAAAAGTTTATAAGAATAATATAGTCAATTTACATCCCAAAAACGATAGCCATAGAAAAAGCCTCCGTAAATCCAAAAAATCTACGGAGGCTTTTTCTTTAAAGGTTATATAATTCTTTCGGGTTATCGTACAGAACTCGTTTCGCTATCCACAGCGCTTTTTTCTCAGAAAGGTAGCCGTCTTCAATTTTTTGACTTAGTACTTTTGCAAAACTATGAAGCACTAAATTTACTTTTCCGTAGGCCCATTCAACTGAATAAGCATCGGTGGCAATTGCAATCCATTTATTGGCCGGTAGAGCTTCGAGTCGCTGTGAAATAATTGCTTCTATGGTATTAGGAAATAAGGTGTGCCACCAAAACCCAAGCAAGCTTACATTTGGCATCATACGAGAAACGATGATCAATTCTTGAGAAGTTGAGAGGGATGCGTACATAAGGTTAATTTTTATTTCGGGGAAATCTTTAAAAACAGACACCAAATCAAGTATGTATTGATGATCTGTCCAGACATAAGATTCACCATATCTCATCCCCGGCCTTGCCCAATAAGCACCAACATAAAATTGTGCGGGGCTCTTCAGTTCTCGCAATGAATCTAAGTAGCAGTATAGTAGCCAGGTAACAAATATGTTTTGTTCATCTGGGGTCAGATCTTCACCCGATATTTTTTTTCTGTAGACATGGTTAATTTCGTTATCCGATGCTTTCCTATTTCTAAAAGAGGGGCTGATAAAAGAAGCAAAATAAGGTATACCATCCTTTTTCATGTTTGAGAAAAACGCTTTTATTTTTTCTGCAAACTCGGAGCTGCTTTCTGGTAGACAAGAAAAGTCTTTTTTAACCAGATCAAGAGGCGATGTTTTTCGGGTAGGATCAAAATTGAAATATTGTAAATCTTCGTAAAGCGGGGTTAGAAATTGGTATTTGTTTAGATTTTCCTTATTCCAATGATTTTCACAAATCAAGGTACGTTCTATTCGAGCCCTTTCTAATACCTCCAATGGCCATTTATCATCGTTTTTTTTACTTTCGATAAAAGATTGAATATTCCTCCAATTATCCAATAATATTTCACCAGAAGGTACTTCATAAATATCTTCAAGAATTTTTTTTACACACCAGAAAGCGGCTGTATTCTCGATATAGGGAGCATATTGGAAAAAGTGTGAAATTCGATCTTCTAAAGGAGCATTTGAAACTAAATAATTATCATCTGGTAAGCCTGCCGAATACAATTCTCTTCTCAAGAAATGATAAAACAAAATATCGGATATATCACGTGCCTGAGGCTGATCTGCTGAAATATGAGAATGTACATCTAAAATAGGCATTTCCTTTAATGCAAATAGTATTTTTTCATAATATTTATTCATAGGGATATCCTCCTCCATATTTTAAATAATTCATTTTCCTAATCTTTGTTTTATTTTTTCAGTGATTCTTTTAACTGCTCTCTGTAACAATATTTCTCCGGTTTCACGGTTGGCTGCAAATCTTGGGTCGTTTTTCTCTTGGACTTCAAAATATGGGTCAGGTTTACCTAAAAAAGCCTCACTATCAACTATTGCCCAGTCGCGGTATTTATACTTTTTATCTTTGCTCGGTAATTTGCTTAAACCAACACTGTCTGGATGTATGGCCATTAATTTAGAAGTTTCGGAAGCCACAGCATGCCCATAGTCAATCACACCATTCTCATCAGGAACAGCAACGAATTCAATTATTACATTAACATTTCTTTCATTTTGAAATTCTTTAGCCAGCCTTTCCAAAGTAAAAATCTGGTTTGTCGCCCCATGACCATTTATAATAACTATGAAACGATATCCTTGCTCCACCAGTTTTTCTAAAATGATTCGAATTCCGAGAGCAAAAAAATCCTCCGGGACATAGAGGCTTTTCATACTGTTATTGGGAAAATCCATACCAACAACCCACTCGCTCCCTTGAAAACCAAGATTTTTTAGTGTATTGGCATCTCGCTCTCTTTCTGTGCCCCAATAAAATGGCGGCAATACTACCCCGCCGATATCTCGTGCTATACGAAGTGATATTTCATGAGCGATAAGGGGATCAGTCCCCAGAGGCAAATGTGGGCCATGCCACTCCAAAGGACCAACCGGTAAGAACACTAAAGGAAGTAGTTTTTTCTCTTCAATAATTTCGCCCGGTTTCATCAATTCAAATTGAACGTTTTTCATATCTTGTCCTCCTTACATACTAAAAAATATAAGTTTATTCTTTTAAGGCTCCCTCCATCAAGCCTTTCATAAAGTATTTAACCAATGGCAAAAAGATTAGCAATATCGGAATCACGTTAAGTATACATCCAGCTAGAAGTCTCCCCCATTGGATATCTACATGAGACATATATGCTGAGAGTGCCAGGGGAACCGTTTTTTTTGTTCCACTATCAATGAGTACTAAGCTAAATAAATACTCTCCCCAAGAGGTTATCAATGCATAAATTCCTACGGTTAATATACCAGGAAGAGAAAGCGGGAGGAGGATATGCAAAAAAGTCTTAAACTTACTAGAACCATCTATTTCAGCAGCCTCTTCAAGCTCTTTCGGGACCGATTCAAAAAATGGACGCAGTAACCATGTGCAAAAGGGAGCGGCGAGAGTGGTATGCATAAGAATTAATGATAGGTGAGTATCAACCAAATGAAACTTCGCCATTAAACCATAAGCTGGAACAATAATAACAATTGTGGGAAAAACATAAACAAATAGCAGCATTTTACCAATAATGTCTTTTCCGTAAAAATTAAAATGCGTTAGGCTGTATGCTCCTAATACTGATATAAATATAGTGAGCAAGGCTACCGAAAGTGATACTTTTAAACTGTTAAGGATATAATGGCGAAAAGCGGTTATTCCTGTCGTTTCAAAAAGAAGTTCGCTATAATTCGCAATTGTCATGTTACTTGGAAATAATTTAGTTCGGCCGGTAAGGATTTCAATATTGGATTGTAACGAAGCAATAAATACCCAGTAAAAAGGAAATAAATCTATAACGAGAAAAATTAAAATAATACACAATAAAAGAATGTTTATGGATTTCCTTTTCAAAAGAAAGTTCATATTAGACATTTTTCCCCTTCCAAAGGTACTTAAAAAATAAAAACCCAATAATAATGAGTAGAGCACCCATAAGTGTTGCGATAGCAGAAGCCTCACCTGCATTAAAACTCATAAAGGCTTTTTGGTATATCAATACTGGCAGAGTCATGGTGGCGTTAACTGGCCCTCCCTTTGTCGTAATCCAAATAAGAGCAAAGGAGTTTAGGCTGTATACCAGACCAAAGAAAAATACAAAACCAATCATAGAGCCAATAATGGGAAAAATTAAATAGCAAAATGTTTGCCAGGAATTGGCTCCATCGATTTTTACCGCATCGTATAATTCGGTAGATATGGTTTGCAGGGCTGCCAATATTAAAATGGTACCGAAAGGAATAAATTGCCAGCTGTTTATAAACAATAAAGTCGGAAAAGCATTATTCATACTCCCTAAGAAATTAATCTGTTTATCAATCCAACCAAGACTGAGTAAAATCCTATTAGCAATGCCCAATTGTGGTTCTAACGTCCACTTGGTGATCATAGCAATTCCCACAACCGGAGCTATCCAAGGAATTATTATTAAAGTTTTAATGAGGGTGGCGCCTTTAAACTTTCTATTTAAAAGGAGAGCTATTCCGAGTGGTATGGATAATTGCAATAACACATTTCCAATCGTCCAAATCACTGAATTATAAATACTTTTTAAGAATACTTCATCTTGAAACAATGATATATAATTCTTGAGTCCTGCGTAACTCATTTCACCGAATCCAAATTTTGCCGAAAAAAATGATACTTTTATCACATTTAAAAATGGATATATTAGAAAAACTATAATTAAAACCAAAACTGGGGAAAGATATAAATATCCAAAAATATTATTCTTAATTTTATTCATCTAATCATTTATCATCTTTAGGAAAAGATTGTGTCCGCAAAGAAAGAGATGCTTTAAAGTATCTCTTTCTTTGCGGCTCATTTTATGTCTATTTATGTTCCGATGATAGTTTTTCCATTCGTTCATGTGCCCATTTAACTGCTTCTTCTGACGAAAGCCCTTCTATTACTGCTTTTTGAACAAGATCCGCTAATAACAATTCTCCTGAAATTGCTCCAATAGCCAAGTTGTTAGCGCCATAAGTAAACCCAAATAAACTACCATATTTTACAGCATCTGCTAATGGCTGGACAAAATCTTTATACTCTGCGATGGGGCCGTAGTCCCAGAAATTACTTGCTTCTAAATTGGCTAGGGTTGTTGGTAGATATAACCCGGGTTCCTGTACAGCCGTTAAAAGATAATTATTCTCGGGATCCATCAAAAAACGGATAAACGACTTGACTGCATCTAAATGTCCCTTTTCTTCTGCCGATTTAAAAACCATGATGGCCGATGGGTATACCAGAGTCCCTTTTTGACCTTCTTCGGGATAGGGCAGGGCAGCAGAGGCAAGATCTTGGTTTTCCGATTCATAAAATGTTTTTAACACTGACCCAAAATAAGGCATCATCGCTATATTGCCTGCGGAAAAGTTCATTTCCAATTCGCCCCAAGCCCAACCTGTAGCAGCAGGCGGAGCATATTTAAAAAGATCTTTATACATCTGTACTGCTTTCACTGAATTAGGGCTATTAAAATTAACGTTTCCTTTTTCATCAAATAAAGTGGCTCCAGTTTGAGCTAAGAAGGGCCATATCTGCTCAGCAGTACATAGTGTCCTTCCCGCTACCAAACCCATTCCAAATAGATCCACATTTCCGTCACCATCGGTGTCAACAGTTAGTCTTTCAGCATAATCGAGCAATTCTGTCCAATTCGATGGAGGTTGATTAGTTCCCAGGTATTTTTCCAATAAACTGGGACGATATATTAAAGCAAAAGGTATATGCCATACCGGTACGCCCCAATAGTTTTCATCGTGATAGTAAGGATCGAGCACCGATTTAAAAAATCTTTGCTTTTCATCAATTTCTTTTATCAAATCATCGAGGGGTAAGAGCCCTCCTGAAAGATAGGCAGAAATATTGAGTTCTGGTAGATCAAACTGAAAATCAGGAGTAGTACCCGCACTAATAGCAGCTAATGTTTTTGGCCATACATCATCCCAGGTGACAACTTCTTGGGTAATTTGAATATTGGGATTTTTTTCAACGAATTTATCAATGACCGTTTGAAAGGCCTTGACACGATGTGCGGGTGTCTCATGATGCCAAAAAGTTAAAGCAATTTTTTCTTGAGATAGGGCGGTGCTTGCACAAAGAAAAACTATACTGACAAAAATCATCAAAAAGGTAATTTTTAAAAAAGTTCTGTTTTTCATTTAATAAATCCTCCTTATTAAATTTGAATATACTAAACATAACGTTAAAGATTATTAAATTAGAATTTCATATATCACCTCCATTTCTATAACGATGTATTTTATACAGGATAAATTCAAATGTTTAATATATTTTTTAAGAATTCAAATGATTTTTTGACTGCATAATCTACATCATCTAAAGTTTCTTTTCTTTTTCCATCAAATTCGACTTCAATACTCAGCGGTCCTTCGAAACGATTTCTTTGGAGAATGGTAAATATTTTTTTAAAATCGATGTTCCCTTTCCCTAGATAGGGGAAATTAAATTCTCCCTTACCTCCAATTTTGTCTTTTAAATGTATATGCGCAATAAATTCAATGCCATATTCAATATCTTCTTCAGGACGAACTCCAGCATAATAAATCACATTAGCAGTATCGTAATTGAGGCGAATAAAAGGTGAATTGATTTTTTTCAAAATTGGAGCTGCTTTTTGTGCAGTGTTGAAATAACTACCCGAAGTCTCTAACCCAACAATTACATTATTTTGAGAAGCAAAATAGGCAATTTGTGCAATATTGTTATAAAACATATTAACTTCTTCTTCGGACGATGGATCACCAACTTTCGTATTCACTATTTCAGCACCAATTTCTTTAGCTAAATTTATTCTACTTTTTAACGCCTCAACACTTTCTTTTACTACCAGATTGGCATGCCCACTTATACTCATGGGTTGAAGTCCATAGTCTTTAAATTTATATTTTAGAGATTCTAAGTCTTGTTTGGTCATTTTCTCCGGAATAATATGTTCAGTTAATTCTGAATGGGCTCCACAACTTTCATGCATTGCAGAAGGCTCAACATATTTAATACCTGCCTTGGCAATACCTCTTAAGGCATCATCTAAACTAAAACCAGCATAGCAAAGAGTAGTGGCACCTATTTTACTTTTCATTAAAAAATCCTCCTTAAAATAATTTAATATATTTAAATTAATGTTGTGTACAAATATTACAGAGAAGAAAAATAATTTTTAAGAAACTCATATGATAGAACATGAGCTTTATTGAAATCAGAAATTTCCCAATGTTTTTGGGTAGTTGATGGGGTAAGTTCAATTTCTACAGATAAAGGTCCCGAATATCCAACATTTTTTAAAGTGTCAAATATGCGACTAAATTTAATAGTTCCTTGCCCAATAGCCGGAAAATTCCAGACGCCTCTGCCATAGTTTTTGTCTTTAAGATGCATGTAACCAATATATTTCGCAATATGGTAAATATCGTCCTCGGGTCGAACCGCCTGATAATAAATTACATTCCCGGTATCATAACAAACCCGAATGTTTTTTTTATTAATGTGCTTTATAATTGGCAGGTACAATTTACCAGAATCCGTATGGGATTCTCCAGACTTGCCGTCTCCGTGTGTCTCTAATGTTACCAATTGGTCATTCTTTTTCGCATATTCAGAAATATCTTCTATATTTTTGTAAAAATTATCCAGGTCTTTATCGTCTATCCATTTGCCAGTGCCAGTAATAAGAAACTCAATATTAAATTCTTTAGCAAAGTCCATTCGTCGTAGAAAAGCTTCAAAGCCCTCTCGACAAGTTAAATCACAATGTGCACTTATAGCTATTGGAGTAAGCTCATACTTTTCAAGAAGCTTTTTTAACTGCTTTATATCTTCATTAGATATCTTTTTCACGTCTATATGTGATTGCCACTCTTGGGATGCACTGAGCTCAACATATTTAAAACCTGCTTCGGCAATCCCTTTCAGAACGGGTTCCCATCCTAAATCAATAAAATCTAAATACGACCCCATAGATCCAACAACTATATTGTTTAGTTTCATTTTAGTTACCTCCATATACCTTCGATAAATTTTTTCACTTTAAATAATAAACTTACTCATGATATTTCTTTCATATACTTTTCTATTTTTTCCGCCACAGCATTGATTTCGTCATCAGTGGAGTTAATATTGATCCCGAATCCTGAACCCAACCCTTTATCGACCACCCCGACGCTGATATTAATGGCTCGATTTAGAATATTGTCAGTTTGGGGAAGCATATGGGGATAATATTGAATATCTTTACCATACGCCGGGCATTCGTAAGGGCAGGGATAGGTGGTGGCGGTTTTCTTTTGGAGAATCTGTTCCATGTAGTTGTAAACATGCCACCCAGAATGAGCCAAAGTTTTAGTGCCGGCTTTTTCTGCAAAGGCATCAGCGGTGGCTTGGTCTTTAAAGAGTAAAGTGAGTAAGGTGGCACATTCCCCGTTTTCATCATTGATTTTCCGAAAGCCAATTCCCGGGATCCCGGCAATTACGGTTTTCAACTTATTTTTCTTCTCATGGAGGGTTGCCAGAATACGGTTGATTTTCCGAACCTGGGCCAGAGCAAACGCCCCCGTCAATTCGTTCATTCGAAAGTTCAAACCGATGATACTTCGTTTTCCGACCTCCACTCCCATTCGCATGGGTTTGTGTCCCTGATCATGAAAAGCAAAGGCTCGTTCGTAATAAGCGTAGTTATCGGTGACCACGATACCGCCATCCCCAGCGTTGATAGTCTTAAAAACATTAAGTGAAAAAACGGCAATGTCACCGATGCTTCCCACTCTTTTCCCATGATATGATGCGCCGGCAGCCTGGGCGCAATCCTCGATCACCAGGAGATGGTGCTTACGTGCTATATCCATGATGATATCCATATTACACGGGTTCCCCAACATATGCACCGGCATGATGGCTTTGGTTTTATCGGTAATCTTTTTTTCAACATCGACCGGGTCGAGAGTGAGTGATTCATCAATTTCGGCCAAGATCGGTATTGCTCGAGACATGATAATACTAGATATGGAAGCAATGAAGGTATATCCGGGAACAATCACTTCATCACCCGGTCCGATACCGAGAGCGGCCAAACAAGTGAGCAAGGCACTGGTACCGCTGTTAACCGCCACTGCGTGTTTCACTCTAATAAAATCGGCAACCTCATTTTCTAAGGTGACCACTTTTCGCTTAAAATTTGGATCATCTTCCGATCCATAACGGAAAAGATACCCTGATTCCAAGACTTCCATCACTTCTCGTTTTTCTTCTTCTCCAATAACATAGGCCCCTGGTCCTCCAAAGGTTGGTTTCATCTTCATATTCACTCCTCCTTTAGCAATTGACTTTTATCCACATTCCTTTTTGATGGCTCTCGGCAATGGCATCGATGATGCAGGATATACTGTAGCCGTCATAAAAGGTGGCAAAATCTGGTTTTTCAGTTTCAATGTTTTTCCCGTCGGCAATATAGCGATAATAAGCATAGAGATTGTTTTTAAAACTATCCAGCCAGCCTTCGGGATGGCCTCCGGGTGCGAAGGCATAACGCCGGCATTGCTGGTCGAGCTGATTGGGGTCCCTCATAATGGCATAGTTGGGTTCGCTCCGATGGCCGACCCACATCCGATCTCCTTTTTCCTGATTCCAGTAGAATGATTGGATTGATCCGTTGATTTCGATGTTGAAATAACATTTTCTTCCGGCGGAAACCTGAGAGACATAGAAAACCCCTCTGGCTCCATTTTCAAAGTGGACTAAAACTGCTCCCCAATCTTCGGTTTTAACATCAATTTCTTCATAATTGGTGAGATGCCGGTTTTTAGAGAAAGTTTCGACGATTTTTGATTTCTTCCTTACTGGAATGATAGTTGATAAATCAGCGAAGACTTCGGTGATTTTAAGACCGGTAACAATTTGGGCTAGGTCACACCAATGGGAACCGATATCGCCGATCGCCCGGGTGGCCCCACTGGTTTCAGGTTCTACCCGCCAGTTATAATCAGTATCGTAGAATAACCAATCTTGTAAATATGAACCGTGGACCAGATTGATTTTTCCTAATTCCCCTTTTTGGATACGACATTTCATATCCTGAACCAGAGGATACATCCGATAATTGAAATTCACCCCATGCACCACCTGATGTTTTTTAGCCAGTTCAAGCATCTTGTGTGATTCGAAGTGGTTCATGCCTAACGGTTTTTCTGAGAAGATATGTTTCCCGGCTTCGATGATGGCGGTATTGATTTTTAGATGGAGATTATTGGGGGTACAATTGTGGACGACCTGAACATCCAGATCGTGAATGAGGTCCAGGTAGTTTCCATAGGCGCGAGGAATATAGAAATTAGCTGCTTTTTCCTGCGCTAATTCCTCATTTGCCTCGGCAACTGCAACCAGTTCAACGAACCCAAGACGCCTGACAGCATCAACATGAACCGCCCCAACGAATCCGGTTCCGATAATCCCTGCCTTGATTTTGTTCATCCATATCCTCCCCTTTACCTTATCAATAACTCGAATTGCCTCGTTTGTATCAATACTTTGTGTGTAGTTTTTTCTGATGAAAAAAAATTCTTTACTACTTAATGAGCACTAACCTTCTCTCTTGTCTTTTTTCCTATATTCAATATAATAAATTAGGAGCCAAGAAAAAACTATTCCACAATCTTTTACACCGGTACTTTGGCATCCCTTGTTCCCCCTCTATCCTTTTCTTTAACTCCTTCTTTCTTTCCTCGTAGAATTGGTGTAGTTCTTTATCTAAATCTTCTGGACTGATGCCCAGAATCTCGGTAATTTTTTTGCTGTATTTCTCGGAAGGAACGAGTCCCCCCGGTTTCAAACTGGGAAATATGAACCTGGGAGACTCCTATCAGGAGAGCCATATCTACCTGGGTAGTCCCTACACTTTTTACAGAGATATTTCAGTATCATCTTACCTCTCCTTTATTTGTTTCTTTAGCTCTTTCTTTTTAGCCTGATAGAATTGGGAAAGCTCTTTATTAAATGTCTCTTCATCAAGGTCCAGAATCTCAACGAGCTTTTTGATCTGTTTTTTAGAAGGGACAAGTCCTCCTGTCTCAAACTGTGAAACGTAGATTTGTGTTATATCTAATAAGAGAGCTAGGTTTGCTTGGGTGAGCCCCTTCCCTTCTCTCCTTTTCTTAATCGGGTTAATTACCATTTTTCCTCTTTGCCTCCTAATAAAAAAGGCCTGTCTTCTTAACCGAAGCCAAGCCCCTTATTGTTTTTCATCCTTTATGTGATATAATAAGTTAAGAGCTCGAGGAACAGTAAAGGACTTCGGCTCGCGTTCGGGCCCGCTTATCTCGTTCAAAGGATGATAGCGGGCTTGTTCTTTTAATAATACTATATGTAAAATTTAGAAGTTTGTCAAACTTCTATCGTTCTAAGGATCTCCACTTGATAATCTACCCCAAAAAACGCTCAAATACCGCTCTGGTGGCAAAAATTTAGAGGCCCCCCCGT
>JABUBQ010000084.1_pt1 | contig 12718 bp, 12 predicted proteins | sample 7240351 | NCBI WGS metagenome assembly JABUBQ01 (sample SAMN07256348, study PRJNA390944) | subsurface metagenome | isolation source: Methane hydrate marine sediment | place: Pacific Ocean: Eastern North Pacific, ODP site 1244 | collected 2002 | reverse complement strand
ATGCTCGGTTGACTCTGATAGTGAAACACCTGCTTGCAAGGAAGATATTTTAGATCTGGAATCTGAAACTACCGGTGACAAACAGAGTAAAGGTGAACAATTAGGGCTCTTTTGATATGCGAATAGAGATTATTTCAAATTCTTCTATTTTTACCAAAAACCTCGGAAAAAAATTATCCAGAGTTATCTCAAAAGGGGATATTGTTCTTTTCTCAGGAGAGCTGGGCGGTGGGAAAACAACTTTTATCTCAGGTATAGCTGAAGGATTTGACTTAAAGGAAAATCTTTCAAGTCCAAGTTTTACCATATTGAATGAATACAGTATTGATAACTGGAGAAAGTTTGTACATGCTGATTTATACAGGTTGGAAAATACTGGCGAGATAAATGGAATTGGCCTGGATGATTACCTGTATGACGATATTTCAATTGTATGTATAGAATGGGGAGACAAGATAAAAGATTATATTGAAAAAGAATATTTAGAAATAAATTTGAGCTATCTAATAGATAAGAGCAACATTCCCACAAAAAGGAAGATAATTTTTAACAGCAGCAGTCGGTACTGGGATCTGAGACTGGCAAGGTTTAAGAAAATACTGGAAAAGAGCGGCGGATAGTATTATGAATATCTTAAGTGTTGAGAGTAGCACCAGGAGGTTAAGTGTTGCTGTAAATCAAAATGAAAAGTTGTTATCAGAGACATCCGAGCATAACAGTATGAAGCATATGGTAAATATAATGGGCTTAATAGATATGGCTTTATCCAGAGCCAGACTTACCATAAAAAATATAGATGTTTTTGGCGTAAATGTTGGTCCTGGCAATTTTACCGGCACCAGGATAGGGGTTAGCGTTATAAAAATTTTATCCTGGCTGGAAGGGAAGCCTGCCTTTGGGATAGAATCGCTGGATATTTATGCCCTTGGCATTAGCTATAGAAACATCAGTTTTATTAACTGCTGCATTAAAAAAAATATCCCGGTGCTTATTATGCCCTGTCTTGATGTAAGAAAGGGTGAAGTTTATTTTGCCTTTTATAATGTGACTTCTGAGGTCAATAATGAGGATAAATATCTGGCCAGGATTGGAACCGGAGGCAGGTATTACTTTATAAGTAAAGCAGGGGAAAATTTTTTGGTTCGCAATTGCGACCTGAAAGATTTGTTAAATGGATTAACAGCAAATGGAGTTTTAAAAATACCGGATTGCGTGAGTGGATATAGAAACCCTAAAATATTAATTGGAGGAAATTTTTTTATAAATTATGGAAAAATGTTATCTAATATAGCCAGGCAAAATAAAATTTTTAATCTGGATAAAAAAACTGCTTACCCCGGAGCAAGGCATTTAAATATTTGTGCTTATTTTAATGCGGTAAGGAAAGTAAAGGCTAAAAATCTCATTCCTGTCTATGTCAGGGAATTTGTTCCTTTTGGCGGTTAGTGTATTGTCCTGAATAAGCATTTGGCCGGTAAGAAAATTAATATGGTATTTTAAAAAATGGACGCTATAAGAGAGAAAAGCAAAAAAGACATATATATACTGGGCATTGAGACTTCGTGTGATGATACCTGCGCTTCAGTTGTCAAGAATGGCTCGGTAATACTTTCCAATATAGTTTCTTCTCAAAATGAGATTCACAGGAAATATGGCGGCGTTGTCCCTGAATTAGCATCAAGGAAGCATATAGAAGTAATAGATATAGTTATAAATGAAGCACTGGAGAGATCCGGTGTTAATCTTGATAAGATTAATGCAGTCAGTGTTACCAACAGGCCCGGTCTTATAGGCTCCCTGCTGGTAGGGGTTGGAGCGGCCAAAGCAATAAGTTATTCAAAAAATATACCGCTTGTGGCTGTAAACCATCTTAAGGCTCATATTTATTCTAATATTCTGAAAAATCCTGATATTAAGGGCGGGTTTATAGGGCTTATTGTTTCCGGAGGCCATTCAAGTTTATATTTTGTGGACAGTGACTGGAATATAAAAGAAATAGGGCATACTGTGGATGATGCAGCAGGAGAGGCATATGATAAAATTGCCAGATATCTGGGTCTTGGTTACCCTGGAGGTCCTATTATTGACAGGCTATCTAAAAGGGGAGATCCTTATTATATAGATTTCCCAAAGCCTATGATAGATAGCGGAGACTTTAATTTTAGTTTTAGCGGTCTAAAAACATCTTTAATCTATAGAACAAAAAAAGACGAAAAGCTTACAGCTGAAAAAAATATTCCCAGTCTTGCTGCAAGTTTCCAGAAATCTATAGTTGATGTTTTAACTGAAAAAACAATTAAAGCCGCCAGTAAATTTGGTGTAAAAAATATCCTTATTAGCGGCGGCGTTGCTGCCAATAGCAAACTCAGGGAAGAGTTTTTAAGAAAGTGCAGGGAAAATAATATTAAAATCTTTATTCCCCCTCTTTACTTATGCATGGATAATGCAGTAATGGTTGCCTGTCTGGGATATTATAGATATTTAGAGGGCAGATTCGACGACCTGGAAGTTGATGTTTATTCAAGAAGCGATATATAATTACTTTCTGTTTCGTGGCTAATTTTATGGTTTTTATTTAATCATATTTTAAAAACAAAAATTTCTTAATTTTTATTCTTGATTTTTTAATTTCATTATACTATTATTTCTAAGTGTTGGCAGTCTAATCAAGGGAGTGCTAATTTATTTTTATGTTTTTGCATAAATGTATAATATGTTTTAGAAGGAGGAAAAGTAATGGGATACAAACCACTTGGTGACAGACTATTGGTGAAACCAAAGCCTGGTGAAGAAAAAACCAAAAGCGGAATCGTACTTCCTGATTCTGCAAAAGAAAAACCACAGGAAGGCAAGGTAATTGCAGTTGGTGATGGAGCACGGAATGAAAAAGGCGATAAAATTCCTATGGAAGTAAAGGCCGGAGATGTAGTTCTTTATTCCAAGTATTCAGGGACGGAAGTAAAAATTGACGGTGAAGAACATCTGATTATAAAAGAAAGTGACGTTCTGGCAATTGTAAAATAAAAGTTTTATTTTAAAAAGGAGGTAAGAAAGTAATGGTTAAAGAACTTAAGTACGATGAGGTTGCAAGAAGAGCCCTGGAAAGGGGCGTAAATATAATAGCAGATGCGATTAAGGTCACTCTTGGACCTAAAGGTAGAAACGTAGTGCTGGATAAAAAATATGGTACTCCTACAATTACTAACGACGGCGTAACTATCGCAAGGGAAATTGAAGTTGAAGATGTTTTTGAAAATGCAGGAGTTCAGCTTTTGAAGGAGGTTGCAACTAAAACTAATGATGTTGCAGGAGACGGTACCACTACAGCAACACTTCTGGCGCAGGCAATGGTAAAAGAAGGATTAAGAAATGTAGCCGCAGGAGCTAATCCGTTACTGTTAAAAAAGGGAATAGAAGAGGCAATTAAAATAGTAGTGGATCAGATTGGTCAAATGAGTCAGGATATTGCTACAGATAAAAAGAAAATAGCTGAAGTTGCAGCTATTTCTGCAGCAGACGATACAATCGGGCATACAATAGCTGATGCAATGGACAAAGTAGGCAAAGATGGAGTTATTACTGTTGAAGAATCAAATAAATTTGGTATTGAGATAGAACTAGTTGAAGGACTGCAATTTGATAAAGGATATCTTTCTCCATATATGGTGACTGATGCTGAAAGAATGGAGGCAGTTTTAAATGATCCTTATATTCTTATTTCAAACCAGAAGATAGCGGCAGTTGGAGATTTAATCCCTATCCTTGAAAAAATTCAGAAGTCTGGCAAACCACTTCTTATAATTGCTGAAGATGTTGAAGGAGAAGCATTGGCAACTATTGTGGTTAATAAGCTTAGGGGCACCCTTACTGTACTTGCAGTAAAAGCTCCTGGATTCGGAGATAGAAGGAAATCTATGCTGGAAGACATCGCCATAGTAACTGATGGAAAAGTAATAAGTGAAGAGATTGGTATAAAATTAGAAAACATTACTCTTGATATGCTTGGTTCAGCCAGACAGGTTAAGGTAGATAAAGAAAATACAACCATTGTTGAAGGAAAAGGCTCTGGAGATAGTATAAAAGGTAGAATAAAACAAATCAAAAATGAAATAGAGCAGAGTGATTCAGATTTTGACAAAGAAAAACTTCAGGAAAGGCTGGCAAAACTCGCAGGCGGTGTGGCAGTAATAAAAGTTGGTGCTGCAACTGAAGTAGAACTAAAAGAGAAAAAGCACAGGATAGAAGACGCCCTGTCGGCTACCAAAGCTGCAGTTGAGGAAGGAATTGTTGCAGGCGGAGGAGCGGTGCTTATAAGTATAATCCCGAAAATTGATCTTAATAAATTTAGTGGTGACATCAGGACTGGAGCAGCCATTGTAACCAAAGCTTTGGAGGAACCGCTAAGGCAAATAGCTTCAAATGCCGGTATGGAAGGCTCAGTTGTTGTGGAGAAAGTAAAAAGATTGCCTCAAGGTGAAGGGCTGGATGCTTTAAACGAGAAGTATGTGAATATGATAGATGCCGGGATTATAGACCCTGCAAAAGTTACCAGAAGCGCGCTTCAAAATGCAGCATCTATAGCGGCACTGCTGCTTACAACTGAAGTCGTGATTGCAGAAAAGCCTGAAAAAGATAAAGGTCCTATGATGCCTCCGGGAGGCGGATATCCAGGCGGAGGAATGCCTCCAATGTAATAACAGCTGATTAAAGTTACTTTAACTTTAATAGTATAAATAGAAGAGATAATAAGGCTGGCTTTTAATTGTAAAGCCAGCCTTATTTGTATCCTGGAACAATAATGGAAATAATTTTAGTTTCCAGGCCATATTATCATAAAAAGTATTTTAAAAAACCTGTAGCCATACCAAACTCTAAATAATATTAGCATAAATAAAATTGGCATTGATAATTGCCAAAAACCATATTATAATGGCAAATGTAATTATAAATATAATTCTATCCTTTTAGAGGTGTATTAATTGGCAACAAAATTTAAAACAAAAATTGATAAATTTGGAAGAATAGTAATTCCAAAAAAAATAAGAAATGACTTTGGTCTTAAAAATAATACCGAAGTTGAGGTTGAAGCTACTTCAGATAATATAATAGTTCATCCTAAACCCTCAAGCCCGTTTGTTATAGATAAAAATGGGATCCTTATTGTCTGCTCAGAGCCCATGGAATCTTTTACAGATTTTTTACGAAAAGAAAGAGAAGACAGAATGAAAAGAGTTACTGGAGATATTAAACTTTGAAGGTTTTTTTTGACACTTCAGTAGTAATTGCAGCTTTTATAAGTGCACATCCAAAGCATGAAAACTCCCTACGCTGGCTGCAGAGAGTTAAGAAAAAAGAAATTGAAGGTATAATCTCTGTCCACTCCTTGATTGAAATTTATTCCGTTCTAACCACGTTACCGTTAAGTCCAAAAATCTATCCTTCCCTTGCAGTAAATCTGATAAGGGAAAATGTTCTAAAAGACTTTAGGATAGTTAAATATAATAATGACGATTATATTAGCTTATTAGATGAACTTTTATCTAATAATATTACTGGTGGTGCAAGCTATGATGGATTAATCCTATATGCTGCCAGAAAAATGAAGATAGACAGGATTTTAACTTTAAATGTTAATGACTTTGTAAGAATTTCCCCGCAGTTAGCTAAAATTATAGCCGAACCCTGATTTAGCATAAGCTAAAAATACATATAATTATGCCAGTGGAATGTTATTTTGTAATAAAATTAAAAAGTCACTTGCCGGACCAGAAAACCTCATTTAATAAATTGAATAAATCAATGACTTATAGTAATATTTCTTTTATTATTAATTTGTGGATTTTTAAGCAGCATTTTAGCGTTTTTTAAAAGATTTATGTCTTTTAATTTTTTCTAACGTTTTTTTGAGTAGAATATATCTATTATGGGTATTGATTTATTTTATAAGATTATATTTGTAATTGCAGCCTACCTTTTTGGCGCTTTTCCCACTGCGTATGTAATCCATAGAATAAAAAAGGGCGACGATATAAGAAAATATGGAAGCGGAAATGTGGGGGGAACTAACATTACCCGTACACTTGGTGCAGGTTATGGTATTTTAACAATAGTTGTTGATGTCATAAAAGGTTTTACACCGATACTGGTACTGTACTTCATTTATTCTCAGATTTATCCTCAGGATAAGAACCTAATACTTCTTTCCATCGTATCCATTGCTGTTATATTGGGTCATGATTTTCCTGTCTACATTAAATTTAAAGGTGGAAAGGGAATCGCAGTTTCTTTAGGGGTGGTAATCGGAGTCTCAACCCTGCCATTTATGGATAACCCCATATGGTTGAAGATACTTCTATTTCTTATTATTCTTGGCACCTGGGCTGTTATTTTGCTGGTTTTTAGAATTGTATCTCTGGCATCTTTAAGTGCGGCTATTACTGCTCCTATTGTATTTTATTTTACCGGATATACGTGGCCGATAGTAATTGCTGTGTTATGCTTGTGTATGCTTACTTTTATTACTCATAGAGAAAATATTAAAAGATTAATAAATAAAGAAGAGAAAAAACTTAAAAGATAAGGGGAATAAATGGAAATAGAAATTGGCAAGGGGAAAACCGGCAGGAGATCTTATGGTTTTGATGAAGTATCAATAGTCCCAAGTAGAAGAACCAGGGATCCGGAGGATATTGATATTTCAGTAAATATTGGAGAATATAAGCTTGAACTGCCGGTACTGGCTTCAGCAATGGATGGTGTTGTAGACGTAAGATTTGCTATAGAAATGAGAAAAATGGGAGGGCTTGCTGTGCTGAATTTAGAGGGCCTGCAGTGCAGATATGATAATGCGGATGAAACTCTGGAAAGAATTTCAAAATTTTCTGCAGGAGAAGCTACCAGTAAAATGCAGAAAATTTATAGTGAGCCCATTAAAGAGGAATTAATTGCTAAAAGAGTAAAACAGATAAAGAAAGAAAGTGGTATGGCTTGCGCCTCTTTAACTCCTAAAAATGTTGAAAAGTATTATAATATAGCTATGGATGCCGGTCTTGATATTCTTGTAATACAGGGTACGGTAGTTAGCGCTGAGCATGTAAGTAAGACAAAGATGCCGTTAGATTTGAAAAAATTTATTCCAGAATGTCCGATCCCGGTAATAGTTGGCGGCTGTGCATCATATTCCACTTCCCTGCACCTGATGCGAACAGGAGCGGTTGGCGTTCTAGTAGGAGTCGGTCCCGGAGCAGCATGTACCACAAGGCAGGTACTTGGGATTGGCGTGCCTCAGGCTACTGCGATTGCGGATGCTTCAGCTGCAAGGGTTAGATATCTGGAGGAAACAGGACAGTACTCATTAGTGATTGCCGATGGCGGTATGCGTACAGGCGGAGACATTGCGAAAGCTATTGCCTGCGGCGCAGATCTGGTTATGATAGGTTCCCCGCTTTCAAGGGCTAAAGAAGCTCCAGGCAGGGGTTATCACTGGGGTATGGCAACCTTCCACCCCGATCTTCCAAGGGGTACCAGAATTAAGACAGATGAAGCTGCCAGCTTGAGAGAAATACTGGTGGGACCTGCATTTGAAAATGATGGAACTTTAAATCTATTTGGAGCGCTGAGAACTTCAATGGCTACATGCGGTTATGAAAATATCAAGGATTTCCAGAAAGCTGAAGTAATGGTGGCTCCATCAATTAAAACAGAAGGTAAACTCCACCAGCAGCAACAGAGAGTAGGTATGGGGGCGTAATATGGAAAGTGTACTGGTAATTGATTTTGGTGGGCAATACAGCCAATTAATTACAAGAAGAGTCAGGGAACTCAGGGTTTATTCTGAACTTATTTCCTATGATACTGATATTAAAAAAATAAAGGGAAAGAAACCCAGCGGCCTGATACTCTCTGGTTCGCCCTATAGTATTCTGTCAAAGGACAGAAAAGCTCCTGTAGTCGATAAAGAGATTTTTTCTCTTGGCATACCCATACTTGGGATTTGTTATGGAATGCAGTTGATAACCCGGTTATTTGATGGTGAAGTTACCGCCAGTGAACACAACGAGTATGGAAAAACAAAAATAAAACTGAACTTAAAGTCACCACTTTTTAAAGACTTAAAGCCCGTAGAAACTTGCTGGATGAGCCATAAGAATAGTGTGGTTAAGATTCCTCCAGCCTTTAATGTAATAGCTTCCACTCCCAATCTTCCTATTGCGGGTATAGAAGAACATAAAAATAAAATATATGGGATACAGTTTCATCCTGAGGTAATGCATACTCCATCCGGGATGGATATACTTAAAAATTTCCTGTTTGATATCTGTGGATGTTCACCTACCTGGACCATGGTTTCCATTATTGAAAAACAGATAAAAAAAATAAAAGATAAAGTAGAAGATGGAAGAGTTATATGTGGTCTGAGCGGAGGAGTAGATTCTTCTGTAGCGGCAGTTTTAGTAAACAAAGCTGTTGGTAATAAACTTACCTGCATCCTTGTTGATCATGGACTTCTCCGGAAAGAGGAGGCAAATAAGGTTGCGGAAACGTTCAGGAAAAATTTTAAAATTAATCTGATCCATGTAAATGCCAGAGATAGGTTCTTAAGCAAACTGGTGGGAGTTACAGACCCTGAGAAGAAAAGAAAGATAATTGGAAATGAATTTATAAGAATATTTGAAGAAGAGGCATCAAAGATAAAAAATGCAAATTACCTGGTGCAGGGGACACTATACCCCGATGTGATAGAAAGCGGTACCAGAGATGCCGCTAAAATAAAGACGCATCATAATGTAGGTGGTCTTCCAGTTGATATGAAGCTTGGATTAATTGAGCCTTTAAGGTTATTATTTAAAGATGAAATAAGAAAGATAGGAATAGAATTAGGTCTTCCGGATGAGATAGTCTGGAGACAGCCATTTCCCGGTCCTGGCCTGGCAATCAGAATAATTGGCGAGGTTACGGAAGAAAAGATAAAAATACTTCAGAATGCAGATGAAATAGTAATTGAGGAAATAAAGAGAGCAGGGTTATATAAAAGTATCTGGCAGTCTTTTGCTGTGCTTGCCAGCATTAAAAGTGTAGGGGTGATGGGTGATGAAAGAACATATGCATATCCAATAATAATAAGAGCAGTAAGCAGCGCTGATGCAATGACTGCGGATTGGGTAAAACTTCCGTATAAGGTACTTGAAAGAATGAGCACGAGAATTATAAATGAGGTTGATGGAGTAAACAGAGTAGTATATGATATAAGCTCGAAGCCACCAAGCACTATAGAATGGGAGTAAATGAAAATAAAAAAAGAATCAAAGGAGTATTGATGGAAAACGGTTTTAAGAAAAAGTTAAATAAATATAGGAAAGAAATCAACGAAATTGATAAAAATATTGTAGATTTTCTAAATAAAAGGGCAGTGGTGGTAATGAAAATAAAAAGGTTAAAAGAAGATAGAGATGCGCCCTTATATGATGCAAAAAGAGAGGAAGAATTAATTAATAATATTATTAAATATAATAAGGGTCCGCTATATAATGATAATATTATACAGATTTTTGAAAGCATCCTGAGGAATGTTCAGGTTTTGAAAAAAGATGAGAGTCTCTAAATATTGATATCCGGATATCCGGTTGCTGTATTTTAAAAGTATCCACCAATAATAATTATTTTATATATTAGAAAGAAATATCTTTAAATGGAAAATAAAAAAGAAAAACTTGAAGGAATTAAAGATAAAAACACTGTAAAACTGATTGAAGAGGGCTATTTTACTGTAATTGCAGGGCCTTGCGCAATTGAAAGCTGGGAGCAATTAGATGCTATTGCAAAGGTAGTAAAAGATCTGGGGCTTTTGTTTATGCGGGGCGGGGCTTATAAGCCCAGAACGTCCCCATACAGTTTTCATGGACTTAAGGAAGAAGGCTTAAAGTATCTAAAGGAAATTAATGCCAAATATGGTCTTAAGACGGTAACTGAAGTTACCGATACGGAGAATGTTGATATAATAACCGATAACGTGGATGTACTGCAGATCGGCACCAGAAATATGTCTAATTTTGCTCTGCTTGAGAAAATTGGCAGGGTGGCAAATGAAAGAAATAAAAAGGTGATCATTAAAAGAGGATGGGCATCATCAATAAAGGAATGGTTGCTTGCAGCTGAATATATAACTTCAAAAGGAAACACAGAAGTGGTACTGTGTGAAAGAGGGATAAGAACATTTGATACTAATACAAGATTTACACTGGATCTGTCAGCAGTTCCGGTTATTAAAAAATTGAGTAAACTTCCAATAATTATTGATCCTTCTCATGCTGTTGGACAGAGTGATCTGGTTACTCCTATGAGCAGAGCAGCAGCTGCAGTAGGTGCAGATGGTCTTATGATTGAAGCTCATTGCAATCCTTCCCAGGCACTTTGTGATGGACAACAGGCCTTAAATGTAAAAGAACTGGTAGAGTTGATGCGACAGTTAAAAAATATTGCAAGTGTTATTGGAAAGAAAATTAGATAGCTTAGTGAAACTTGGAATTAGAAAAATATTTAAACCCCCAGCAAATTAAAGCGGTAAAAAGCACTGAAAAGCCACTCCTGGTCATTGCAGGCGCAGGAAGTGGAAAAACAAGGGTGCTAACTTACAGGATTGCATACCTGATTAAGAGCAGGGGAGTAGACCCCTTTAATATTCTTGCTATTACTTTTACTAATAAAGCAGCCAGAGAAATGAAAAGAAGAGTCATAGAACTGGTTGGCAGAATTGGGGAATATATGTGGGTCAGTACCTTTCATTCATTCTGCGCAAGAATCCTCAGGTACGAGATTAATCACCTGGGCATGTCCAGAAATTATGTGATTTATGATGCTGACGACGCATTAAGTCTGGTATCCAAGGTTGAAAAGGAACTGGATATAGATATCAAAAGATTTCCTCCCAAAGTAGTAATGTCAGTTATTAGCGATGCCAAAAATAAGCTTATTGACTATGAAACCTTCTCGAAAAAGGCGATCAATTATTTCGAGAAAACAGCGGCTAAAATTTACGGGTTATATCAGGAAAAGCTGTTTAAAGCCAACGCACTTGATTTTGATGACCTTTTGATGTTTGCGGTTGACATTTTAAATTTATTTCCGGAAGTAAGAAAGAAATACCAGGAAAAATTTAAATATATTCTGGTAGATGAGTTTCAGGATACAAATATTGCTCAAAATGAAATTGTCTTACTTTTATCGGAAAAGCATAAAAGAATCTGTGTGGTTGGAGATGATGACCAGAACATTTATAGCTGGCGTGGTGCGGATATTAAAAATATTATTAATTTTGATAAACAGTTTGATGATGCTGTGGTCATAAAACTGGAACAAAATTACAGATCCACTCAGAATATACTGGATGCCGCAAATTTTATCATAAGAAATAATGAAAACAGGAAACATAAAAATTTATGGACCGAGAATCCTGAAGGAGAAATGGTTTCAAAATATATAGCTCCGGATGAAAAAATGGAAGTAAGTTCTGTGGTTCAAAATATAGAAAGATATATGAGAGAAAAAAATAAGAAATATAAGGATTTTGCTATTTTTTACCGGACTAATGCACAGTCCAGGGCTGTGGAAGAATACCTGGTAAGACAAAATATACCCTATAGAATTTACGGGGGTTTAAGATTTTACAATAGAAGAGAAATAAAAGATATGCTTGCTTATATGAAGTTGATTGCGAATCCTAAGGATGTAGTGAGTCTCGTAAGAATTGTGAATGTTCCCAGGCGAAAGATTGGTAAATTAACGATTACTGTTATAGAAAAATATGCCCGTAAGAATAATATGACTTTTTGTGAGGCTTTTTACAGGAGTGATGAAATTCCTCTGCTGGGCAGGAGCGCAAAGGAAAGAATCGATAAATTTATATCACTTATTGCAGATTTTAGAAGCTTTGCCTTAGAGCGTGGGGTTAATGAGGTATTGCAGAAAATATGGGAAAAAACCGGCTATATGAAAGAGCTTGAGCGGGAAAACACCATCGAAGCTTTAAACAGAATAGAGAACTTAAGGGAACTTTTAACTGTTACCAGAGAGTATGAAGAAAAAGCTGTAGTAAATAACATCCCTGCTGATTCCCTTAGAGACTCTCAGGGTTCAGATACCGAAAAGGACTCCAGGGATGTTAGCAGCCTATATAATCTGGATGGATTTCTGGAAGAAATCTCACTCCTTACTGATATTGATAATTATGATGAAAGTACTGATGGACTGGTGCTGATGACTCTTCATAATGCAAAGGGGCTTGAGTTTCCGGTAGTATTCATAATAGGAATGGAGGAAGGAATTTTTCCACATTCCAGAAGTATGAATAGTATTGATGAGTTGGAAGAAGAAAGAAGGCTGTGCTATGTTGGTATTACCCGGGCAAGGGAAAAGGTATTTTTATCTTCTTCGGTGTCACATAGTATCTATGGTGATACCAGCTTTAGAACTGTTTCGAGGTTTATAAATGAAATCCCCCCGGATCTTGTGATTGATGAAAACAGGATTGAGTCTGAAAGTATGAAGCAGGGCACGGCAGCAGAAAAAAATGGGTATGGTGGTAATTACAGTTATAAAAAGGGTGATTTAATAGAGCATAAGTATTTTGGGCAGGGTAAAATTTTAAAAGTAAAGAAACTAGCTGAAGACTGTGAACTGGATGTAATGTTTAATCAGGCCGGTATAAAACATCTGCTGGTAA
>JABUBQ010000083.1_pt1 | contig 12736 bp, 12 predicted proteins | sample 7240351 | NCBI WGS metagenome assembly JABUBQ01 (sample SAMN07256348, study PRJNA390944) | subsurface metagenome | isolation source: Methane hydrate marine sediment | place: Pacific Ocean: Eastern North Pacific, ODP site 1244 | collected 2002 | reverse complement strand
AAAAGAGGATTGAAAATGAGGAAAAATTTGAATTAATGGCACCGGTTACATTAAATACGGTCTGTTTCCGATTTAATCCCAATAGTTCCACTAAATCACAAGAGCTTAATAATTTAAATAAAAAGCTTCTCAACAGACTTAACAAATCGGGAAAATTGTACCTCACACATACAAAAATTAAAGCCAATTTTGTAATCAGAATAGTTGTTTCGCAAACATATGTAACAGCAAAACATGTTGAAAATACCTGGGAAAGGATTAAAAAAACGGCTCAGGATATAGAGGGCAAAGAGCAGAGAGCGAAGAGCGGAGAAACGAACTGCTGAAACGCAGAGTTATAAGGATGAAGAGAAAACCTCAAACTTTTTTAAAGGATGGAAAAATTTAATTTACCGGCTCTGGAAAATTTGTTTCGTGAAAATGCTAATCCCGAAAATGCATTTTTTATGAAGAAGTATATGAAGGAAAAATTCACTTTCCTTGGTATTAAATCGCCTGAACGCAGAGCTTTAACAAGAGCATTTTACAAAAACTATAACCGGCCGGATATAAATAACATTGAAAATGTTGTCAGGAAATTGTGGGATCTGGAAGAGAGGCACTGAAGTGGATAAACAGGATTAAACATTAATAATCAGTCAACAGTCGGCAGTCAACAGTCGGCAAGGAAACAATTGACAATCATATAATTAAAACGCATTAATAAATGAAAAAAATAGTTGATTTTGCTTTTTCTTACAAACTAATGGCAATTATACTTGTCCTGATTGCCGTTTCAGCCGGAATGGCAACTTTTATTGAAAATGATTTCGGATCACATATAGCCAGGGAAAAGGTATATGCAGCACGTTGGTTCGAACTGCTTTTATTCATTTTTGCGTTCAACCTTACGGGGATAATATTCCGTTTCAAATCCTGGAAAAAAGGGAAACTTACTGTTTTTATCTTTCATATTGCATTCCTGGTAATACTGCTGGGCGCTGCAATAACCCGATATCTGGGTTTTGAAGGGACAATGCATATCCGGGAAGGTGAAACAAGTAATATTATGATCTCAGAGGGTGTTCCAATAATGCTCCCTTTTGAGTTGAAATTATCGGATTTTGTACTCGACAGATACCCCGGATCAATGAGCCCTTCATCCTATGCCAGCGAAGTAATTCTTTTCGATCACAAGGAAAATACAACTATCCCCTTCAGGATATATATGAACCATATTCTTAAATACAATGGATACCGTTTTTATCAGTCATCTTACGATAATGACGAAAAAGGAACTGTTTTGTCTGTGAATCACGACGGCCCGGGAATTTTTGTTACTTATACCGGTTATTTTCTGCTTTCCATTGGGATGTTTTTATCTCTCTTCAATAAAAAAAGCCGTTTTTATTTTCTATCAAATACAAATGTGAAAAAAACGGTGTCACCTGTTTTTAATAAATCTATCCCTGTATTGATGTTATTATTTTTTCTGTCTGGTGATTTTGCTAACGGACAGGATATTAATATCAGGGAAAATCAAATAATATCAAAAACCCATGCAAATCAGTTCGGGTCGCTTCTTATTCAGGATAAAGGAGGAAGAATCAAGCCAATTAATACATTTACATCTGATATCCTTAGAAAGCTCACAGGGAAAGAAAATATTTACGGATTGGATCCTAATCAGGTTTATCTGGGAATGTTATCTAATCCATATTTCTGGCAGGGAGTCCCGTTAATAAAAGTTTCTAATCCTGAAATATCAAAAATATTGGGAATATCAGGAAATATTGCTGCATACCGCGATTTTATTGATAAAACCAAAGGCGGTATCTACAAGCTTACTCCATATGCAGATGCAGCTTATAAGAAACGACCTGCAGAGAAAACCAGGTTTGATAAAGATATTATCTCTGTTGATGAAAGGGTGAATATCTCATACATGATTTATACTAACCGTTTTCTTAAAATTTTTCCCGGTACTGAAAATGAAAATTATAAATGGTTTACTCCGGAGGAAGCACCTGCATTTACTCCCTCACAGGATTCTGTTTTTGTTAAAAATGTATTCAGTCTATATATTCAATCTTTGCGTAACCCCATTCCTAATGATTTTGTTGGAGATAAAGATGATTTGTTGAAAGCAATTAAAAATTATCAGAAACAGGGTGCCGGTTCTCTTTATCCGGGAAAAGCAAAAATTTCACTGGAAATCTTGTATTATAAACTCGACCTGTTTAAACGTCTTTTTCCGTTTTATTTGTTTTTGGGACTTGTACTGCTTATTATCATGGTCTTAAAAATTCTTTATGCAAATTTAAAAACCGGTTTAATAACCAAAGTTATTGTCGGTTTACTGATATTTTGTTTTATCGGGCATACTTCCGGATTGGCACTCCGCTGGTATATTTCAGGTCATGCTCCATGGAGCAACGGGTTTGAATCTATGATCTATATAGCATGGGTTAGTATGCTTGCAGGTTTTATTTTCAACAGGAAAACGCCTATTATTCTTTCCGGCACTTCGGTTCTTGCAGCACTTGCTCTATTTGTTGCGCATCTTAGCTGGATGAATCCTGAAATAACAAATCTTGTTCCCGTTTTGAAATCTTATTGGCTAACATTTCATGTCTCTATAATCACTGCCAGTTATAGCTTTCTGGCTCTTGCTGCAATACTTGGTTTTTTAAACCTTATTTTATACCTGCTTCAAACACAAAAAAAACATAAAACAATAAAAATCAAGATTTCTGAGCTTACCGGTATTGCTGAACAAGCCATGATAGTTGGTGTTTATTTGCTTACATTAGGGACAGTGCTTGGTGCTATATGGGCAAATGAATCATGGGGTCGCTACTGGGGCTGGGACCCTAAAGAAACCTGGACTTTGATTTCCATTATTGTTTACACATTTATCCTTCATATGAGATTTGTCCCCGGGCTAAAAACGACTTTTACTTTTAATCTTGTTTCATTGCTTGGTTTTAGTTCTATTCTTATGACCTATTTCGGCGTTAATTATTATCTCAGTGGACTTCATTCCTACGCAGGCGGTGATCCTGTCCCAATTCCTTCTCTTGTATATTATATCCTGACTTCTGTTTTCATTCTAGTAGTTCTTGCATATTATAATCAAAGGAAATATGAAAATAGCCGTTAATACTGCAATTCTTGTTTTTACCTCTAAGTATTCTAATTTCATTGCAATAGTTTTCTTTTTCTTATTTTTGCATCCTAACAAACATGATGATATATGGCGCTAACCGAAGAGTTTGAACAATCAGGAAGCTGGCTTTTTAAGAGAAGGGGATATCTGCCCATTGTTTTACTTACAGCAGGCATTATTGTTTTGATGCTTAACGAACCAAATCCTGATCGTAATTTTCTAATAACGGATACTTTATATCTCGTTATTAGTTTTTTGGGACTTGCAATCCGTGCATTTACCGTAGGGCATACTCCCAAAAACACGTCAGGAAGAAATATCAAAGCTCAAAAAGCCGAGGTTGTTAATACTACCGGAATTTATTCAATTGTCAGACATCCACTGTATTTAGGCAATTTTGTTATCTGGCTTGGGTTGTCTCTTTTTACTGAATCACCATTTTTTATTGTTATTTTTATCCTTGCATTCTGGTTGTATTATGAACGGATTATGTTTGCCGAAGAACAATTCCTTAAACGAAAATTTGGGAGGGAATATAAAGAATGGGCTATTAATACCCCTTCTTTTTTCCCGACTTTTTCCAAATGGGCTCCCGGTAATTTGCCATTTTCCTGGAAAAATATTTTTAAAAGAGAATATAATGGATTTGGAAATATAATTTTTGCCTTTACCATTCTTGCCATTGTTAGAAACTATAGTATTACAGGAAACTGGTATCCCGAATTAAGCTGGATAATTATTTTCTTCACCGGGTTAATTATATGGTTAACAGTCAGAACTATTGAGAAAAAAACAAGCCTTTTTAATGTTGAGGGGAGATAACAGACACGATCACAATAAAGAATTAATCAATCGCAAATAATAAAATGAGAAAAATCAATTATGCTGCTGTATCAGGACTTTTGCTAATAATTTTTAGCATGACCTATTTGCCAAATAAACTCGAAAAGATATCAACGTCATGTTTCGATCAAATGACTATAAAAAGTAAAATCACAGCAAAAGAAAAATTCCAATCCATTAACCACGACCTTATTAACAGGGAGGTGGAAGATCTAAGTTTCAATGTTGATGAGCTTAACCGGCAATTAAACAATTCTATTGTAAAATCTAATGAAACCAACGAGGCAATGAGCAACCTGCTTATAAAAGCCCAGGGTCAAATACTATTATTGGATTCTGTCAGGATGATGTATGATAATGAAATAGTTGTTCATGAGAAAATGGTTGATTCTCTTAATTCTTTGTTTCGCGAAAGTTCAAATTTGCTTATCGGTAAGATGAAAACTTTCAATAAAAGCAACCTGGACCTTAAGCTTATACAATCAGAAATTAAATACCAAAACAAGTTTATACTTTCACAAATAATACTGCTTATTTTATACATTCTGTTTTTTTTATTTTGTTTAATAAATGGTATTGTTTTATTTTACAAAGGACTGAAGCAAATAAAAAAAGCTAATGATAGTTATAAAGAGGAATTTATTCAGATTTCAGATGATGCTTAAAGTGAAGCTATGCTCCGGCTGTGCTCAGAATAAAAGCTTAAGTAAGGTGAGTAGGTAGCTTTAAAAACAGACACTTATTTTTCATAAATAAATTTTATATTATGCCAAACAAAAAAAAATCAAAAGGAACGATCGGTATTCTTACCGGTGGTGGTGATGTTCCCGGGTTAAACCCGGCAATTCGTGCAATTACAATCCGTGCTAACCGCGAAGGATACAAAGTAATCGGACTGCGCAGAGGATGGGCCGGGATTACAAACCTGGTTCGTGAAAAAAATCCAAATAATAGAAATTGTTACATAATCCTTACTGACGATATTGTTAACAAAGCAGGCAGGACCGGGGGGACTTTTCTTCATTCATCCCGTACACGCCCCAGTCATATGAAAAAAGAAGATGTACCCGATCATTTAAAAGACACATATAATAAGGAGATAAATGATCTTACTACTGAAGTAATAAAAAACCTTGAGTGGCTGGGAATTGATTACCTTATCCCTATTGGCGGGGATGATACTTTAAGCTATGGAGTACGACTTTACAAAGAAGGGGTTAAGGTTGTTGCCATGCCAAAAACCATGGATAATGACGTTCCCGGAACTGATTATTGTATCGGATTCAGTACCTGTGTTACAAGGACCATTCAGATGACAAACAGTCTGAGAACCTCTGCGGGCTCCCATGAAAGATTATTGGTACTGGAAGTATTTGGCAGATATGCAGGTTTTACCGCTATGTTACCAACTATGGCAGGCGCTGCTAACCGTTGTGTAATTCCGGAATATAAATTTGATATTAATAATCTTACAAAATTACTTGTCGAAGACCGCAATAATAATCCAAGCAACTATGCTGTTGTTTTAGTTTCAGAGGGGGCAATGTATAAAGGAGGTGAAATGATTTTCCAAAACAGCGAAAAAGATGCGTTCGGACATGCCAAACTTGGCGGTATCGGAGACCTTGTTTCGGCAGAGTTAAAAAAACTATCTCCTGAATATAATAAAGGGAAAACTATAAATACTATTACCCAGAAACTCGGATATATGGTGCGTGGTGGTGATCCTGACGCTATCGATTCTATTGTCCCAATGGCTTATGGTAATCTGGCACTTGATCTGATCCTGAAAAACATTCACGGTCGTCTTGTAGTCCTCAAAAACGGAAGATATGACAATGTTCCTATTGATCTTATTACAAGCACAAAAAAAGTTGTGAATGTTGATGCCTTTTACAATAAAAAAAGGCTTCGCCCATATTATCATAGCTTTGAAATGAAGCCGTTATTTATAATGACTTCTGATATGTAACCGGGCAATAATTAATAACACAAAAAAACCCTGAAGCAAAAACTTCAGGTTTTTTTCTTTCTCAAAGTATTATTATTCCGCTGCTTCCCATTCTGTTATTTCTTTCCATGAATCACTATCATTGAGAAATCCAACGAATATAATTATAACCTTTTCATAAGATATACCCGGTTCTACACCCCTGAAATAACCCGAATCGTCTCTGTATTCAACAACGTAACCCTCTTCTCCAATAGCAGCTTGCACAAATGAATCTCCTTTACTAAGTATCGCAAAGTCATTGTCTTCATCAAGGCTTTTCAATGCCATGGTTACTGAAACAGGATTAATTTTTTTCACTGTTTCCCCGTTTGCCATTTCAAATTTATAATCCCCCTCGGTACCCCCATATATTTCAGATATCTCCCCTGCTATTTCTTCCGTTCTTTCTGCTATTCCTTCCGCCATTTCTTTTGCTATTTCCTCATAGTTTTCCGCTATTTTTTTTGCGCTTTTTTCAAATTCTTTTGAGAAATTTTCATAATCTCCAAGCTTTTTCTCCCATTTATTCAATTTTTTTCGTGTGCCAAAGCCAATAATTGCAAATAACAATAATAAAGCCCCCAAAACTATTGCAATTATTTTTGACGTTTCCTCTTTTGCCTTTAGTGTTTGGTTCAATGCATGATACAGCATCCACAACCCATAAAGGTTTACTATCAGTCCAATTATACTCCCAAGTGCCGGACTTATACCATTAAAAACATTCAAAAATGCATTAATGGGCGTAAGGACCATCATCGCTGCTACCACTCTTACATTTGCCTCATAATCATTTGACCCATTACAAATAGCCGAAATAATTAACACAATAACCCCGCCAATGAACAGACCAATAAGGGCGCCAATAATTGCACCTATAAAAGCCATTACGCCAATAGCTCCACCAAATAAACCTCCAAACCCTAATCCGCCAGAGATATTGAGAAGACTCCATAATAAAGCAAAAACACCGGCGATAAACCCATAGATAACCGCTTTAATTACCGGTTCGCCAAAGCCACCGGTAGTACTTAGTGTAGTAAAATACTCTTTGGGACTCAATACAGCATTTTTTGAATCCTCAATAAATTTCTGAAAATTAAATTTTTCGTTGCTCATGGTTTTTTTCTGATTATATTAATAAAAGGTTTTTTTTATTAGGCTAAATTAATAATTATCCGGTAAAATGTAACTAATCAGTACTTAAATTAATCTTTTTCTATTTACTCTTTTTTATTACTTTTGAATATGCGTGTTGTAATACAAAGAGTTAAAAATGCCTCCGTTGAAATCCGGAATAAAAATCATTCTTCTGTCGGGCAGGGATTACTTATTTTCCTGGGTATTGAAAATGATGATAGTGAAGATGATATTAGCTGGCTATGTAAAAAAATTATCCAGTTAAGGATATTCGATGACAAAGATGGTGTAATGAATTTATCTGTTGCTGATGTTAATGGCGAGATACTGGTCATCAGTCAGTTTACACTTCATGCAAAAACAAAAAAGGGCAACAGACCGTCATATATTAAAGCTGCCAGACCTGATATTGCCATTCCTCTATATGAGAAATTTGTAGAAAAACTTGGTTTTTACCTGGAGAAGGAAATAAAAACAGGTGAATTCGGGGCACTGATGCAGGTCTCCCTGGTCAATGATGGTCCTGTTACTATTATTATCGACACAAAAAATAAAGATATCTAAGAAGTGCCTAAAGTGAACTAAAGTTAAAAGTGCCTAAAGTTATTAAAGATGAATAAATGGTGAATCTGCAGGAAAAACAGGTATATAAGCAGCCTGATAATATTACAAAAAGAACTGCATTATTTGTTGCAACATTTGCCGCGTTTCTCACTCCTTTTATGGGATCGGCATTAAATGTCGCTCTACCGTCAATTGCAAAAGACTTTAATGCTGATGCTATTTCAATTAACTGGATTGCAAGCGCATATATCCTTGCTACAGCAATTTTCCTCCTTCCTTCCGGTCGTATTGGTGATATCATCGGTCGGAAAAGAATTTTTACTTACGGTATCATTTGCTTTACCATTTCCTCCCTGGCTTGCGGGATTTCTTTCAATACCGGTATATTAATTGCTTTCAGGGTATTACAGGGAATTGGCAGTGCAATGATATTTGGTACCGCTTTAGCCATTCTGACATCTGTATATCCTCCCGGAGAACGGGGAAAGGCCCTGGGAATAAATGTTGCTTCAGTATATGCAGGTCTTTCTGCCGGTCCTACAATAGGCGGTCTTCTTACCCAGTATTTTTCATGGCGCAGTATTTTTCTTATCATGGTGCCTCTTGGACTTCTTACCCTGTGGATAACAATATCCCGGTTGAAAGGGGAATGGTCGGATGCCAAAGGAGAAAAGTTTGATGTCCGCGGAATGATTTTATACGGACTTGGTTTAAGCTCAATTATGTATGGCTTTTCGGAATTTCCCGGATGGACCGGATATGTCTTTATTTCAGCGGGATTACTAATTGTTGTGTTATTTGGCTGGTACGAATTTCATACTGAATATCCGCTGTTTGAAATGCGACTTTTAAGTAAAAGCCGGGTTTTTGCTTACTCCAATCTTGCAGCCCTTATTCATTACAGTGCTACATTCGCTATCGGTTTTATGCTGAGTCTCTATTTGCAATATATCAAAGGATTACAGCCACGTGAAGCAGGTTTTATACTAGTTGCCCAGCCATTATTTATGGCTGTTTTCTCGCCTCTAACCGGTAAGCTCTCTGATAAAATACAACCCCGGATTCTTGCATCTGCCGGAATGATTGTCTCTGCTTTTGGTTTGTTTATGCTTACGTTTATTAACAAAAATACATCTGTTACAGTGCTTTTGTTAATCCTTGTTTTACTTGGTATAGGTTATGCCCTTTTTTCCTCTCCGAACACCAATGCCATTATGAGTTCCGTAGAACGAAAATATTATGGTATTGCATCCGCATCGGTTGGCACTATGCGAATGGTAGGACAGATGTTCAGCATGGGTATAGCCCTGATGCTGTTTTCACTGTTCCTTGGGAAAGTTGAAATCAGTCCGGAGTATTTTGATGATTTCATGCAGGTAATGAAAGTCTCATTTATTATATTCACCTTTCTTTGCACAGGCGGAGTTTTTGCTTCCCTGGCACGTGGACAGATTGTAAAACATTGAAATTCTGATACATATAAATTAGTTTCCCTATGAAAAAAGAATTATACTCTATTGATAATTTGAAAACTTTGTTCGGGCTTATTGATCTTACAAGTCTTAATTCAACAGATACAGAAGAAAAAATAATAAATATGTGCCTGAAAGTGAATGGCTTCAATAAGCAATATCCTGACATTCCTAATGTTGCAGCAATTTGTATTTATCCTTCGCTGGTTGAAATTGTTCGAAAAAACCTTAATGCTCCCGGGGTAAAAATTGTTTCAGTTTCAGCTGGTTTTCCATCATCACAAACTTTTACTGAAATTAAGAAAAGAGAAACAATAATGGCTCTGGAAGCCGGAGCTGATGAGATAGATATCGTTATTTCCCTTGGAAAATTTTTATCCGGCAGAGAAAAAGAGGTTTCTTCAGAAATTTATCAGATCAAGAAAACAATGGGGAATCATTCCCTGAAAGTAATACTTGAAACAGGCGCCCTTAACCCCAACCAAATAAGTAAAGCATCTATCCTTGCTATGGAATCGGGAGCAGATTTTATTAAAACCTCTACAGGCAAACTACAGCCGGCTGCCACTACTGAAGCGTTCATGATCATGGCAGAATCAATCCGCGACTTTGCAACAAAAACCGGAAGGAAGACAGGTATCAAACCTGCCGGCGGGATCTCCACAGGAGTACAGGCTATTAACTACCTTGAAATAATAAAAAAAGTTCTGGGTGAAAACTGGATCACATCCAATCTTTTTCGTATCGGGGCAAGCAGCCTGGCAAATAACCTGCTTAATGAAATATCACAATTAAAAAATCCGGGAAAAGAAATGGTCCTATATTTTTGATTTTAAAAACTGAAAAAATGATCCCTATTTTCCTTATCTTTGCATCGTGTTTTTCTCACCCACTTGTTGATACTATCCCAAAAATTCTTATTCAGGATACAATAGCCGTTCTCATTCAGGACACTGTGATTTCTGAAGATACTATTTCAGCATCTGATATTAAACAATACTCCATTCAGGAGGCTCTGCAAATTTTCGAGAGAGAACAACAGCACCGGAAAAAAGTAGATTCTTTACACAAAACCTCCTTACTAAAATCAAAGCCAAAAAGAATCATTCCGGAAAAAGTCATATCTGTATTTCAGCCTGATTCATCAGATATCATTATTACAATAGGTGAAAACCAGGGGATTAAACCACTGTTCTTTAAAAACATGTGGGAACACAGTTATGAAATTGATTTTAAGTCAACCCGGGTCGGAACTGTGATTCCCGCTAAAAACCAGGACAACTATCAACCCCGGGAAGAAATTCCTTCCATTTGGAATGATTGGGTTCTGGGGATAATAGTATTTTCATTTATTCTCCTTGTATGGGTCAAATTATTATATAATAAGGTGTTATCCGCCTCTGTTAATTCCATTTTCAATTACCAGATTTCTCATAATCTCTTTCGCGATAAAAGCAACCTGACACAAAAGGCTTTTCTTATTATGGATTTTGTTTTTTATGTAAATGCCGGTCTTTTTATATACCTGTCAGTCAAACATTTTAACTTAATACTTGTCCATCCGGAAGGGATTAAAGCATTTCTGCTATTTACCGGTTTCGTATTTGCTGTATATTTGCTTCGATATATTACCAGTAAAATAGTCGGTTATATATCTACAACCCAAATAATCTTTGCGGAATATTTGCATAATATTTTCATTCATACAAGAGTAACAGGACTTGTTTTATTACCATTCCTAATAGCTATTCCTTATACTGACTACCGGATAACGCCTGTTGCTATTTTTGCAGGTGCCGGTATAATAGCTTTAGGTTACATTTTTAGTATTATCAGGGGTATAAAAATATTTACCTTAAAAAAGATTTCTCTTTTATATTTGTTTTTATACCTTTGTACGCTCGAATTTATACCTGTTCTGGTTTTCTTTAAATACCTTAGAATTTTCTAATTAGCTTGATATACAATATAATAACAAGAAAATAAAATTTTGGTGTTTTGAAAATAAAAAGGATTTTAGTGTCGCAGCCTGAGCCCGAGAATGGAAAATCACCCTATTATGATCTGGCAAAGAAAAATAACCTTAAAATTGATTTTCGCTCTTTCATTCATGTAGAATCAATTCATGCAAAAGAATTTAGAAAAACCCGCATTAATATATCCGAACATACAGCTGTAATCTTTACCAGCAGGATAGCTATTGATCATTTTTTCAGAATTTGTGATGAAATGAGAGTTGTTATATCTGATTCAATGAAATATTTTTGCACTTCAGAATCAACAGCTTATTACCTTCAAAAATATATTATCTACAGAAAAAGAAAAGTGTTTTTCGGGAAACACCGCCTGATTGATTTAATGGATGTAATCAATAAGCACAAGGATGAAAAATATTTTGTTCCTGTATCTGACACTCACAAAAAAGATATTTCAAAAGTTCTTGACAATAACAAAATCAAATATACCAAAGCCATTCTTTATCGTACTGTTTGTAGTGATTTGTCAGATTTAAGTAATGTAAATTACGATGTGCTTGTTTTTTACAGCCCTTCCGGAATTAAATCTTTATTCGAAAACTTCCCTGATTTTAAACAAAATAATACAAAAATTGCTTCTTTTGGACCAACTACAATAAAAGCAGCTAAGGATGCCGGATTGAAACTGGATATTGAAGCCCCGGGTCCTAATGCCCCATCTATGACTATGGCCCTTGAACAGTATATTGAAAATTATAATAAAAAAAAATAATTACTGACATTTCGCAGATGAAATAATTACTTAATTCGTTATTCATCTTAACAACTGTATATTAATGTGTTGTCAGGTGCGAAACATAAGCTAATTAGTAATCCGGGGGGGTCTTTTGGTTTATGAAAACTACTTTTAAAAAAAAAGAGAAACTCAGAGGCAAAAAAGCTTTCACCGAATTAATTAAATCCGGCCGGTCTTTCCATTCTCACCCCTTTCTTATTATCTGGAAAAAAACAAACCAGGAAGAAAAGTATCCCGCACAAGTTGCTGTTAGTGTATCAAAAAAGCTATTTAAGCGTGCCGTTGACAGGAATATTATTAAAAGAAGAACCCTTGAGGCATACCGCCTTAACAAACATAATCTTTATAAATTTCTGGAAAGTAAAAATTTTGGACTTGATTTTATTATCGTATACCGCGAAAAACAAATCGCTGATTATCATTCAATTGAAAAGGGTATTATATCCGCATTTCAATATTTCAATAAAAATCTATGAGAACATTAATAATTAATATACTCATTGGATTAGTAAAAATCTATCAGCGATTAATTTCACCATTATTTCATTCCTCGTGCCGGTACACCCCTTCATGTTCAACATACAGCATTGAAGCACTTAAAAAACATGGCCCGCTAAAAGGAAGCTGGCTTGCAATTAGAAGGATAATTAGTTGCACCCCATGGGGTGGTTTTGGTTATGATCCGGTACCTGATCATTTTTCTTTTAGAAAGAAATGATTTCTATCTTTGCCCCTGGTACTAACTATTTCCTGCCCTTTATTAACAAAAAGATTTGACACGTTAACTGCCTCAATAAGTAAACC
>JABUBQ010000082.1_pt1 | contig 12821 bp, 27 predicted proteins | sample 7240351 | NCBI WGS metagenome assembly JABUBQ01 (sample SAMN07256348, study PRJNA390944) | subsurface metagenome | isolation source: Methane hydrate marine sediment | place: Pacific Ocean: Eastern North Pacific, ODP site 1244 | collected 2002 | reverse complement strand
GTCTGGCTCAGGTGGTTTTGTGAACCAATCATCGAGTCCTTGTTTCGTCTTATCGCCCCAAGGCATTATTCTTCACCTCCCCAAAACCATACTTCGATCCTATCTTTCAACCAGTCTAGCGGGTTTGTAAAGAAGTCAACTATATCATTCCAGAGACTAACCAAGTCATCATAGAATGGGAACCAGGTTTTAAGGTCACTGTCTATCAGCCCTTGAAGGTCAAGGAGCCTATCAGCCCACCAATCGTCGAGGGCCTTAGTAACTCTATCCCAGTCAATGACCTCCGTGATAAACTCGGTAACGTTATTGATCGTAGTTTGTGTGTAGTCATTGATGTTGGTTATGAACTGGGAGATATTCTCCGTGAAGTTATTTATGGTGGTTTGAGAGTAATCGTAGAAATTGTTCCAGACCTCTGTAACGTACTCCGTGAAGTTATTGATAGTGGTTTGTGAGTAGTCATAGATGTTGGTAACGACTTGTGTGATGTTCTCGACAGCGTTATCTATCTGAAGTAGAGCCCAGTTCTCAAGGTCGTCTATCTCGCCTCTAATCCAAGCCCACCACGGCTGCCACCAGTCGTCTACTTCCTGACCAACCCAAATCCACCATCTATCCCACCAGTCAATAGCTTTTTCAAGGTCAGGCAGCCAGGTTCTAATGTAGCTTCTGATAGTTGACCAGCTAAAAATGTCGTCTAGCTGATCGTCTGCCCATTCCAGCCACAAGTCAAAGGTCTCGAAGTAAGTAGCTAGATAGCCAAAGGACCTTTTAAGGCTGTATAGAGGGTCTTTTAAGTATTTGAACGGCCACGCCCAGTCTCTTACCTCATAGTATGCATCGAGAAACCAGCCCTCGATATCCTCAAGGTACTCGATAATCCGAGTCATAAAGTACATGGTAGCCTCACAGAGCTAAGATTTCATCTGCGTTTTGAGCGGCCTTCAGCAGGATAGGAGCTGACAACTCCGGTGTGAAGTCCTTCTCGCTAATATTAATAGTAAGGACTACTCCACCTTTCGTCTTAATCTGGTGCCGGTAATACTTCTCTATTCCCCCGACCTCTGCCAGCCGTGACATCTCGTCAATCTTGAGTACTCTATATTCCTTATCCATCATTTACCTCCCTTTATTTTATCCCTGAGTGCCTTAGCCTCATAGCCTCCCAGTCCAGCCAGGGCAGCGACTACCAGAGCGAAAACAGTACCATCTATCCCTTTTAGTAAGGCTATCGCCGCGAGGCCGGCAATGCAAAGCATCGCTACTATAGGTGTCCATTTCATTTTTTACTCCTTCCTTTCTTTTTACCCTATAATAAAACCAAAAGAGCGACCTACTGCTGGTACTTCGAAGTAACCACCGAGGCTTCCTACATATCCTGCCAAAAAGGTGTAAGTTGCTTCATCATTAGGGTCTATATATTCACCTTCTACATACCATAAACCGGGAGGAACACCGGAATCTCCCTCTAGTTCACCATTTGTAAAATAGCACCCGATATAGTCACCGGTTATTACTGTTAAGGAGACAGCTTTTGTTACTTTTGAACCTGCTGTTATAGTACCTGCGATAGCTTCGCTAGCCCGGCATTTAAGTGTATTACCGTTTGTGGCATAGAAAGCCCCTATTTTGAGGCCAGTTATATCCATACGAGCCCAAATATCAATACTAGTAACTGTACCATTGCTGGAAGCAGGATGTGTTTTATTGATAATTGTGAAATTGCAGGGAAGGGAAGCAGCTCGGTCTATTGCTTCTGCTCCGATATCAACAGCCATTACTTACCCCTTTATCGTTACCCAAACGTCCTTGTCGCTTTCAGACTCAAGGTTACTCTCTTTATGGAAGCACAGCTATCTACATTGAAAGCTAGTATATCGCCAGCGGCGATAGCCACTGAAGCCCAGTCTGATATATCTAGGTCTTGACCTTTCTGATTAGTCGCTGCTATTGTTGGCTCTTTACCTGCTCCTGGCATAGCGTCATTATTATCAGGCGGGAAGTTAGCGTAATTATCTTTCCATATATCAATTACAATCGCCCCGGGTACATCTGAGATTAGAGTCCAGGCGTTTAAGGTACAGGCAAAGGGTAGCTCTAAATGTCCTTTTTCTCCTGTAGTGATTACTGCACCACCACCGTCTATAATAAAGGTGATCGTGATTATGCTATAGCCGACAAAGTGAAATGAGCCATCGGCATCTACTCGTAGCTTAACCCACTTCTCACCTGTAGGATTCCATCCCCACAGCTGAACTCCCGGCATCTTTTATTATCCCTCCTTATTCAAGGCTCATTCTGAGTTATAATAGCATCGTCAATATAGACTTCAGGTTTAGTTACTCCACTCCCATCTACCCGTGCTACTGGATGCAACGATGGTGCTCCAGGAAGGTTAGTCTGAAAAGCTATGTAGGCTGATAAGTCAAAAACCTCACGATTGACTATTGCCCTGACATACTTCAGGGTGGTCAGGTCAGCTACTAGCTTCAATGTAGAAAACACTCGCCCACCAGCCCAAAGGTAAATATCATCGTCAATAGGAGTCCAACCTAGTATTTTATCATAGACAGAAAGCACTCTAGTTGCTTGCTCCCACCCCAAACCGAACCAGTTTCTATGAGTGCCATCTTGACTTAAGAAATAGTGAGTAAATGACTTTGCGTTATCGTGAAGGAGAACAGAGATTTCATACCCAACTCTACTTAATACGGGGTAAAATATACCGCTTTGAACTGCCGTCCAGTTTTCGCCAATACCACCAGTAACTAATTTACCTGAGAAAGAGCCACTTCTAGCTCGTTCCCCTGATTGAGCAAACGAGTCGCCAGTGGTGCCCCCGTACCTCCACCATTTAAGAGTTTCACTCTCAAAGTCATCGAGCCATATTACATCACCACGTCTATCATGCCTAACTATAGAGCCGAGTCTAGCTGCTAGCTCAGCCATATCAGATAGAGAGCTTACAGTCACCTTAGGTGCTTGTGGGCCGAAGTCAGGCTGTCCGTGAGCCATCTACTCGCTCCTGGTAAATATTCTCTTGGGCAATAATAAACCGAGTACACCCTTAATAGCATCGACTATAGCCAGGGCAAAAACCGCCTTCCTGGGGAGTATCGCCACGAACACGTCAAAGGTGTGTGGGTAAGTGTCGTCAGCATTCCAGCCTTTTAGCTTTAGCTCATAGGGCGGCTGATATGACTCGTAATACTCGTCCCAGTCTATGGGGTGGGAGTCCCCGGACAAGTCCATCCCCTCAGTTGATGGCGCTATCTGGTGCTCATGGTGAAGGATAACCAGGTGGGCCAGGGCAGCATGCCCTGGCCGCGGCCTGACCATAATCTTGGTGATGATGCCGTGAGCAATCGTGAGGATAGCCTCCTCTGGAGACGCCTGAGTGGTGTTTTTAGGTATAGTTATTGATGCCTCGAAAAGCATCCCTCAGTCCTATTCCTCCGGGACGTCATTATACTTGTAGGCAAACTCGCCGGCAGCGTTACGCTCAACGCTTGTAATCTTAAACTCACCGACAACTGGGGTAGTCACCACTAGCGCACGCTCGAGCGGATCCAGGGCGACAACCGCGTCTCTGATCTCGCCTCCGGTCTGGTCAGCTGTGGCACCCTCCTCAACGGCTCCCAGCTTGGTCTGCTCGGTGGCAGAGTACTGCTTGGCAGTGGTGCCGTCGGGCAGGTCGTCCTGGGTGGCCGGTGGAACTCCGGTGTCGTACTTGTTGGCTGCTCCCTCTGCCAGCTCATCGGTGCTGGCCGGTGGAAGACCGGTGTCGTACAAAGCGGTCACTCCCTCAGTCAGGTCGTCGGTGGTCTGACCACCGCCCATATCCTTGACCTTCTCAGTGGTGCTGCCAAACTTGGCGTCCCACTGCTCCTGAGAGACCTCACCTGGTACTATTGTAGCTGTAAGTATTGGCACTTCCTTCTCCTCCCTTCTTTATTTCTCGGGTTCATCCTCGTAGTCATAGTCTACTTGCTCACCGCTGTTCCTCCTTATAGCTATAATCTTGTGCTCGCCCTCATCGGGGTTGGTGATGACAAATACCCTCTCGCCAGGAGGCAGGGAGAGAAGGGCATCCCGCATATCTGACGGTGACATACTACCAACAGCTGGCATTTTATCACCTCCTCCTTACGGGTGAGTATGGTACCTCAGTGAGATCTCGCAGCTAGCAAGGGCCGTCTCACACTTCATATGATAGTACACCGTCTCTCCGGCCGGTATTGCCTCAGCCCGGATCTTCATGTAATTTACGGCGTCCAGCTTTTTAACGTCCCAGGCTATGAACCGGTGTCTCAGCACATTAACCTTGTCGGCTCCGTAGGCGATCTCCAGGAGGTACCGTTTGTCCTTAACCGACAGTTCCTCGATCAGGATAGCGGAGATGTGTCCGCTCTCACTGGCCAACTTCGACGAGAGGGTGGCGCCGTTGTCGTCCACCGCCACCTCGGCCCAAGTACCAAAGGTATCACCCGGACTCCCGGCGGCAAAGGTTACTACTTCGTCGGTGTCCTCCGGGAATATGGCCGACTCATGCTGAGAGTCCAGATAGAGGAAGTCAACCTTGGCGGGATCGGCGCATCCTACTTGGGGCATGGCTCATACGACCTGCCCTTCCGAGTCAAAGATGACAACGCCGTTGAGCTTGAGCTGGAGAATATCGCCGGCTTCATTGGTTGCTTGTCGGACACCCAGGATCTCGCTCTCAGCCAGGAATATGTCCTCGTGAGACCAGTAGAGGGTAGCTTGAGCCGGGCTCGCCTGCTCCCACAGCCAGTGATAATTGTCGCCTCTCCTGACATAGCCCCGGATAGTGCCCCTGGCCCCGGTTTCATTCTCAAAGGAATGGGAGTGGATCTCCCAGACCTCTCCCTGGCGGATCGGGGGAGTCTCCACATACTCAAAGTCGGTACTGACCGCCTTCCTGGTAAAGACCCGACGCAGCGGATACTTTCGAGGTTTCATTTTAGCCTCCCATCTGCAATTACAAGAATGAGAGGGGAGGATCGGTCTCCTCCCCTCTCACCGCCTTACACCATAGCCGGAGGAGTCGCATACTGCTCCAGCATCACTGAAGTGTCATAGCCAGCCGTTAGCTGAGTGTGCTTAAAGTGAATATCGGCTGTCTGGTCATAGCCGAAAGTATCCATCATCGCCTCAACGCCGTGCTTACCGCCTGACCATCTCTCCAGATCAATAGCAAGCGCTCTGTCTGGACAAACTCCCCAAACGTTTACACGACCAGAACCACCCTCTGCGTCCACTCGGACCTGGTGTACGTCAACAGCAGTTCCAAATAGGGTACCCGATCCTTTGAATACACTAGCTGTCTTGGGAAAGCCAATACGGGAGACGATGCTATTGACACCAGCGTCCAAGTAATACTCAGCAGAGTGCAGCCACATGGGGAAGCCACGCATAGCCAACTCAAGGAACATCCAGCTCTCAGTCAGCATATTGTCAATCGGCTTCCTGGCTCCGGTATTTATGTCGATTGTAATATACTGAAAGGCACCATTCATGGCGCTGGGTTTCGAAGCTGAAAGCAGCAGCAGCCGGCGGAAGGGGTAATCGTTTGGCAGCGCAAGGTCCTCAGTCCCACCTACTGTCGTGGTGTACGTCTTTTTCTGCGCCTTCTTGAGGTAGCCCACAGGAGCTAAGCCAGTACCATCGGGGGAGTACAGCCCATAAATCTGCAGCTTGCCGCTATCATCGGTATAGCCGGTCGTGTCTGCTGACCCGCCAGCCTCGATGTCAAAGGTTATCTTTAGCTCCAGGCTATTCCACTTGCTGCAATCCAGGGCATACAGTGGGTCGCCGACGTACCTACCAAACCTGATGTCAAAGTAGGCGTAACAACCACCTGAAGGGACGTACTCCTTGTCAGGTGATATCTGATGGTCGTCGTAAGCCATAGACGCCTGAAGCTGCTGCCCGGTAAGGGACTGAAGGACAGTAGAGCCGTTACCGATAACCTCCACCAGTTTAAGGGCATCCTGGGACATTATCTCGACCTTCTGCGAGCCGGATAGCATATAAGTCTCGATCATCAGGTTAGAGATAACGCCCTTGCGAGGGAGGTTAAAAACATCAGTGCATTGATTATTGGTAAACTTCCTCTGACTCAGAAACGTTTGCCATAGCCAAAATCCCATTTCTCACCTAACCTCCCCCGGCGCCGAGTAATGCTAGCCGTTTAGCGTTGAGGGCCTTGCCGATCTCCTGGACGCGGTTGTAGTTGGCCGGATCACCGCGTGGCTTACGAGGCGAGAGGGTAAGGGCCGCTATGGTGGAGAAGTACGGCTCGACTCCAGACGTATAGTCCACTGTGGCCGCAGCCACTCCAGGACCGAACCGGTCTTTGCCGACCTCTCGGATCTTCCTGGCAAACTTGGCGGCACCAGCTCGAACTACACCCCGGCGAAACCTCTCCTTCATGTTTGGCGCGGTGATTGCCTGGTGAAAGGTATCGGCGGCTCTACCGGTATTGCTGGCCCAGGTCTCGGCTGCAGCCTCGGCATTGGTGGCAAACTCAGCCGCCGCTCTACTTGCGTTCTCGCTCCACTTAGTAGTAGAGGCCGAAATTTCCTTGATTTTAATAGCCACTTTAATACTCCTTTCGTTTTTAGTCTACTCCATTACCGGTTAGGGAATTGCTACGCATTCATTGACAGCATAATCCCCAAATGATACGCTTGTAAAGAGGGCAACTGGTTGCAAGCTGTTGGAGGTAATATGCCAAGAAAAGAGAGAGAGCGCCGCTACATCTCCGAGTACATGATCCACCAGTGGCCGCAAGGTAACTATCAGCTCAACGTGGAGCTGGGGCCGATACCCCAGGAGTACGTGCAACGCCTCGGGCTCGAGAGAGCTGCCGCCCTATTCCGCCCCACTCGTCCCAGGGTAGACGCAGTCAAGTGGACAAAGGACCGCTACTATATTATAGAAGCCAAGATTAGAGACATTAAGGCCGGCATTGGCGATCTCTCCTACTACGGCGGCATGATACCCAGGACGCCGGACCTTCCCTTTTATGACGGCCAGGAGATTGTTAAACGCCTGGTAGTACCCTGGATGATAGACTGGATCCAGGCGGCTGCCGACTCCGCCCAGGTTGACGTGGTGGTATTTCATGCCGCCTGGATCGATGAGTATGTTAAGGAGCGCCAGCACTACTTCACCGCCGAGTACCGCGCTGCGAGGGCCGAGAAGATGAGACTCAGAGAGATACTGGGGGTAGATTAAGGAGGTAATTATGGTTACTAAAGCAAAGACTAAGACATGCCGTTTCTGTGGCAAAGAGCTCACGGAGGAGGACCCCTTATCGCGGCGCCAATGTACCGAGTGTAGCATCAAGCGTATGCGACGGTGGCTTGAGCTACAGGCCGAGGCAAAGCGTAAGTTCGACGAGGAGTGGTCGTAGGGGTAGAGACATGTCCACACCAGAGGAGCATCTTAAGTCCCAATATGCTGAGCTCAGCAAGCTCACCGGGGAACTCGCCGTGATGAGGAGATGGGGAGTATCAACGCTTGATCCAGGCTTTCAGAGGCTACTTAGCGCAAGAGGCGCCGCGATGAGTAAACTGGGGTTGAGGGTCCCCAGGATTTCAGTCCTGGTGAAGCTGTTATTCGCATTGTCTCCCGGAGAGATAAAACTATGGGCTGACGCCGAGCTGGGGTGGATGACCGAGGCCAGAGCAAGGCCGGGCGCCCCACCGGTATATAAATACGTCTCGGATGAGGTCGCTGAGAAGATAGTTAAAGGGGAGATAACTCACGAGCTGGAGGAGCAACTGCTTGAGCCAGACCCCTATGTAGGAGAGTGAAGAATGAGAGAAAGATACCCTTTTGAGCCCGTATCGGCGTACATTGTAGGGACTACTACCAACCTTTTGTCTAACTACGTTGCCCTGGTTCCCGGGGTTCCCACCCGGATGCACTTCACCGATGACTATATAGTAGACCGAGAGATCGCCGACAGGGAGTCCGGGAAGCCCAAGCGTATCAAGGGCCTGGTGCTCTACGTGGACGAGCTCAATGGCGAGCCGGCCTCTCGTACATTCTCGATACTATCCCAGAAGCTGGCTGCCCACATGACTCCTCTCCTCCCCGATAAGGAGTATACGAAGTACGATTTTATCATAACCCAGATGGGCGAGGGGTTTCTCAAGGACTGGAATGTCCAGGTAATCCGCCGGCCTGAGACGGAGTAGCCCCCCCTATTAGACGGAGTAGCCCCCCCTCTTAGACGGACACCCCGCCCCTATTCAGGCACTTTTAGCCTTTTTTGGCCTCATTCTAAGGCTGTTTTGAGCCGTTTTTAACACCATTCCGGGGTATAAAAAGCTCTCTTCCAGGGTTGACCTCAGCGAGAAAAGATTTGGCGCCGGCGGAAAAATCTACCGGCGCCAAAATTTTCTTGAGCCCAGTCAAAAACTTTTGACTAATTTAGTCTCCACCGGGGTTTTCCCACCCTCCAGACTAAAAAACTAGGACGCCCAACTGTTTAGGGGGGGGGTGTCTCTTCGGCGGCCTCCACTTCTGGCGCCGGGTGGGCTTTTGCAAGCCTCCAGACCTCACCAAAGCAATTAGGGCAGAGCATCACCGGCCTCAAGTACCGCGGCTCCACCTCGCCCTTACACCCCTCACAGTGATAGACCGGTGCCGGCCGCGTGCCTGTCAGGGGTGTTATCGTCGGTGCCTCAGCCAGTTCCTTAATCGCATGTAGCACCCCGTCAATCTGCTCATGTAGCTCTTTGACGGAGAAGCGCCACACCTGGTGTTTAGCGATAATCTCCTCCTGCTGAATGGCATACGGCAAGCGGCATAACTCAAAAGCATGGCCGACACCGATAACACCCTCGTCTAAAGCCTGTTGGACCGAGGGGCTTGCCAGGGAGATCTTAACCAACTTCTCGATATAATCCCGGGTTAGACCGGTCTTTTCTTTGATCTGGTCCGGGTCGAGGCCGTACTCGGTATAGAGAGCTCCGATCACCTTAACCATCTCTGAGATCGGGGTTTTACCCCGGGTGTGGTCTAAGAATAGGTTTTTAGTGAGGACGTCAACCATGTCTCCCTCGAAAACTACCGCGTCGACCATGGGGATCCCCCGGCTAATGGCCTCCTGCAAACGATGCTCTCCGTCTACCAGTACCAGGTCCTCTTTTATTTGGCACACGATCACCGGGCTCACAATCCCGGCTTCTTTGATCGAGTTCTGGAACTGCGCCCAGATTTCCTGGTCAAACCTTGCCCTTACTCTCAGCTCCGGTACTTTGATCTGGCTTGGCTTCACCTTGACTAGCTTCACTTTTAGGCTCCTCCTTCTCTGTTTTCTCAGATTTTTTTGGCTCTGTCAGATCCTTGAGCCTCGCCCCGGTCTTGTCCTCCTCTAATTTAATGCTTAGTTTGTAGGGGATTGCTACCGTCAGGAGAGGATCTTTCCCAGCCCTAACAGCCAGGTCAATCTCCCTCATGGCGGCGTCCTTGTCCCCACACTCGACCTTTTGCCACACGTCGTACTCGTCCTTGGTCCATATTTGGTAGTCCATGTCAGCCCTCCTTCTTTGACTTATTTAGACTTTCAGCTTCTCGCGTTCTTCTTCACTGAGCAGATCCTCATTCTCGGGTCCCTTAAAAAGGGTATTTGCAGCACACAGTAATATGGAGTGCTCTGTTTGGGAGCATAGGCTGCGGCGCAAGCAAATGCTGCACCTGTCTTCCTGGTACTTGTCGAATAAGTAGTCCATGTTATAACCTCCTTCCTGTAGATTTTAGTACATCTGTATTATTGCATTATTCCGGGATAAAAAGTAAGATAGCCTCTGGAGCCCTCAACCAGCAATCCAGGGGCTATCTTACTCAGGAGGTCGCAAATGCCACGTACTGCAACCACCCCCAGCTTACATAATAAACTCCCGCCTGTCAAGTCCAACATACCTCATCCCCTTTATCCCCGTCCGGACGCGGTGATACACCATAAGGACAATAGCTATAGACTACGTATAATCTATAAGAATAAGGGAGAACCCCTCTCCGCCCCTTATGGTGTATCACCGTCTCACCGGGTGCTGTCGCCCGGGCTGCTCCTTAAAAAATTTGACCTCGTCCGGGACTGCCTCAAGTATCCCCTGGGCCTGACTACCGGCCAGCGGGAGGTCGTCCTCCGTCTGCTCCGGTTGCGGGCTTACTACGGCAAGGTCTACCCCAAAGAGTCTCAGGTTACCGAGCTCCCGGGGTGTAGCAAGGCTACATTCTGGAGGACCATCCGGCTCCTGCAGGAGCTCGGCCTGGTCCGCGTTATCAACCGTTACCTGGTTCGTCCTCATGCTCAGATCTCTAACCTCTATCAGCTTGATAGACTAATTGTGCTGCTGGCCAGATACCTGGCCGAGCACGGCGTCGCCTTCCTGGAGAAGTGGCTGGCGCCAGCTCTTGCCATGCCCGGGAGCCTATTCTGGAGTCAAATATATCAAACCCCGGAAGCTCGAGCTGGCCCAGGTGTACCAGCGTTATCGGGCCCATAATCTTCCAGAGCCGGGGCACTTTAGCCGTGATCTATTCCTCCTTAGGGTCCAGCTCGCTAACCGTGTCTACAACCGTCCAGCCCAGATATGGGGCCAGGTCCTGGGCATCCATGGCCGCCACCGTTTGCCTGGCCTCCTCAGGGCTGCCGGCGCCGACTGGAATTTCACCTGGTATATGGAAGTCTACCTTGTAAATCATTTCTCCCTCCTGCATGCTGTCATAGCAGTAACCAGTTACCCTTCTCATCTTTAGTCCTGATGATATAGAAGTCGAGGGGAGTATCGGGGACTGTCCGGCAGGCCGGGTTTACCTTGACCCAGGTCAGGCTTATAACCCGCTTCTCCCCCTCGTTCTCGAGGACCTGCTCAACGGTGGTGTAAAATAGCGGTGCATCCATCGGTCACCTCCCTCCCCGATGCCAAACTTTTGAGACGGCCCACTCGAGTACATCGAAAAGAACAACCAAGAGGATAATAGCTCCTATCCCTATAAGTATATCCATAATTTAACTTACCTCCTCCGTCGTATATTGGAACTTATGTCAACCGTCCGCTGAGGCTTCGGGGTATAACTTGTCGATAGCCTCTAGTAGGTCTATCCGGGCCTGGGAGAGTTTGATATGGTCGTCGCCCTGGGGCTGACCCGGCCGGCGCAGGAGCTCCCAAATAACGATAGCCTCCATAGTGTGTTTATAGTGAGCTTTGAGCTGGTCAAGGTCGAGAGGCTCACCAGGGCGAAAGCTACAGCCACAAGCTAGTGCCATTTTGTTACCTCCTTTACCTTACATAAGAATACTAAGGCGTCGTTACCCTTTGAAGATCCCCGGGTGGGACATCTCGTCTTTGATAGTCTTGAGTTCGCTACCTAGATAGCCGATAATTCGGGGGATTGCTTCCATGGCGCAACTCTGACTGGCCTCTACCCACCAGGCACAATCCTCCCTTTTACACTCGTCCTCGTTGCCGTCAGGTAACCCCCCCTGTTGATAGATAAGCGATAGTAGAAATGGGCACTTCATGCTTTAACCTCCTTTATTTAGCAGCTCTATTCTCGAGCTGCTCTCGCTGCCACTCCCGGTACTTGAGCTGGCCCTCGAGCACAGAAAAGAGCTCCAGGACCTTTAGCCTGGCCAGGAGAAGGGTTGCGACGGCGTCCGAGAACGTCTCCCTCTTACCCCTGAGCTGGTCCAGCTGGTGGTAGGTCCGCTCCTCTAGTTTAATCGTCTTAATCATGGTTTATCCTCCTTCTCACCTTCCCAGAGGCGGTCGAGGTGATCATGCCCGACCCCACGGATAGCTCGATCTATCTCCTCTTGTCTGAAGGTTCGGTGAGCCTCTCTCGAAAGCTCATTCCAGCGCCTCATGCGCTCGAGGGCACAATCATAACAGTTCCCTCGGTTTGATAGCTCCCCAACCGGGAACTCATGGCCACACCAAAAACACCTCTTTGTCTCCATGATCACCTCCCTTTTCTGGTCTACCCAGCACCATAGATCTCTGTCACTCAGTATACCAGAGTATACCGCCAGTGTCAATAGTACACTTGGTCACTGTAGCCAGGACCGACCTACTATAACTATTATGGAAAAGAAAAAGAGGGACTTAGTCCCTCTTTTAAGAGGTGTAATACCATTGCCCCACGGGGCAAAGCGCCTGTATTTAGCTCTCAGGAGGTCTCAATCCCCAAATATCTGCAGCAGTGACCACCCAACCAGGTAAAGCAGCCCCAGGCCCACCAGCAACCCGATTATAAGTAGTAGATCCCTCACTCCCTCTCGTCGTCCTCCTCGTCGTCCTCCTCGTCGTCGGGAGGGGGCATGACCCCCTGGGGCCGTCTACTTCTGGCCATGTCTCCACTCCGCAACCTGCCGGTCATACTCCGATTTTGCCAGTTCCAGTTTGGAGATCGCCCGGTTGCGCTTGACCTGGAGAGACTTCAGCCGCTTGGTTGTCTCCTCGGGTACTGCCTCCGCGGGAATAAGCCCCCGCTTCTCTTCGACTATGGAGCGCTCCAGGGCTTCCACCTCGCTGTTGAGTGTTACCACCAGGCTGGCGGACTTCTTTATCTCCTCGGGCATTTCTACTCCCTCCATGCCGGCAGCTCGCCGGTACTTCTGAGTCAAACCCTTAAACTCGGCAAAGTTTATCGGGCTGAAGGGTGACTCCTCGGTCCTCACTGTTAGTATAAACGCTGATGCCTCGGGAGAAAAGTCAAGATCCAGGAGCATACCATAACCCTCCTCCTGGGTGAGGAGTCCTTTTTTAACCCCCAGTACT
>JABUBQ010000081.1_pt1 | contig 12876 bp, 15 predicted proteins | sample 7240351 | NCBI WGS metagenome assembly JABUBQ01 (sample SAMN07256348, study PRJNA390944) | subsurface metagenome | isolation source: Methane hydrate marine sediment | place: Pacific Ocean: Eastern North Pacific, ODP site 1244 | collected 2002 | reverse complement strand
GGGAAAAAACTATCCTGCTTCTAAATTTTTCTTGAAACCTTCACTAATCACAACTAAAATATCGGAGTTTCTATATACCCACTTTTCAAAGTGCTTCGCTATTTTGATGATAAAAGGATTTTTTAAGTTCCCTGACTCTATTACCAGATCAGGATATATATCCTGGACATTTACTATAATTTTTGTACCTTTTAACCTTTTTGCTATTACGCCAGTAAACCCCAGTTGTAAGGGTGGCAAACGTAAAAATAAAATGTCTCCTTTCTGAATCCTCGCAATATTTAACACAGTCCAAAAGATATAAAAATTCCATGCAAGAAGCCTTGCCAATGGACGATTACCTGAGTTAGTCCAGAATCTTTTTATAAAAAAGCCATCTCTTCTCTCTTCTAAATAGATACGTTTTTTATACTTTATTTCATTCTGTTGTATTGGAAGTGTTGTTATAACAGACACATCGTGCCCTTTTTGTGCAAGATATGAAACTAATTCGCTCATCAAGATGGGTGCGCTTCCAAAATCCGGCAAAAAATACATCGTATGAATGATAACTCTCATCACATAACCCCCTTCCTTAGCCGTTTTTGGCACTGTATGTAAGCAAAAAGCGGTGCTGAAAAAAGCCAGACAGCACCGTAAAATGCAAAGGTCGATTCAGTAATAGAGAGAACTGTAAAAAACGCAACCAGAGCGGGTATTTCAAGTAGCAGGCTGAAATGCCTTTCCTTTGGACCTCGGTAGATGTGCATTATTGAAATCCAGACACTTATAAGGGCAGCTACAAAAAGTATACCACCTATTATGCCAGCTTGAGTGAACGCATGGAGCAAGGCATTGTGCATATGCTGGCCTTCTAAAAAGATTCTATCAGCATGAAACCCGTAGCCTAACAACGGCGAACTCAGAAAGAGCCTCCAGCCTTCCGGCCAGACACCGGTGGTTCGACCACTTAAAGTAAAAACAAAGGGCATTTTCTCTATTAAATAGGTCCAGAAGGCCTGGTAAAAGCCAGTAAGACCAAGTAATAAAAGTAAAAACATAATAAAGATTACCGAAACGAAAAATATCTTTCTTCCTTTATGTAACCTGAGGATTACAATTGCTCCTGCAACAAAGGCCAGAATATTTGCGCGGCCCCTTGAAAAAACAAGAATGAACAAGAAAAAGAAAAATAATAAAAGCAGGATAGTTTTTTCCCCCCATTTTTTTCCCCTCCAGAGCATGGCCAAAGCTCCAAGCGCTGCCACGCCAGCGTATCTCCCAAGACCTGTAGGGCGTGTCCCAGGCATTCCTAATGTCTCAACTCCAGCCCCGATACCACCTATGCCTTCGTAAGGTCTCCCACCAGCCAGAAAATCACCAAAGGTTGCCAATGGGTTTATACCCGTCTTAAAGACCAGAAAGGCAAATAAGCCAACTGTAATAATAGCAGCGATAATCCAATTAATGATAATCAGGCGAGAAAAAACAGCTGAAGGATTAGGCGTTGAAAAGATTGACCAGAGCACAATGAGAACAGAAACATACTGGATAGCCCAATAGAGGGCTATAAGTGGCTCAAGTGATAAGAAAATAGACGAAAAAATACCAAATATTGCATAAAACACCAATAAACCTAAAGAGCCTTTGAAAAACTGTAAAGAAAGAGAATGTCGAGTCAGTAGCATAATAATGGCCAGATAGGCAGCCACGGGCGGTAAAAAGGCGCGGAGCCCATGAAATAGATCGAGAGCCCCGTTTGGGAAACCTGGTGCAATTAATCGCCCAATGCCGGTATTATAGCCGCCCCAGAGCATGAGCCAGAGAAATAAACTTATTACTAAATATTTTTTTGATGTTTGATTAGAAACATACTTCATAACTTGAGAACCTCTTGATAGATTTTTAAGAAATTATCACCCAACCGGTCCCAATGATATACCTCCTCGGCACGCTTACGTGCTGCCCTTCCCATTTGGTAGCGTAATTTTCTGTCTTTATAAAGGCGTTCCAACGCATTTGCTATATCCTGTATGGCCTGCTCCGGGGAATAGGGTTTAATTTTTATTCCCCACTCATTTGAAATATGAAAACCAGGGCCAGCGATATCAAGACAAATCACTGGTTTTCCAGCAGCCATCGCTTCAACTATAACTTGTCCCCCACCATCTCGTAAACTGAGAAACAAAAATACATCACAATCGGTCAGTTTTTTTAAAAATTCTTCCCGCGGTATCCATTTTTTAAATTGAACTTTCTTTTGAATTTTTAATTTGGAAACAAGACTTTGTAAATGAGAAAATTCTGTACCATCACCAATAATAGTAAATTCGGTATCCGAAACTTTATCTGAGAATATTTTAAATGCCTTTATTGATAAAGAAAAACCCTTAATTTTAAGTAGTTTTCCGGCAGAAAGAATTCTGAATTTATCATTAGATTTTTCTTTTAATGAAAGTAAATCCAAATCTTCTGTCGATATACCATTAACAGGAAATAGATAAGTTTTATTTTGCCATTTTTTTGGTATTTTCTCCAATGATTCTCGATTACAAATTAAAATTGCCTTAGCTCTTTTTTGACCAAGAATAAAAAATGGATCGCGTCTAAAAAACCATTGACCAATCGACCGTAAATATTGAGACAGACGATCAGAAGAAGAGAATTCTGATAAAAAGCTTTTGGGCACTCGGTGGGCACCTCCACCAGGTCCTCGGACATAGAGAATTTTCAAAAGCGCACCAATGAAAGAAGCCATCCAATCATTGGCATAAGTAACATGGTGAAAAATATTGAAATGGAATTTTTGATGCAACTTTCGAGCGAAAAAATAAGCCCTTATTTGCCATAGATAGGTATATAGTTGGATACCTCCTTGAAATTTTTGCAAAAAATTTAAAAAACGATGTAGATTTAAATAATAAAATTTAGCATTAGGAAGCGATTCTTTTTGTAATGCATTCTCAATACTAAGGCAATTATCTGTATGAGTAAAAACATAAACCTGATGAAAACAGGAAAGCTGTTTAACAATATTCCAACCTAAGATCGCCTCGCCGCCAATAGATTTTACACCACTCTCAGAAAGACAACTATAGGCAGAAACCAGAACCTTAAGTTTTTTATTTTTATATGCAATGATATGATAATCATTTACCCTTTTGTAGGTATCAAATTGTCGAAAACCAAGGGATGTTATTAGTTCTAAAATCTTCTCTCCATTGACATCCGGTGGCAAAAGATGGGGATGAACTTCGCAACAAATTATTTCGCAGTCTAGATGAGACAGGGTCTGACGCAAACCTTGAAGTACAGAATATTCGTATCCTTCAACATCAATTTTAACTACTTTTGGAATGGGAAGATTTTTTTCTTTTACAAATTGATCGCCATTTACAATTTCCACTATTTGACAGCCGGTTTCTTTTTCATAAGTCTTTACCAAGCTAAAATTTCCAGTTGTTTGGCCTAAATAAAGTTTGGCTTCACCGCTTCTATCACCTACAGCTTTTTGAAATGCACAAACATTGGTTAGATTATTTAATTTTATATTATTTTGAAGATGAATATAACTTTCTTTTTCGGGTTCAAAAACGAACACTTCCCCTTGGTTGCTAATCTTTTTTGCCAAAAAAATAGTATAAAATCCGATATTGCCACCGATGTCATAAACAACATCGCTGGGTTGCAGATCGAGAATCAATAATTCTAAAATCCTTTCTTCTCCTATCGATTCTAGCAAACGTAATTCTTCTGGCGTATAGACATAAAATCGCGTCTTTATTCCACTAATCTCGAGTTTTAAAATACCGTCTTTTGAATGCGAAAAATGATAATACCACTTTCTCAAAATTGGTTGTAAATGAAAAAATCTAATTATTCGAATAATGAAAGGATAATAAGAAATTTTTTTAAGAAAATTGATTTTGTTCATAATCTATATTCTTAATGACTCTAACATTTTAAGCATTTGTTGAGCCTGATCTATTTTTTTTATCCATTCGATGATTATATCAATCGACCTTTGACCAAAAAGTAAACGTTCCTTTGTTGATAAGCGAATAAGTTTTTCTATATAATCAGTTAATTTTCCATCGTCGCCAGATGGAAATATGAAACCATTATATCCATCCTTTACCAAATCTACAGCCGAGCCAACTCTGTTTGAAGTAATGATTGGAAGACCAAAACACATTGCTTCATTAACGACAATACCCCAAGTTTCGTCACCGGAAGGTAAAATAAAGACATCGGCAATTGTATAAAATTTGAATACCTTCTCTCGAGGTAGAAACCCCATAAAGTAAATTTCTTTTAAATTTAATTTCTCGGCGTATTTTTCAAGCCGAGAACGCAATGGTCCATCGCCAACAAGAAAAAGTTTCTTATTTTGGTAATTGACTTGATAATAAGCATCTAAGAGAGTAAAAAGAAGTTTCTCTTCTGATAAGCGCCCGACATATAATAAAACAAAATCTTTTTCTTTAATTCCAAAGGAAGCTCTGAGATTTTCTCTCTGAGGTTTTAATTTGTTTGCCTTTGCCAAAACTCCTTCGTAACCACAAGAAAAGTACAATCTTATCATTTTTTCTTCTGGCACTCCGTAGGCTTTATAAAATTGTTCATTAGTTGTTCCAGAAGTTATAAAACCAGCTACTCGTTTAAAAATAAATCTGCCAAGTAAAATTTCTTTTAATTTTCTTCTCCATTTTGATTTTAACGATACTGATAAAATATTTGAGTCGGTCATAAAAAGAATCGGAGTATTAAATTTCAAGCAGGCGGAAAAAGCTAACCACCAAGTTAAATTCGCCCAGGATTGAAGAGTAACAGCATCGAATTTACCATTTTTTATCTCTTCCCAAATACCGAAATTAATCAATCCAAAAGGCCAACGCAAGTAAGATGGAAATAGTGAATAGTTTTTGAGAAATTTATAATTATAACCATCCAATAGTTCTGCTTCATTAACTATTTTCCCCTTCGCCTGATACGACTTTTCGACTTCTCTACCCCTGAGTGTTTCTTTAGAGCAATAAAAAACAGTCAAGTCAATTTCTGGCGAATTTGTCAATTGCTGGTAAAGCGGAACATGATAGTAAAAAGGGGTTGGGGCAATGATCGCAATTTTATATTGTTTTTTATCTAAATTATTTATTTTGACCATATTTTTCCTTTAAGAAAATTTGAAACAATCTCTTTAATACTTTTTTGAAAATTTTCCACTGAAAATTTTTGGGAAACTAAAGACAAATGTTCTCGCAGATTATTTTGTAATTTTTCATTTTTAAGAACGGTCTCAATTTTTTGCACCCCATCTTCAATATTTTCATAAATTAATTTGGGATAATCGACTATTTCTGCTTGTCTCCCTCCATTTGGTACAAAGACAATACAGCCCGCCTTGACCATCTCTGCTACAGCGATACCGAATGGCTCATTTTTGCGACCACTGATACCCAAACAATGGCTTACAATAATCTCGTTTTTATTTTGTCCACCTAATCAGCCTTCATAGAAACACCCACTCTCGATGTTTTTGAGAAAGCTCCTCCAAACTTTGTCCATAACGATTATCGACTATTCCACCAATAACATGAAGGTGGACATCATGCCCTTTTTGACGAACTTTCTCCAAAATCTCTATTATGGTATCTATTCTTTTTTTAGGAACTATTCGGCCGATACAGACAAATCCGTATTCTCTCTTTTTATAAGGAATAATGGGAAAATTAACAGATACCGGTGGATAAATAACGCGATCTTCTACACCGTATTTTTCTCGCAGTAACTCTACTGTACAGTTAGAATTTGCAACGATAAAATCATTTCTCCAGGCTCCTGAATCAAAAGGAGAAATTAAATCACAAAATTTAAGATAAATTTTTCTCAAAAGGTTGTTATTATGATACCATTTACTCCAATCTTTAGCTATTAAAGTAATATGTCAATATTATGTTTTTTAAGAATACGAAACCATACATCGAGGTTTGAAGAAGTTTTAAATATCTCGTCTCTGTACTTCTTACTTTCATTTTGTTAATCCTCCAATCCATTGGTCTTCCGGTCTGTCGATCAGAATTAGTTGCCCAGTTAGCCAGGTATCCGGATTGCCAGTTTGACAGATAAAAACGCGGGCGATGAATCGTACCCTACCTTACCCTCACCCTAAGCTCTCCCCTCAAGATAGACGAGATACAAGGATTAAGATTGCTTCAGTCGTTTCACTCCTTCGCAACAACAGAAAAAGTCTCACCCCCCCTCCCTTTTAGTCCTCCCCCCATTAAGGTGGATGAGATTATATGTTCAGGATATGAACTTAGGTAAATTATATTATATGTGGGTGAGAACTGCAAGTGTATTTAATCTGCTAATCAATTCAGTCTGCCGGTCTTCCAGTATTCCAATCCTCCAGTCGGGATGCAAATGCAGTAATGAGTAGTGAGTGATAAGTGATAAAGGGGAAACAGTATATAGTATCGAGTGGAGAAAAGAAAAAGATGGTTGTTCGTTTTTAGATAGAAAAAAATTAAGATTTAAAGGCAAATTAAAAGTTTTGTTTGAAATATTTTCTACAATTTTCTATTAAGTATTTTTTTATATTTTCCCAAGGGAAATTTGATTTTAGACCTTCGATAATTTTTTCTTCTTCAGCATCCTTAAAATAGGTTAGAGCTTTTAGTGCTATAGATTCAGAAAAGGTTTTCCTATATTTTGTCTTACAAAAAATAAAGATATCTTCTAAAGAGTATTTTTTTCTTTCATTATTGTCCATAAGTCAATAAAGTCTTTTTTAGTTCCTCGCTGAATAATGGCAATTACTTTATCTTCTCCGAATGATTTTATTATTATTCCTAATAATTTCTCAGTAGAAAATTTCTCTTTAGAGAAAAAATCAAAAACATCAGATTTTCTATGAGCTAATATTAAGGCAAGCCCTGTTTTGCCTGCCAGATAAAATAAATTACGGAATAACTTATTAGAAAGAACCGATTTTTTTAGTCTTTCCAATACCTCGTTCTGTTCTCGAGAGAGTATCCCTAAATCCATAATAAGTCCTCTACCAATTAAATGTTCTATCATCAAATTTTTATCCATAGTGTTTGATAAAATTTATCATCCCTTTTCTACCTAATTTACTTATAACCCAAGCCCAATTTTTGATATCTCCATATTTCAAAACTCGGGACATAAATTCATGAGAATATAAAAAATCTTCTTCAGAAAAATTTTTATCCGGATAATCCCAGGTAAATTTTTTTAGATTAATATTTAACTTTGACAATGGTAATTCTCCTAATATTTTGTAATATAGATATTTTTTTATTTTTTTTATTATCAGTTTTATTTTATCAGTTTTTTGGTGGATTTGCCAATAAATTAAAACCACCGCTTCTCCAGTAACGAAGTTCTTGCATCTATATATCTAATTAAACGATCAACGCCCTGATTGCATAATTCCAACATCTCCAGGTCTTCTAAATCAAAATAGAATACAGCTTCCTCGGGGATGCTGTTAATGGTTTTCAGCTCATTAATGAGTATCTTCGTTATTGTGGTTTTCCCTACCTGTCTTGCACCGTAGATAACTATAGTTTCTTTATAATTAAGGAAACTGCAAATGTGAGGTAATATTTTTCTTTTAATAAAATTCAAGGCCAAGGCGAATAACGCTGCTTTATTTTTTATGTTCAGAATATGATTTTTATATGATATTTACTATAGTATAGCCTGCATTTTATTATGTATTTTGTCAAGGATGAATTAGTCGTTAGCAACAAATACAATTCATAGTTTACGATTTTCAGTAAAAATAAGCCCCATTAATCACTTTTCTATTTCCTATCTGTAAAGTTCCAACTTGTAACTTGTATCTTCCTATACGCTACCCAATCTTTTGATTTCTGATTCCTATCTTATCATCTCTTTACTATATACCATTTTAAAGTTCTGAAAAACTTTTACTCTTTATGTCTATAAAATTAGCTCAGGATTAGTTTTTCACTATATAAAAAGAACCAGGTTCTCGACCGTTTTGGATCTTATAAATAGGACATTTCGAAGAAAATAGTTCATTGTATTTATGAGAAAGATAATTTGTCGCACCGATGATTCTAAAAGTTTTATTATATGTTAGAAATGCTTCAAGCAAGTATTGTTCATTCCAAAGTAGCGCTTCATCAATTACCCATTCATCAAGGTAGTCTTTAGGTGAAAAAATATCATGCATATGGATAATTACCCCTTTGTTCAAGGATGGCAATATTTCCAAATACTCAAATAAAACATCTCCTTGAGGACGAATAATGTGTGAGGAATCTATAAATAAAATATCATTCTCATTAAGCGCCTTAAAAATATCGAGACCGACATCTTCAACTTTTTCTCTTATTACTTTTACACCAATTTCTTCAAGCCAAGGTTGTTCATAAGGTTCAATACAAACATGCTCGCAATAATATTGACCAGATGATTCCGAAACGTTTTTGTTTATCGCGTTTCTTGCCATCAATGTTGAATTACCACTTCCTATTTCGATAATTCTCTTTGGTTTAAATGATCTTATCATATTATATAAATACTCTGCATCCCCAGATTCAAAACTCCCACAGTTGTACCTATATTCTCGACCGTTATTAGTTTTATTAACAGGGAACTTTAGCAATTCATCATTGTAGCTAAATTTTCTCAATATTTCTAATTGTTCGGTATCGTTAAAATCAATCCCGGGGAGAAATCTTTCTTTCCTAAGTGAATATCGTAAGTGTTTTGGATTAAATAATGGTTCATAATAGTGATCTATTATTGGTAAAACGCCTATACTCAGGAATATTTTTTTGGATAGCGGAAAATTTTTCAATGAATTTTTACGAAAGTAGCGAAATATATACGCAAATAGTATAGTAGCTGGAGACAAAACAAGATCAAGAAAACGTTGTAAAATTAATCCTAACTTTTTTAGAAACAAAATGAATTTGTAGCTGAAATATTTATTCGCAATTCTTTTAATCATATTTACCTTTAATTTACCCGGCATCTGTAGACCTCATTTTTTCTATTGACAATATTAATACAGGGGACAACCGTTCTCTTTATCATTTATCATTGCATTATTTTTCATTATTTTATCAGTTTTTTGGTTAATTTGCCAATAAAACAGTATATAGAGCATCGAGTGAAGGAAAAGAAAAGAAATGGCGTGCAGCGTTTTGCGGTTAGGTGCGGGCTATAAATATAGTGATGAGTAATGAGTGATAAGCGAGGAAGATAAGATATGAGCTATAAGCGCAGGTAAGAATAGTCTCCCGGTCTATCAGTCGGCCAGTCTGCCGGTCAATTCAGTCGGGAAAATGCAAGGAAAATACAAAATCAAAAACCGGAAAACCATCCACCTCGTAGGACAGGCGTCCCGCCTGTCAATTCGTTGGCTGGACTATATTGAAGAAGTTGTAGGGGTAGACCTTGTGTCTGCCCTTTGTTTGGAGACATATAAGAGGTGATCGAATTATTCTAAATTAAGTTCAATTTGAAGGGTTGTATTAACTTCAGCCATAATATCAGGAGAAAGTTCAGTAATTTTTTCACCGAGTTCTTCTTTTTCAATAGTAAAAATAGAGTCTGCTTGAAATTTTGTAGGTTTAGAAAGACCCTCTGTTACCAAAACTTCTACCGGATAAACTATATCTATTTTTTGAGTAGTACCCGGGATTACCACAACATCATTGCTGTAACGATTTCCTTGATCGTTTGACACAACAAGAAGAGGGCGAATTTTCTTTTTGCCGGGACCCCAGAAGACTTCACCGCGATAGGGGAGACTCATAATTGCTCTTCCTCCTCTTGTCTTTTCATAACCTTTGCTTGTGCTTTACGAAGTTCAGGATAAATTTCTGATTTCTGGAGATAATATTTTTTTAATTGTTCGGCTCTTAGTTTATTCAAAGAAATATGAATAACTTTAGAGATGGAACCATGTTTGTTCTTTAGTTCTTGTAAAAACTTATCATCAGAATCTGATAAATATACAGTATGTCTGGGCATTTTAAAGCACCTCCTTTGTATTACAATATTATCATACATTAAGGTAATCGTCAAGATAAAAACAGTATCGAGTGAAGGAAATGCAAAGAATAAATGTAAAATACAAGATGAAAGAAATAAGTGTGGGTAGGCGTATAGGAATAGCGGATAGTTATAGTGCGGGAAAATTACGGGAAAGAAAGAATGCGGGCTGAAATACAAGCCTAGATTTATCATTTAAACCACTAAAACCTATTAAATCCATATCTAATTTATCCTGATAAAAATTCCTGGTACATATATAGGTTATTGCTGGTGAATACTCATTTATAAAAGATCTGGTACTTCTGGTAATTTTTGCTTTTTTGAAGGGTCGATATTTCACTTCATAACCCCGCAGGTTTTCACCTTCGCCCTTTAAAATAAAATCCATTTCAGCACCGGCTTTTGTTCTCCAGTAGTATATTTCCTCAAGAAGGGCATTCATGGTGAGAAACATTAAAAATACGGAATTCTCCACCAAACTACTGGAATCTCTTCTTCCTTCTAAGGGATTTAGATCATTTACAATTATGTTTCTAACCCCAGTATCCATAAAATATAGTTTAGGCATTTTGGCAACTTCTTTTATCTTATTGGAGTAAAAAGGATTTATTAATTTTAAAATAAATGAGCTTTCTAAAATAAATAGATAGCGCTCAAAGGTATGACGAGATATTCCGCAAATAGTAGTAAGATTAGCAAAGTTTAGGGAGTTACCTGTTGTAAGGCAAGGAATTTAATAACTCTATTAAAGGCATAAGGATTGTCTATGCGGAAAAGATCCTTAATATCTTTTTTAATATATGAATTGACTACATCTTTTAGATATTCAACTTTTTCTTCTTTAGTCGGAAGGAGGGAAATCCTGGGGAGGCCTCCAAAGATAACATATTCTTCATAATATCTTATATAATTGCTTTCAAAGAAACGGGCTTTTTCCCAATCACCGGCAGTTAAAAAACCTGCTAGGTTTTTTCTATCTTTAAATTCAAGAAACTCACTAAAGTCAAGAGGATAAATTTTAAATATCCTTTTTCTACCTGCTAATGAATCCTTAAATTTATTCCTTATGAAAAAGGATGATGAACCGCTTACTACTACGCTAATTTCCTTATGGTGGTCTACCAGAATTTTTAGAAAGTTGCTCGGATTTTCCATATATTGAATTTCATCAAGAAAAATGAAACATCTTTCTTTTAAGTCCGCTCCGCTTGCTGTAAGGAAAGCGATGAATTCTTCAACACCACGATTCACTATCTCTAATAAATTCATATCTTCCAGATCAAAATAAAAGACTCTATTTCTTTTATTTTTTCTCTTTGGAGGATCCTGTTCATTAATAGATGCATTATACTGGTCTTGCCTACCTGCATGGCTCCTAAAAGTACTATTAAATCATTTCCCTTTATAAGCCTGTTCATAATCTTATTGGTAATTCTTCGCGGTTTTAATCTTATCGTAATTTTTACCTCATTATTATATTATGTTCCTAAAATTTTAGTAAGGTTATTTTAACACGTTATTTTTAATATAGCAAGATAAGTTAGTCGTTAGTGAAGAATTCGTAGGGGCAGATCTTGTGTCTGCTCTTTGTTTGGATGGATTCCCGCATGCGAGGGAATGACAAGGAGAGATAGAACGGGTTCGATGAATCGAACCCGTCATCCCCACCTTTGTTATTTTCATTGAGCGGAAGGAAATTAAGTGGAATTTTTTAGGATAGATTCAAGATTGATTATTTTAATTTTTTTAGATAAATCATTGTATTTTTTTATTTCGGTTTCCAAAGATTGTGTTTTACCTTTCCCCTTCTCGTCTTTCTCCCGACTAATAGTAGAAAGTATGATTAAGTTTTCGGAAGCAGGGGTTTTAGATATTTTTTGAACGAATTCGGATAGAGTGAGTATTTCGTGTCCCAGGAATTTCTTTTTGAAGGACGTGAATGAGGATGAAGATATGGGGTCATCGGTTAGAATGGAGTGTAATTTTAGAGGACTGTCCAGAAGAGAGAGATAGGTTATCTCGGCCAGCTGGCCTGTCCCGTAGATTACTACCCTTCTCTTGCCTTTGGAGTATAGGTCGTTAAAATGGGTAGTAAGTAGATCTTTGGCATATTGATAGTAGTGCTGAGTTTCCCGAACCCGGTCATAGATAAAGTTGGTTGCTTGAACCATCCCCACAGGAGTGATGAGATAAAGAATTTTGCGACCGGTCATCTTTTGGGCTTTGATTAGTCCCCGGCGAATCAAGTTTTGCAAGATAGAGTTAGTCAAACCCAGGGAGATGTTTAGCTTGTGGGCTAAAGAACGCTGAGATAGGGAAGGGTCTTCTTTTAGTTCTAAAAGCGTATCGAGATGTTTAGATTTGGGCATGGGAACTCCTTTCAGTCGTCCAAGGTGTAAGGTGCAAGTTACGGGTTACATATTTCAAGACAAGAGAAAAATTTCTTTCGGTCGACCGGTTTCAAGTTTCAAGTTACAAGTTTCAAGTTTTTAAATACAAGATACGAAATGCAAGGTGCAAGATAAAAAGAAAAGTTTCGAGTTGCAAGTTTCAAGGTGCAAAAAACAGTATATAGTATCGAGTATATAGTATATAGTAAAAACAAAAACAATAAGATAAAATACAAGTTGCTTGGTGCAAGTAAAGAAATAAAATACAAAATGCAAAGAAAGATACGGAATGCAAGACAAAAAGATAGTTTTCGGTTGTCGAGTTACGTTATTGTAAGTATTGGTTGAAATATTCACGGGTGAAAGTTGTGAGTTCTTTTTTTATATCATCCCAAGGAAATTTGTATTTTATCCCTTCGGGCGTCTCTTCCTCTTCAGCATC
>JABUBQ010000080.1_pt1 | contig 12893 bp, 17 predicted proteins | sample 7240351 | NCBI WGS metagenome assembly JABUBQ01 (sample SAMN07256348, study PRJNA390944) | subsurface metagenome | isolation source: Methane hydrate marine sediment | place: Pacific Ocean: Eastern North Pacific, ODP site 1244 | collected 2002 | reverse complement strand
CAAGCGGGATATCTGCTCACCAATATCACCGCGTAAGGAAAACAGGGATTTTCCGGAACAACTAAAGCGCCCCGTTCAGCGAAACCGGGCGGGGCGCTTTTTTTAAGGGAGGAACAAACAAATGGAAGTGAAAATTATCAAAAACGTGATCATTGAAGGCAAGCAGGTCGGTCCCGGAACGGAAAAACCGATGATCATCGATGTCGACGAGGCCATGGCGGCCAACCTGAAAAAAATCGGTTGTGGCGTGGATCCGTCCACGCCCGATCTGGAACCACCCGAAGATCCGGCGTTTATCCTTTCCGAAAAAGACTCTTACATCGCGCGTCTGGAGGATCGGATCGATGAACTCATCGGCATTTCCAGTGAGGCCAACGACCGGCTCATCGAGAAGACCTTGGCCATAGGCGAAAAGCTGGATACCATCGAGGTCTTGAAAATATCCGTCGACAACTACGAAAAGACCATCGCGGATTTCAACGAGACCCTCGCCGAGGCTGGCGGCGCAGTCGACAATTACGAAAAGACCATCGCGGAGAAAGATGCCATGATATCGAAGCTCCTGGAAAAGGGCAAAGAGCAGAACGGCAGGATCTCAAAGCTGGAGGCCACAGCCAAAAAGCTGGCGGCGCAACTGGCAAAACCCGGCAAGTAAAAGAGGGGTGATGTGATGATCAGAAAAGTAGAAAAGACACTGTCGGCAGTCGGCAAATCGGATTCTCTTGATATCTTCGGAGATTTCAACTTTTCCCTGTCCGGAACCTGGGTCGCGACTGTGCACGTTCAGCGGGCACAAGACGGCTCCGACGATTTCAGGGACGTTGAATCGTTTACGGCTAACGGAGAATATGTCGGCCATGAGCCGGAAGGTCAAACGAAATACCGGTTCATCGTCAAGGGTGGCAACTACACTTCCGGCAAAATTATCGGAAGATTATCAAAAAATAAAGCGAGCTGAGCCATGAACGGAATATTCGGAGGCGTGTTTAAGAACATTTTCCCATGGATGAGGGTTGGCACCGGACAGTTTGGAGACGGGACAAATAATCTCACCATAGCCGATGGTATCGTATCGCTGGCCGGAACGAAGAAGCGCAACCTGCAACTGCGGCCACAGATCGATGTGATCGCCCAGATAGCCGCTTCGAAACCGACACAGGTAACGAGAGGAATAAGCAGAGGCTTTTCGATGCCCATTTGGGATTCGGGCGGTAATGTAAATGAGGAATTATTTTTATATTCCATAGTTCCCCGCCGGTGGGATGCCGTCAGCGACCTCGAGGTCTGCATGGGGGTTGCGATAAGCGGCGCCGAGGATGTTGGAGACAAATTTAAGTTCCAATTATCGTGGGACTGCGTAAACTGTGGAGAAGTTTTGGGCGAGACAAGCGTTGACGTCGAGGTCGAGACCACAATCCTGATCGGAAGATCGGCGGCCTGGAATGTTTATAGAGTCGATTTCACGATCGACTATGATGCAACCGGCCACATTGTAACGCCGGAGTGCTTATTGTCATGACGGCTTCGGAGGATAGCGGCATCTGAATCAGAAGTAACAGCAGAACCAGTCGTTCTTGTGTCGGCTGATTCATGTGATGTCGATAAGATGTTTGGAATATAATTGAGGCGGACATAAAGGGGCTGAACATGGAAAACTGGTTTTATATTCTCGGCGGCGCGGTGGGAAGTATCGGTGCGTTCTGGATCACAATCAGCTATGTTTTGAGCAGGTTGGACAGCAAGGTCGATATCACGGTGTTCGCAGAATTCGGCAAGCGTATGGAAGCCAGTCTCCTGTCCGGCAACAAGCGATTCGATCGGATGGAACTCGCACTCAAAGAAAATACGGCCATGCTCACCACGCTCTGCGGGGAGATCGGAGAACTGAAAGGCGCGATAAATGCGCAGAATAGAGGTTAGGGATCAGGGGTCAGGGATCAGGATACCGAACCCCGAACTCTGAACCCTGAAAAAGGAGGATAAGAAATGCCTAAATATTCAAAAAGATCGAAAGACCGCCTGAACACAGCGCATTCATATCTGCGGGCGGTGTTCAACGTCGTGATTCAGGTATTCGATAATACAATCATATGCGGGCATCGGATCAGAGCCAAGCAGAACGCCGCTTTTGAAGGTGGCAAATCAAAAGTTAAATGGCCTGATGGCAAACACAATAAACTCCCCTCGGATGCGGTCGATTCGGCCCCGTACAATCCGGAAGACAGAAGGATCAACTGGCCGGATCCGGCAGTCGGAGCGGTGATCAAAAAGGCACATCCGGACGCCGGGAAATATATCACTGTGCTATGCCGCTGGTATCATTACGGTGGATTTGTTCTGGGTGTTGCTTTTGCCCTGGGGATCAAACTGAGATGGGGCGGCGATTGGGACGGCGATACGATCCTTGACGATCAGAAGTTCAATGACCTGCCACATTTCGAACTTAAGGAGAAATGATCATGGACTGGAAAAATGTAGCGTCGATGGTGACAAAAGCGGCCCCGATGCTGGGAACGCTTGTCGGCGGGCCGGTTGGTGGCGCGGCAGGAACAGCCATTAAGCTGATTGCCGGCGCCCTGGGCGTGGAAGAGACTCCGGACGCGATCGAGGCGGAACTCAGAGCAAATCCCGACGCCCTCCTGAAACTGAAAGAGATCGAGATGAATAGCAAAGTGGAGCTGGAACGCCTCTTTCTGGAGCAGGAAATTGCCCGCCTCGCCGATGTATCCGACGCGCGAGGTCGCCAGATCGAACATGAAAAGGCCACCGGCAAGGCGGACACAAACCTCTATGTCCTGGCCTGGACCGTTGTCGCCGGATTTTTCGGTCTGATGGCCATGCTCTGTTTCAAGACTCTGCCGGCAGACTCGAATGGTGTCATATTCATGTTGTTCGGCGCCCTGGCCACCGGATTCGGCCAGGTGCTGCAGTACTTTTTCGGCAGCTCGAAATCGTCCGCCGAAAAGACGAATCTGATGGCACGGAGATAACAATGGAGACCAGGGATCGGGGATCAGTACCGACCCCTGACCCCCGAAACCCGATCCCCGAAAAAGGATATCATGATAACGATCGATAAAATAGAGGGGTTCGAGGAAGTCGAACGCAAGCTCAAAAAGCTGCCGCACATCGCCCGGAAAGCGGAGATCTCGGCTCTTAATAAGATTGGATCGCAGGGCACCTCTCAGGCGAAAAAGAAGATCTGCTCTGTCTACAACATCAAACTCAAGGATCTCAAGGGCGCGATCAAACTGATTCGGGCAAAGGGCGGGAAGGCCGGGTGGCAGTTCGTCGTGATCCGTAGCATCGGCGGGCCGATCTCGCTGTTCAAATTCGCGCCCCGGCCGAAAGAGCCGCCGTTGCAGGCGGGGATCCCGATCCGGAAACGCAAACCCGTCTCGGTGAAGGTACTGAAACAGGGGGGCAGGAAGACCCTGCCGCATGCATTTGTCACCCGGATCAAGAAGGCGGGGACCCCCAGCATCTGGGCCCGCGAGGGAAAGGCCCGATTCCCGATTAAAAGACTTTTGACTGTCGGGCCGGCCAAGATGTTCGAGAAGCGGGGTATCCCCGCCTTGCGAGAGTTAGTCCGGACGAAGGGGAAAGGCATCTTCCTGCACGAGCTGGACTACTTTTTGAAAAAAGAGGCCGGGCTCCTCCCGGCGAGGGGAAAGTGACATGACCCTGAAAGCTGACATGCTGACCGATATTGATGACGTTTTCCTGGATGAGGACGATTTCGCCGTCTCCGCCGTCTGGACCGACGCGGAGGAAGAGGAATACACGATCTCCGGGATATTCGACGCGCCGTCGCAGCAGGTCAATCCGGCGACCGGCCTGGTCGAGACCACCGCGCCGCAGTTTGAGACCGCCGTCGCCTCCGTCTCCGGCATCGCGCGGGGCGACACGCTGGTCATCGATGGGACGACATATTACGTTCTCAATCATCAGCCGGATGGCGCCGGCATGACCACTATTATTTTATCGGAGGATGCGCCGTGAGCACGACAATCAGACAGCAGATCGTGACCGCATTCGACACGCGGATGAAGACGATCAAGACGACGGCGGGGTATAAAACGAACCTCGGCGCCAGCGTGTTCGAGTGGCTCGAGGCGCCTCTGCAGGAGTCGGACCCGATCTCGCTGGTCTACCGGGATCTGCAGGATACGGTCGTCCGGGCCATAGGATGTCACACGCACACGCTCACGATGCAGATCGTCCTGATCATCCCGGCCGCGGCAACGGCGGCGCAGGTCCGCAACGCGATCGCCGACGTGATTTCATGTGTCGGGACCGACGTGACGTGGTCGAATCTGGCGCAGGATACCTCGGTCATTTCCGATGAGGAGATCGAGATAGAGCACCGGAATCGCAAAATTGCCGGCGTCAGCCTGAAATCGGAGATCGAATACACAACCGCCCCGTATGATCCTTATACGGCGGCGTAGAAAAGGGATCGGGGATCAGGGATCAGGGACCAGGGACCAGGGACCAGGGAATCGGGGATCAGTACCGACCCCTGACCCCCGAAACCCGATCCCTGATAGAAAAGGAGAATACGATGAGAAAAAAACAGACGAAACCGCCCGCGGAGATCGTGAACACAGATATCCGTGTGCGCTGCGTAATCGGCCACGAGATACCACTCGGCAGCGGTCATTTTATCCGGTACGAGGCCGGCGAGATCTGCATGTTCCCGGAAGGCGATTACGATACGAAATTTTTTACCCCGGTAAAGAAGACCGGAGCGGAAAAATCAAAAGAGACGGAGGTGAAGGACGATGCAGGCTAACAAAGGATGGAATCAAAATCTAATGATGTCGCTATTCGAAAAGGAAGGAGAATACGACGCCGGGGTAACCATCTCGACGGGGAACACCTGCTCGCTGAGCGGGTATGAGTTCGAGCCGGGGTGGCCGGATACGATCACGAACGACAAGGGCCTGGTGACCGGCAAGGAGCATGGCTACGACCAGGAGATCACGCAATACGGGTTCGAGGCGATATACAAGGAGCCAAACGCGAGGCCGAACTCCCTGGCCGGACTGGCCGCCCTGGTAATGGGCGCTAGCGTTCCCACGAAGGACGCGGAACTGATTGCCTACCAGCACCTGATCACGCCGGTCCCGATCGGAACGGGGCTCCCGTCGATCCACATCGAACACAAAAAGGGAGGTCTCCAATATAAATACACCGGGGTCAAGGGCAATTCGCTGAAGCTCTCCGGAGAAGCGGGCGGGTACGTATCACTCGAGGCCGCGCTCCTCGGATCCGGGACCCGGGCGACATCGTCCGAGGAGTTCGTCGCGGCGATCACTGAATCGTGGATGAAACTCGCGTCGATGTCGATCTGGATGGAGTCTGGAACAGATATCACCATCGCGGCGGCCGCCGATCGTGTCCAGTCCGCGCAGAACATATCCTCCGCGACGCCCGACGATCTGGGCGCGCGGTTCAAAAACTTCGAGTTTAACTGGAACAACAATCTCATCGCTCAGCCGGGCGCGGGCGGAGCCGGGGTATTCCAGGATATCGACTACGGCAGGCGGTCCGCGTCGATGAAGTTCGGGATCATTCAATACGACGGGACCGAGCTGGCCTATTACACCGATCAGGATGTCGTGGCGATCGAGCTGAATCTCAAAGGCGCGCTGATCGCCGTCGAGGGCGCCATGTACTACGGCGCGGATCTGATCATCCCGCGGTGCAAAATCAAGGCCGCGCCGCTTCCGGCCGGCGGAGTAGACGACGACCTGACACAGGAATTCGACGTTGAGATCTTCGACGACGGGACCAACAGCGCCGTCGAACTGATCGTCTACACCGCGCAGGCCGCGTACATGGCAGTCGGCACCTAATAAGGGATCAGGGACCAGGGATCGGGGATCAGTACCGACCCCGACCCCCGAAACCCGACCCCTGAGAGAAAGGAGTATATATCATGGCAAAATTGCAAGGAGAATATCTTTTGACGTTGACATCCGCGGGCATCCTCGAGCGGCGCGAGCCGGCGGATCCCAATGATGGGAGTATCACGCTCCGCGAGCCGACGAATGAGGAATGGAACAAGTACGACGGGTCCCGGTTCGAGTTCTCAAAAAAGGGCCGGTTTAAAAAGGACAACCAGTCTGCCGCCCGGTGTGACCTGTTCGATAGGCTCATGGTGAGCGTCGACAATATCGAGGATGACCGGGGCGGCATCTCAACCGACGACCTCGACCGGATCCCCGCGCGTTACAAACAGCGCGCGATCTTCCTCTGCTTCGAGGACGAGTCGGCGGAGGATGACGAGGAAAAAAACTTGTAGCGGATCTTCGCCTGCTGCGCGAGCAGGCGAAGATCCCGGACTGTGACGACTGTGAGGCATGGGCGGAAAACCCGCCCGACTTCGTAGAGCAGGAGATCTGTCCGGCTTGCCCTCACAACCGGGAGATCTCGAATTCGCGCCTGTATAAACTCTTCCGGTACCGGGCGATGGTCGACGCGGGGTGCCCGGTCGGCCGGCACGAGCTGACAAATCAGGAATGGATCCTGCTCGGCATTGTCCGGGCCGAGTCCGAGAAACTGGCGATCGAGGATGTGAAAAAGAAAAAGGGCTGAAGCAATGAAAATCACCGGCGATACCGGCGTCAGTTATGTGGTCAGCGCGAAAGACGTCTCAAAAGATGCAATCAACAGCGCCGTCCGTGGTACCAAAAAAATGGGCACCGCCACGGAGCGGATGGCCGCCAAAACAAAGATTCATCTCGACCGACTCCGAAAGCGCTGGCGAACTATCGGGATTGCTGTGGCTGCTGCTGCTACAGCGGCTGGATACGCTTTGATGAAATTGATCAGTTCTGTAGCGGCAATAGGCGATCAATTCCACAAGATGTCTCTCAGAACCGGGGTAACAGTAGAGGAACTTTCCGCATTCGGATATGCCGCTCAAATATCCGGCACAAATGTCGCAACCGTTGAAAAATCTCTCAGGTACGCATCGAAAGTAATGGTCGATTATTCCAGGGGCATAGGTCTGGCAAAAAGAACTTTTGAGGAACTCGGATTGACGGTGGTAGACAGTACCGGAAAGATGAAAAGTACGGTTGCATTCCTGATTGAGGTATCTGACAAGATAAAAGACATGACGGATGAAACCAAGAAGGCGGCTTTTATCTCTGAAATCTTTGGAGCCAAAGCTGGCACTCAATTGTTGCCTCTCCTGAAGCTGGGAAGTAAAGGCATCGAAGATCTGATGGCAAAAGCCAGAGAGCTGGGAATTGTCATGAGCACAGAGGATGCCGTAAAAGCAGCCGAATTCACCGACGCCATGACCGATCTTAAAGGCGCCCTGGAGGGCGTAAAAAGAACGATTGGAATAGAGCTTTTGCCGGTATTACAGGATTATGTCGAAAGGGTAACCGAGTGGATCAAACAAAACAGAGAATTGATAAAACAAAAAATCCCCGAATATCTGGACCGGATCAAGGCGGCGGCATCCGGTATCTATGACGCCATCTCCAAAATCGTCGATATCTATGACAGACTCCCGGAAGGTGTTGTCGGCGCGGCGGGATACGGTCTTATCGGCTGGATGTTATTTGGCCCCTGGGGAGCTGCAATCCTCGTTACCGTCCGCTTGATGTCCCAGGCGATCAAGAATCTCAGCACGGACATGGAGGGGATAGACGATATCGTCACCAGTCTCAATATCCTCGGCGATCCGATGGAGGCATATATTGATCGACCCGACATGGAAGCGGCTGTCCGGGAGAGATTTGAGCCCGTTCTTCTTCTTCGGAAAAAATTACAGTTACAGCACAACGCGGAGCTGGTCGCGGCGGAACAGATAAAACATGAAGAGATCGCCGTCGTCGATGCCGCCGCCAAACTGGCGGAGGAAGAACGGCAGGCGTTATTCGACGAGGTGGCGATCGAGAACAATCAGAACTTCTGGAACACGATCATCGCCGCGGAGGTCGCGGCGCTCAAAGAGAAAGAAGCCGCCCAGCAGGCCGCGATAAAAAACCGGGAGGCCGCGGAGAAAAAGGCCGAGGCGAAGCACCTCAAGCTGATCAAGGACGCCGCACGGGCCGAAATAAACATCAAGCAGAGCGTTGTGCAAAACACGATCACGCTCCTGACGATGATGGGCGATCAGCATAAGGCCTTCGCTATTTTGAGCATCGCCATCGCCACGGCGGCGGAGATGGTCCGGGCATATCAGGCGACCATCGCGGCCTCGACCCTGGCGTTCGCCTCGCAGCTCATTCCCGGCGATCCGACATCCCTGGCCCGCGCGACAGCGGCAGCGGCAGCGGTCAAGATGTGGGGCATGGCGAATGTCGCCCTGATCGGAGCGATCGGAGCGCTGAGGATCGGCCAGACGCTGGCCGGGGCAGGATCCGAGGGTGTGAACTTCACAAGGGATTACACCGGCGCGGCGACGGGCGAGATGCCCTACGAGGAAGAGGATCTGTTCGAAGAAGAGACGACCGCCGAAATATCCCTCCGGCCGCTCGTCGTGAATGTCTATAATTACGGATATATGGGCGCCGACGCTGACGGGATGGCCCGGACACTGGTCCCGGCGATCCGGAAAGCTGAGGCGGACGGGGTATAGAAATGGCATTCAACGCAAAACCGAAGATCCTGTACGATTCGCTCCTCGAGAGAGCGACGCTGTCGGCGACGGATACGGCCGCCGGGTACGACGTGGATAACATCACCGACCTGCGGCCGTACACGCTCCACGTTTTCAACGCCGCCGGCACAAAATATATCACGGCCGACTACGGCCCGGATGTCAGCGCCGACTGCCTGGCGATCGCGGGTCACAACCTCGGGACAGCCGGGGCGACGGTATCGGTGGAGTACTCGTCGGATAACTTCTCGGCCGACACGAACGAGGCGCTGGCCGGGTTCCAGCCCTCGGACGATCTGGCATTGATGAAGGGATTCACCTCGGCGGAGGCGCCATACTGGCGGATCAAGATTGTCACAGCGGCCGTGGCGGCCCAGATAGGTGTCGCGCTCCTGGGCGAGATCCTCACCTTCGAGCGGTGGCCGCAGTCGCGCTTCGACCCGGACGCGCTGAAAATCGTCGCCTCGTCGGAGACATCGAAGGCCGGAAACATGCTCGGCGCGACGCTGCAGTACGTGACCAGGAACATCTCGCTGTCGTTCGCCAACATCACCCCGACCTGGATTGCGAACACCTTCAAGCCGGCCTGGGACGCGCACCTGGAGCTGCTCAAGCCATTCTTTTTCGCCTGGGATATCACAAATCACGCGACGGAGGTGTACTTCGTCCGGATCCCGGAGAAATTCTCACTGAAAATGCCGTACAATCCGGTCCGCCGATCGCTGACGCTGACGCTGACAGGGGTTAAAGAATAATGAGCTACGCGACGGAACTGAATATGAAAAGAAATGATATTAAACGATTGCTTGCTGGTCGAAAAATAATTGATTCGATACAGAAGCCGGATGATGTTGAATTGACGAACATGCACGCCACATTAAAGGCAATAAAAGATTATACGACACCAGATGCTGTATCACTTCGTAAGGAGATAGACGCGCTGTACGAAACGGAGCGACAGTCAATTCTCGCGGCGCAGGATCAGTTACACAAACTTGGATTTAAGGATGACAGTGAGTTCTTTGAATTTAACCACCAGATGTGCTTGGATGACATCAAGGCCAGGGTAAAGGTAACCAGGTTCCCTTGTACCGGATGTCCAACCAAGAAATGTATTGAATTATATAAGAATAATGCATGTTTTTATAGGCCGAATAGCAATATAGGAGACTCTCCTTATGAGCTGAGATTGAGATTAAGAAAAAAAAGTAAATCTACTTCTTATGAGGAGGTTCGGATATGTCCTGAAGGGTACGGGTACAATTATAAACGAATAAGAGAACCGTTGTTTGATCTGAGTTGGTGAGTGTAATGGCCGTATTAACTCTTAGACCAAATAGTAATCACTTAATCGATGGATCGTATCGCACACTTGGTGGCCAGCCTGGGTCTTACACTGAGGTTGATGAAGTATCAAAGAATGAAGGCGATGGCAATCGAAATATCAACTCCTTTGCTTACCAACGTGGCATCTTCGGTTTCCCTAACCATACAACACAAACGGGGCCCATTACAAATCTTACAATCAAGGGATATTACAAAAGAGTTGATACCCTCAGGACGGGTGGTCGTTGTAATTTAGTAGTAAAGATCGCATCTATTATCTATAATTCTGTTGTGAAAGATCCCGGTACTACCACGACTCTTCAGTCATGGTCAATGAATGTTAAACCGTCCAATAGTCAGGCATGGACATGGGCTGATATAGATGCGTTACTCGCCGGGGATACTCTAAATGCTGATATATTAGGTAAGAATAATTCTTTTGTGGAGTCTTACCAGTACTGGGTGGAGGTTACGTATCCCACCCCAACCGCTCCTTCTGTGACTACCAGTGCGGCATCCTTAATAGAAGAGACAACGGCAAGATTAAATGGAAACGTCACTTCTGACGGGGGTTCCGCTATAACAGCCCGTGGATTTAAATGTGATAAGAACCCTACTCCTACTACAAATTTCGCCGTAGCAGGCACTACAGGTGCTTATATAAAGGATATGACAAGTTTGGATCCCGGTTCTACGTACTATTTCAGAGCCTTTGCCACGAATGCAGTAGGAACAACATATGGAAGTACATTATCATTTTTAACAAAAGGAATAATAACGAGCTACGCGACCGAACAGACAAAAATCTCCCGCACTCCCTGCGACCTGGTGATACTCACAATCGACACCTGCGCTGAGACGTTCGGCGTCGGGGGATGCACGGCCTCGTCCGCGGAAAAATGCTTCAATACCTTTCCGACCTGCCGGGACAAAGCAAACTTTAACCGGACAACAAAGGAGCTGAAGTTCACGTCCGCGACGGCTCCGACCCCTTTCAAGGAGGGCGAGCGGCCGTACATCAAAAAGGTGACCACGTTCGCGACGGAGATCAAGACGAACAATATCACAATCAACGCGCGTGAGAAGATCGAGATGCACGACGAGGAGGATACGGACATCGGGATCGACCCGTACATCGACGATCGGGCCTCGGTGCAGGGAACGTACTGGAAGAAGTTCCTGGCGCGGAATCATAACTACAAAGGCCGCCTGTTCAAACGATACGAGGGGTTCATCGGCCTGGCGGAGGGTGATTTTGAGCTGCGGTTCGTCGGTCTCCTGGACAACATCTCCCGGAAGGGCGATTCCGTCACGATCGAGGCGGTCGATATGCTCTCTTCGATGTCCGATATCTCCGTGCCTGCCGAGATCGACTGCAAACTGACCACCGCCATTACGGACTCGGATGTCACGCTGACTGTCAATGATGTGTCGGAGCTGGCGGCCTCCGGGTATATCCGGATCTCCGACGAGATCATCGCGTACGCCGGAATCAACGGATTACAACTCACCGGCTGCACCCGCGCGCAGTTCGGCACGATAGCGGACGAGCACGATGTGGATGACAAAGTTCAGCCCTGCCGGTATTATTCGGCCGACAACCCGTTCGATGTCCTCGAGGAGATGCTGGACACGGATGCCGCGTATGATTCGTCGTACATCGATTCCGCTGCCTTTGCGGATGCGAAGGCATGGCCGGGTGGCGATCCGGATGTCTGGGCGATCATCTCAGAACCGACGCCGCTATCTGATCTATACTTTGAGCTGCTCGAGTTGATCGACTGCAAATGCTGGGTCGCTGAGGACCTCAAAATCACCATCGCCCGGAACTATCCCAACCGCGGCGGACGGACGTACACGGAATGGAACGACGCGAAGAATATCGTCTCCGGATCCGCCGCCGTGGATCTGAACGAGGAATCCCGGATCACCCGGGTCCTCCTCTACTGGGACAAAGACGCGCTCGGCGATCTGGACAAACAGGCAAGCTACGGGCGGCTGAATCTCGCGATCGACTCGGACGCGGAAAGCGCCAACGAATACGACGACACCATCAAAAAGGAGATCTGGTCCCGCTGGTTGCATTCCGACTGCGGAACCGAAGAGGCGCTGGCCTACTGGGTCGGCGAGTTCACCGGCCGGTATCTCATGAACCGGCGCGACGCGGCCCCGATCGTAACGCTGGCCGTAGAGCTGAAAGACGCCGGTGTAAAAACCGGGGGATACTGCATGCTGACCACTGACGAACTATGCGAAGCCGATGGCGGCGATATCACAAACGACCGGTTCCGGGTCATCCGGCGCGAGCAAAAAGCGGATGGCAAATATCAGTATAAACTGGAGCGGATGCCCCGTCACCGCGTTGCCCTGATCAATGAGGAGGGCGCCCCCGACTGGGATAATGCCACCGATGCCGAGAAAGAATACGGCTACATCGGCGATAATTACGGCGACCTGGACGGGAAGCCGGGATATTTTTTTTAGAGAGGTCCCTGACCCCTGACCCCTGGTCCCTGGTCCCCGACCCCTGAAAGAAAGGAGATAAATCATGGGATACGATGCGATTACCGATTCGGAAGTAGCGGTTGGCAAGCCGATCCATCCGGTCATGGGAAAAATAAAGGACAACTTCAGTTATCTTTACGGTCAGGCCGCCGCGGGCGCTCTACCCCCGAACGGTTCGTTCGAGATCGACACAGACGAGGATGGTATTCCCGATAGCTGGACACAGGGTCTCTATCCCGGCGGAAGCGCCGGCCTTTACACGGCGAGCCCCGGCCACGGCGCTAAAGCCGCATATTTTACGCATCCGGGCGGAGCCGGGAACGGAGGCGGCTATCTCGACAGCGACTATATCGAGGTATCACAGATCCAGCTGCTGGCCCTGTTTTTTATCACCTGGGCGACAGCCGCGGGAATGAAAAATCAGGTCTATGCGTCT
>JABUBQ010000079.1_pt1 | contig 12913 bp, 12 predicted proteins | sample 7240351 | NCBI WGS metagenome assembly JABUBQ01 (sample SAMN07256348, study PRJNA390944) | subsurface metagenome | isolation source: Methane hydrate marine sediment | place: Pacific Ocean: Eastern North Pacific, ODP site 1244 | collected 2002 | reverse complement strand
ATGATTGAGGGCAGCCCCGGGGAGCAGGTTGAGAAGTTATATAAAGAGTTAAAAGAATTAAATGTTATCCAGCATATCTGTCTTCTGCTTTCTATTAGCTGTTATTTTCTGGTATCTGCTGAAAAAGTTTTTCCTCTGGCAGGAAGGCAGAGTACTTCTTGACCTTATATATGCATTTATCTCTTTTAGCATATTTATTATATTTTCCTTAGTCTATCTAGCCCTGATAGATAATAGAAAATTAGTATTGCCTTCATCATTTTTTATTACTTTTAGTTTTTTATTATTTTTCCTGAGAAAAGAAGGAATATGGGTAAGTAAAGTAGCAATCATATGTTACGTAATTCTTATATCTATTCTTTTTATTGTATTCAATTCTACCAATATAAATCTTATATATGAGAGAAAAAACAGCATTGTATTTCATCCGGGAAAATCTATCTTAAAAGCTGCACCAATGCTTCTAATTGTTTTTGCTATTCTATTTTCAGTTATTTTCTACTTTAATTTTCCTTTCATGGATAAGGATGGGAAAATAGCAGTAAAAGAAGAGCATTTAGAAAATCTAACCAGGCCATTTGGAGAAGCTATAAATAGATATATTCCTATTTATGACCTAAATATGAGCGTAGATGAGTTTATTGTCCTTACTACTTTTATAGGACTTCCATTTGCCAGTAGTGAAGAGGAACTAGGACCCCTGGTGGATATGGAAAAACCACCAGAAGGAATTACAAGCTATCTTAGGAATAAAGGTGTATATAGCTTAGAGGAAGTGAACATTATAGAGTATATTATAGAAGATGAAGAATTTAGAGTGGTATTTATAGAAGAGATAAAAAGATTAGCAGATGAGGCAAGCCCCTACCTTATGAATAAATACAGGCAAAATCTATCTAAAAATTGGGGGGTAGAGCTAAGCAGAGAAGATAGGGTGATAGAAGTATTTACCAGACTTATAAACACTAAAGTAAACGAAGTTCCTAAAAATACTATAGATTTATTTTTAATTTTTCCTGCTATTTCTTTGTTTGGAGTTTTAGAGATTGTCTTTATAATCCTTGGCTTTATATACTCATTTATATGTTGGCCGCTTCTGATAATTTTACATAAGGCAAAGTTTTACCATTACAGGAAGATTAAGGTAGATAAAGAGGAAATAGAACTTTAGCTCTAATATTAAATAACCAAAATCAAGATGAAAGCTGATGTTTGACAGAAATATAAGGTACTTTTCTGGGTATTAACTGGCATATTTGTATATCTTTTAATATTAACAATAATATGCCTTGTATTTATATAATGGAATTTTGATCTAAAGTAAAAATTACAGGTTCTACATCACTTTTAACATTAAGAATAGTTTATATATTGAATTCTTTATTAATTTCATTCGTAGTATTTTTAATTTTAAACATAAACCCCATAAAAGACTTTAAATAATAGACAAAATTCAAACCAGGATTATTAGGAAGTCAAGAATAATCTGTATCTTTATAATCATCAAGGCATTAGTCATTAATATAGAAAATATATAAAAGTTAAGCTAAAATAGAATAAATAAATTACTTATTTTTAATTATGAGATATTTTTCTAGTACTTTCGTTATTATATGCTTACTCTTCTCAATGCTACTACTTAACTCCTGCAGAAAAATAGAACTTGAAGAGCTTTTAGATACCAAAGAAGCACAAGATGAAATTTCCAAACAGGGTTCAGAAGCAGATGAAAATATTCAAACTGAAAATAGTGGATCAATAGATAAAGATACCCAGGATGATGAGAGTAATCAAGAAACATCAGATAAACCAAAGAATAATATAATGTTTTATAACAGTGAAGTGAATTTCGCTTTTATCTACCCACAGGAATATCTAACCATTTCTTCATATCCTGGCTGGTCAAGAGATTACGGTGATCTTTTTTTAAATGTCAGTATAAATTCTATAGAAAACCTGAAAGGGTCTGAGAAAGAAGTTGCAATAAACGAAAGAGATGCTCTTAAAGCTGGAGACTTTGGTTCAGACACAGATCTTTCCTTTGAGCCTTCAAGAAGAGTGATTAAGATCAGTAATACATTTGTAAAAGAGTTTTTTGTCTTTTCGAGATATGATATCTGTGATGTAGTTTTCGATTGGAATGCTTACTTTTATAATAACGACTATCAAATACAAATAACTCTTTCAGCTGATAAAGAAAAAATAATAGAAAGTATGGATCAATATTTCACACATGATGAAGAAAACTGTCCTGATCAAAAGATCTGGGATTTTGACAAACAGGATGAGTTTTATGATAAATTGATGACCGGCCAGTTATCAGGCTCTGCTTTAGAATGGTTTGACGCATTTGATTCTATTATGTATCTACTTCAGATAAATGATTTCAAGGGAGCATCAGCGGGCTATAGTAGACTGATAGACAAAAGGTTTTTTGAAGAAAATATTGAGAAAAAATATTTAATTGATGTTTCCTATCCGCAGTTTCAGTCTGCCACAGCAGGTGGATTGGACGAAAGTATTAATAAAATAATATATGAGCAAAAAGTACTTTCTATAATAGATGATTTCAAAGATGAGATCTCTTCATACCATGATGAAGACTCTGCCCTTAACTATTTTTTAGCAATAGATTATTCTGTAGTTATGTATGATGAAAATGGAATCTCAGTCTGCCTTGATATCTATCCTTACTTAGGAGGAGCTCATGGAATGCTATATTTTGAGACTATTAATTTCGACCTTGAAAAAAAGAGTTTAATAGAGATGGGAGAACTATTTGTAGCTGGATATGATTATCTTAGTATAATCTCTGAATATTGTAGGGAAAATCTAACTAAACAGATGAATGATAGTGGTTTTGAACCCGATAAGCAGTGGTTGGAAGATGGCACAGACCCAGATTACATAGATAACTTTACAAACTTTCTTGTAACACCTTCTGAACTTATAATAAAATTTCCAGCCTACCAGGTAGCCCCATATGCAGCTGGAGATTTTACAGTCAATATACCTTATGAAGAATTTGAAGGCAATTTGAATCCTGAAAGCATAATTGGAGACTATAATAAATAATATCAACAAGCCAGGATTTGCATATAATAAAAGGCCGATAATTGTAATGACTGCAAATTAAAAGAACGTCCCAGTATTTTAGAATAGTTTGAATTGGATTAATTTGTTTCCAACATTAATGTTAATTTTTTTTATTTTCATCAAGCCTTTAGCAGAACAGCAATTTTTTAGACAATAATATAAAGTATAACTCAACAAAATATAATTATTAATTGATTCTTAAGGATGTATTGATGTGGCTCCCCGGACTGGGCGATGTTGATAACAAATATACTTAAACTCTAAACATCAAATTTAAATGATTTATAAAAATATAGCTTAGTAGTATAATTTGGGTATAATAAGGATAATAAAATGCTATGAAAGGAGCGTATGTGATAAATATAAGGCCATCAGCAGCAATAAGAAAAAACTATAATGAAATCTCAGAAATGTGTAAAAGATCAGGTGGACCAGTCTATCTTACAAAAAATGGCAAAGGTGACCTGGTTGTTATGGATATTAAAACATTTGCAAGGCGTGAAAGCATGCTGAGATTAAGAGAAAACCTTGTATGTGTAGAAGAAGAAAGACTAAGCGGCAAAAAAGGTTTTTCTGCTAATGATGTAGCATCCATGATGCAGAAAGCAGTCAGCGAGGTCATTAGTGGAAATCGAAAATAGAAAATATATAGTTATTATCTCTGAAAGAGCCAGTGAAATGCTTGTATCCCATACCCGGTTTTTAGCGCAGGTCAGTGAGCAAGCGGCTCAAAATCTAATTGAGAAGTTTAAGGTTTCTGCAAAGTCGCTGGAGGATCTCCCAGAGCGAAATCCCAGGCTTGACGTTCCTGCTATGCCAATTAATAAATATCGTAAGCTGCTGCTAGGCAAGCAATATCTTTTAATCTATCAAATTAAAGGTAATGTAGTTTATGTGGATTATATCGTTGACTGCAGACAAGATTATGAATGGCTTTTGTAACATATAGGACCGAAAATATTAGAACTATTAAAATAGAATTTGGCTGCCCCAACAGATGAAATTTCGAACCAGATATTAAAAGAAGTAATCAATTTTAAGGATTTATTATACCTATTCAAGGATTTTTAATGGTCTTATCATGTTCCCCTATTGCCCTGAGAAATATTTTACCTTCATAATAATTTCAAAAATGAAAATATTAATTTTAAGATACCTTCCGCATCTCATTCAACAGTAATAATCCCAGTTGATTAACTGCTCTAATAAAATAATCTTTATTCTCTTTCAACAGATATGGTAGCCTTGGTAACTATTGCTGCAATAGCACCTATTGCAGCCCATACCGGTAAAAGTATCGCCCCAACTACTCCCAGGGTTAAAGGAATCTGAATAAGTGTTTTTCCTTCTTCACTTTTAATGGTAATTTTCCTGATATTTCCTTCTTTTATCAGTTCCTTAATCTTTTTTAGTAAATCTTCACCTTTTACCTCAAACTCCTCTTTATTTTTTTTAGTAATTTTTATCACCTTCCTTTTAATTAAAATCATTAATTAAACATCTACCAGGATTGGAACTTTAATTAGATTTTTAATATCTATACCATAGGCTTTCCGTTCTTCAATCTCTTTATCAACATAGGTACCACTTCAAATATATCCCCTACTATCCCGTAATTAGCTACCTTAAAAATAGGGGCATTGGAATCCTTGTTTATGGCAATGATAATATCAGATGTCTGCATTCCTGCAAGATGCTGGATTGCTCCGGATATACCGCAGGCAATATACATCTTGGGATTGACCGTCTTTCCGGTCTGGCCTACCTGATGAGGATAAGATATCCAGCCTGAATCCACTGCAGCTCTTGATGCTCCTACCACTCCTCCCAGAAGATCCGCAAGTTCCTTAAGCATTGAAAACTTCTCACTTCCGCCCAGTCCCCTGCCGCCGGATACAATCACATCGTAATCGGTGATGTTTATATTCTCATTAAGCTCTTTCTCTGTGCCAAGCAGTTTATATTTGCTCTTAAACTTGGACTCATCAATTTTTATATATTCAATCCTATCCTTGTAATCCCTCTCCACCTTAGAAATCTTTTTCTTTTCCATAACATGGGGCCTAACCGTTGCCATCTGTGGTCTTGCATTCCTGGTAATGATTGTTGCCAGAATATTACCCCCGAAAGTCGGCCTGGTCTGAAGAAGTATCTTCTTTTCCTCATCTATTGCCAGCCCTGTGCAGTCGGCAGTTAGTCCCGTTTTTAAGATGGCGGCAACCTTTGGAATAAGAGTCCTTCCAAACCAGGTTGCTCCTGCCAGAAATATCTCAGGCTTATATCTCGTTATTACCTGCGCCAGGGCTTTTGCAAAAATATCATCAAGATTATCGGAAAAAACAGGACTATCTATAAGATAAAGCTTATCAAGACCGTACTGGAAAGCCTCCAGCGAACTCTTTTCAATGCCGCTGCCGATGGCAACTGCAGAAAGCTTTACGCCCAGTTGATCTGCAAGCTTTTTGCCTTCACTTACAAGCTCGAACCCAACATCTGCTATCCTGCCGCCATTCGCTTCAAGATATACACACACTCCACTGTAACCTGAAAAATCTTTCTCCTCTTCTTTTAGGCCCGTAATTTCTATGGAATTAAGCTTACAAGCTTCAATACAGGCTCCGCAGAATATACAATTTTCGTTTATCACTGCCTTGCCGTCAACTATTTCAATGGCATCGTACAGGCAGACTTTTTTGCAAAGGCTGCAGCCGGTACAAGTCTCTTCATTTACTTTAATTTCCATAAACAGCAAGTCCTCCTGCTAGATAACATTTAATTCTTTTAACTCTTTATATAACTTCTCAACCTGCTCCCCGGGGCTGCCCTCAATCATTTTTATCTCATGCTTTATTTTCGGGGTGAATATCTTTACCACCTGTGTATATGAACCGGAAAGCCCCACCTCATCTTCACCCGCTTCAAGCTGATTTGCATCCCATACAGGTATTTCTACACTTTTTGCTTTCATCTTTCCCCGTAGTGAGGGAACCCTGGGAGTATTGATATCCTTTACCACTGATATTGCAGCAGGTAGATTTATTTCAAAAGTCTCGTACCTGTCTTCCATAAGCCTCTTGACCTTCATCTTATTTCTGTTAATTTCAAGTATACTGCTGGCATATCCTATAAAGGGAATGCTTAATCTCTGCGCAAGTTCAGGTCCCACCTGACCTGTGTCTCCATCTAAAGTCTGCTTGCCCAGTATAATCAGCCTGCAGTCCCCGATTTTATTTATGGCCTTTGCAAGAGTGGTGGAAGTAGCCCAGGTATCAGCTCCGGCAAATGCCCTGTCCGAAAGAAGAATTGCCCTGTCGACTCCCACTGATATGGCTTCCTTCAGTATCTCTCTTGACTGTGGCGGCCCCATAGTAAGTGCAATTACTTCTACCTCCCCATCATTAAATCTCTCTCTTATCCTTATCCCTTCTTCAATGGCATAAGCGTCAAAAGGATTTATTATATTCTCTATTCCTTCCCTTACCAGGGTATTGGTTTCAGGATCAATCTTAATTTCCATTGTACCCGGTACCTGTTTAATACATACAACAATTTTTATCCTAATCACCTGCCCGCATAAATAAAAAATTTTTCAATTACATTAAATTCAGTTATATTAGAAAATTTGTTTAATTCTTAAAATCTTCGGGAATTCTTTAATTTTTTTGCCCTTAGCTTTGCCGCTTTAACTTTTTTAGAGCACTCCCCTTTTTATCATATCAAGGGCAACTACATTTCTCAGTATCTGGTTGGTTCCTTCATAGATCTGGGTTATCTTTGCATCCCTCATCATCTTCTCTACAGGATATTCCTTCATAAAACCATAACCGCCGAATATCTGAATAGCATCATTGGTAACTTTCATAGCCATATCAGATGCAAATATCTTTGACATTGAAGAAAGTCTGGTAACATTCTTTTCCCCGCTGTCAATCACTTTTGCTGCATGATAAACAAGCGCCCTGGCTGCTTCAATATTTGTAGCCATATCAGCAAGCATATGCTGGATTGCCTGAAAAGAAGATATCGCAGTACCAAACTGTTTTCTTACTTTAGAGTAATTTAAAGCCTCCTCTAATGCTGCCTGGGCAACCCCCACAGCCTGGGCGCCAACTGCAGGCCTTGACTGGTCAAAAGTCTTCATAGCAATTATAAAGCCCATTCCTTCACCGCCAAGCATGTTTTCTTTTGGCACTTTGCAGTCTGTAAATATAAGCTCTCTTGTAGCCGAAGCTCTTATACCCAGCTTATCCTCTTTTTTTCCAAATTCAAAACCAGCGGTTCCCTTTTCAACAATAATCGCGCTTGCGCCCCTTACTCCTTTTTCAGGGTTGGTCATGGCAAAAATAACATAAATATCAGCTTCACCGCCGTTTGTTATCCACTGCTTGGTTCCATTTAAAATATAGGAGTCCCCGTCCTTTTTAGCGGTTGTCCTTATACTACCGGCATCACTTCCGGCTTCCGCTTCTGTCAGACCGAAGGCAGCAAGTTTACTACCGCTTGCAAGCTGGGGCAGATATTTTTTCTTCTGCTCCTCACTGCCGGCGACAAGTATGGGTATGAGACCAAGACCGGACGCTGCATAAGAAGTGGCAACACTCAAATCACCCCTACTCAATTCCTCAGTAGCCAGGCAGACTTCAAAAATACCGGTACCCATACCTTCATATTCTTCCGGGATAAATATTCTAAAAAGATCACTTTTCCCGATCTCATTTATTATCTCCCGTGGAAATGTTCCCTCCTCATCCAATTCCGCTCTGACGGGAACTATCCTTTCCGCCACAATCTGACGGCAGATGTCCACTATCATCTTTTGTTCTTCTGTTAAAAGGTATTTCATAAATCCCCCGATTACAATTAATTATAAAACCATTTTATAAAAAGACGCGGGTATAATCCAATAGTTTCACTATTTTGGTCTCTGGCTACCCTCGGAGGTAAATTTTTGCGGTGAAACTTTATACATACCGGAGCGTCTTACCTAAAAGACTTTAAAGCCTGAGTATATAACTTTTTTAAGGTCAAATACTTTTTTATAATCCAGGTCTACTTGAGAGATTTTATGAATAATACAACAAATATAGAAAATACAGGTGTAGAAGTTAAATCCTATGACAATAAAATTACCACCAGGCTGGTATTCTCCTTAATCTTTGCGGTCCTTATGGCAATCTCGGCAAATTCATTTGTATATCTTCCTTTTACACCGGTTCCAATTACCATGCAGGTTTTAACTGTGCTACTTTCCGGGATATTCCTTGGCAGCAGGTGGGCTCTTGCCAGCCAGACTATATATGTTTTTATGGGTCTTATGGGACTTCCGGTTTTTAGCGGGTTTAAAAACGGAGCTATTGCCCTGGCCGGACCCACAATCGGGTATATTGCCGGATTTATGGTAGCTGCATTTGTCACCGGATATTTATATGAAAATTCAGGCAAAAGGATTAATAATAATCCTTTAAGAAACTTATTTGACGGTTTCATTTCCTGTCTTGCCGGAGTGGTAGTGATTCATCTTTTTGGATTCATTTATCTATTTGGCTACCTCTTTAGCCTGACAGGTACTCAATCAATTTCAGATACACTTTCCAAAACCTGGAAATTAGGTACACAGCCTTTTATAGCAATAGATTTTCTAAAAATTCTTATTGCACTGTCTATTCTAAATTTAAACAAGATTAAAAAATGAGAAATATAAAAATAAATGACATCACCATAAGAGATATATTCCAGAATACGGACCTGAGGCACATAGATACCCGAACACTCGATACCATTCTGGAACATTTTAACAGTATAAAATATGACAGCCTTGAGATACTGGGTGGTTCAAGCTTTGAAAAAATACTTGAAAGCAATCTCAACATGACACCGCTGGAAGTTGTTTCTTATATTAAAAATAAGATTCCATCCACTCCACTGCAGGTACTTATAGGAGCAAGAAACCTCGGGGGACTGGAAGTTTATTCAAACAGCATTATTAAAAGATTTATAAAACAGTGCACAGGAAACGGGATTGATATATTCAGGGTATACGACTCATTAAATGATCTGGAAAATTTAAAATACACCATATCTACAATTATAGAAAATGGTGCAGAGTGTCAGGGGACTATAATATACGACGATCTGCAGGATACCGGATTCTATATAAAAACTTTAAAAAAGCTAAGAAGTTATGGATGCACCAGCATATGTATAAAAGATGCCGAATCGACGATACTTCCCAAAAAAGCAGCAGAGCTTTTTGCAAGCCTGAGCAGCGAAATTGAAATCCCCAAATTTTTTTGTGCTTCAAACTTAAGGGGGCTTCAAATATTAAATTATTTTGAAGCATGCGCTAATGGTTGTGATGGAATAGACTTGAGCCTTCTGCCTTCTTCATATAATGACTACGGTCCAACAGTCTTTTCATACATTCTAAGTTTAAAGGATACAGACATCTCGCATAATCTGGATTATTTAAAAGTCGTCCGGTTAAGTGAAAGTATAAAAAAATATATCTATCCGTATATAAAGCAGGATTTATTTTCCACAAAGTTTATTCTAAATAATACCAATAAAAACCTTCTCCCAAAATGGCTAATTTCAAGTATCGGCAGCCAGCTGCAGGAAATTGGCGAAACTAAAGCAATGGATTCTGTACTGGAAGAAGTTTTCAAGATAAAAAGCGAAATAGGCAACCCTTCGCTTTCCACTCCCATAGGCCAGATTATAGGGAGCCAGGCTATACTTAATACTGTTATTTCTGACTTTAGATGGGAGATCCTATGCGATGAAATAAAAAAACTTATATTGGGGTATTTTGGAAAACTTCCCAGAAAGATAGATAAAAAAATTCTTGAAAAATTAGAAGATACAGCAGGCGAAGAAAAGGATAAGGTCAGTATGGAAGTTGAAGATATCTACGAGCAGTGCAAAAGTGAGCTGGAAAATCTTTCAGATAAAGATGAGGATATTTTAAGTTACTGCTTCTTTCCGGAAAAAACCAAAAAATTTCTTGAGAAAAAAAAGTACAGCCAGGAAAAAACTCCGGCAGGCAAAGATCTTGATTTTACCAAAACAGGACTTACCTTCAATGGCAGTAGGATTGATTCAATTGCTAAATTACAGAATCTTGATATCAAAAAATTAAGGGAAATAACCAGCCTGGTTGAAAGCAGTAATATAGAAGAAATAAAGCTGGAAGTAGAGGGCGTGAAAATATCCATAAATAACCCGAAATTCAGACTGCCTGAGCAGGGCACAAGAAAGAAAGAGGAACCAGAACCTGCAGTAAAGAAATCTGACGATTTAGCGGAAATCAAATCTCCTATTGTAGGTACATTTTATACCACACCCGGCCCGGACTCCCCACCATTTGTAAATGTTGGTGACAGGGTTAAAAAAGGTGATACGCTGTGCATAATAGAAGCTATGAAGCTTATGAATAAGATTAACTCGGAGTATGACGGCCAGATAAAAGATATTCTGGTTTCCAATGAAGATGCTGTAGAATTTGACCAGATATTAATGGTTATGAAGAGAGATAAAAAGTAATTTTATGTTTAAAAGGATATTTATAGCAAACAGAGGAGAAATTGCAGTAAGAATAATCAGAGCCTGCAGGGAACTCGGTATCGAAAGCGTTTCAGCATATTCAACCGCAGATAAAAACTCAATTCATACAAAACTTTCGGATAGAAGTATCTGTATTGGTTCTTCCCCTCCAGCCAAAAGCTATCTTAGTATAGACAATATAATTACTGCGGCAAAGGTCACAGGCTGTGATGCGATTCATCCGGGATATGGATTTCTGGCAGAAAATTCCAGATTTGTAGATATCTGCAACCAGAATAATTTAATCTTTATAGGACCTCCGGCTGAAGTAATTTCACTTGCAGGAAACAAATCCAAAGCCATAGAGGTTATGAAGAGAAATAAAATACCTGTTATACCGGGATCATCCGGCAATGTAAATAGAATAGAAACAGCATTGAAGTTAAGCAGACGTCTGGACTATCCTGTAATTATAAAGGCATCTTTCGGCGGCGGCGGGAAGGGGATGAGGATTTGTAATGATAAAAAAGACCTGATAGCTCATTTTCCGCTGGCAAAATCTGAATCCGAGTCTTCTTTTGGAAATGGTGAAGTTTATATAGAGAAATACATTTCAAAACCAAGACATATTGAATTCCAGATCATTGCAGATAATTACGGCAATACCGTATGTGTTGGAGAAAGGGAATGTTCTATTCAAAGAAGACACCAGAAACTTATCGAGGAAGCACCTGCAGTAAACCTGCCAATCAAAACCAGTAGGTTAATGAGGGAATTTGCAGTAAAAGCTGCCAGGGCTGTGAATTATAAAAATCTGGGAACTATAGAATTTCTATTGGATGATCAGGATAATTTTTATTTTATTGAGATAAACACCAGGATTCAGGTAGAACACCCTGTAACCGAAATGGTAACCGGTATTGATCTTGTAAAAGAACAGATAAGAATAGCTTACGGCCAGAAGATTGATAATCTGAGAGAAGATTATAAACCACAGGGTCATTCTATAGAATTCAGGATTAATGCTGAGGATCCGGACAATGATTTCAGGCCCTGTCCCGGAAAGATAACAGAAAGTTTTCTGCCCGGTGGACCCGGCGTAAGAGTGGATACTTTTATCAGTCCAAATTGCGAAGTCTCACCATTCTATGATTCTCTTATAGCCAAGCTGATAGTCTGGGATAGCACCAGGGAGGAGGCAATCTTAAGATCGATAAGAGCCCTGGATGAATTTAGGATAGAAGGTATTAAGACTACAATACCCTTCTATAAAAAGATTATAAAAAATAAAAATTTTATATCAGGAAATATTCACACCCATTTTATTGAAGAAGAAATAAAATGATATTAATAATTATAAATTTCCATAAGCAAACCTTCCCTATCTCTTAGATAAAGAGTGTCATGATCATTATTCCATATGGGTTTTGAACTGCCCCAGTAAAATTTACCTTCACCGTCTTTGCCGCTTCCTGTATAAAGATATATGGTAGAGGCGGGCTCAAAAATATACCTTTCGAACTTATAGATACTGGTTCCGCTGTCCTTTACTGTCCAGCCATAAATATTGACCGAATTAGTCCCAATATTTTTTATTATCACATACTCATCATTTAAATTCAGATTATCATTACCGCTGGCATCGTAATTGATATCAATCTTTACAATATCTATTTTTGATTTCTCCCACAAACCCAGATTATTTGATCTTGCATAGCGTTCTGCCGCTAAAATTTTTTCTGTATATTTTACATCGGGAGGATAGGTATATGCATTTGCAAATCCTCTTTTTACCATCTCAAGATTCACAAATAGACCCTCCATATAGACATATCTTAACAGCCGGCTATATTTATCCACTTCAGATATGTCTTTTTCTAAAACAACCGCCTTGCCCAGAACCATTGCTTCCAAAACTTCTCTGGCCTCTCCATAAAAATACATTCCATACTCAGGAGTATTAATTCCAATTAATCTTACCCTGCTGTTATCTGAAAGGATTATGGTATCACCATCTACTACTTCCTTTACTATAAAATTACTGCCGCTGGCATCATTATCACTTCTTCCACTACTGCTCCCATAATCATAATACAGGCCGCAGCCGCAAAGAATAACAAGAAAAATTATTATAAAAAGTGGAAGTAACTTTTTTAGGATAGCCATTTATTTTTACTTTTTGCGCAGTTCTAAAAACCTCTTTTGAAAACAGGCTGAGTGATAAGGTAAGAAAGAGGTTTTTAGAACTGCGCAAAAAGTAAAAATAAATGGCTAT
>JABUBQ010000078.1_pt1 | contig 12922 bp, 13 predicted proteins | sample 7240351 | NCBI WGS metagenome assembly JABUBQ01 (sample SAMN07256348, study PRJNA390944) | subsurface metagenome | isolation source: Methane hydrate marine sediment | place: Pacific Ocean: Eastern North Pacific, ODP site 1244 | collected 2002 | reverse complement strand
CCTCAGTATAGCACCACAGGAGCTTGGCACCGTGCCTGATTATTCCTCCCCACTCCTGATGGCTGCCGGGAAGGTAGCCGGGGACATCAACCAGGGTGAGTAGAGGGATGTTAAAGGCATCGCAGAAGCGAATAAACCTGGTGGCTTTATCCGAGGCATTGATGTCAAGAGCGCCAGCAAGGTGGTTGGGCTGGCTGGCGATGATTCCCACCACATGCCCATTGAGGCGGGCAAAGCAGGTAATTATATTTGGAGCGTAAAGACGGGACGGCTCCAGAAATTCACCGTTATCCACAATGGAGCGAATGACCCTCTTCATATCGTAGGCTTGGCGCGGGTTCTCCGGGATGATGTCACCCAGAGTGGGGTCGGTGCGGTCAGGAGAATCAGTTGATGGAATGTCAGGCGGCTTCTCATCATTGTTCTGTGGTAAGTAGCTTAGAAGTTTTTTTATCTCGGCAATAACCTGCTCATCGCTGTTGCCGGCAAATTGTGCTACGCCACTCTTGGTGTTGTGGGTCATGGCGCCACCCAGTTCCTCAGTGTTTATCTCCTCACCAGTAACTGCTTTGACTACATCAGGACCGGTGATATGCATATGGCTGGTGCCCTTTACCATAAAAACAAAGTCGGTCATTGCCGGCGAATAGACGGCACCACCCGCCGCCGGCTCCATTATGGCTGATATCTGGGGGATAATCCCGGAGGCACAGGAATTGCGGAAGAAAATTTTGCCGTAGCCGTCAAGAGCGTCAACTCCTTCCTGAATGCGGGCTCCGCCACTATCAATGAGACCGACCATGGGTACTTTCATAGCCATTGCCAGGTCCATAACCCTGCATATCTTCCTGGCATGCATCTCACCCAGGGTGCCGCCTTTAACGGTGAAATCTTGAGCATAGGCACACACGGTGCGGCCGTTCACCTTTCCGTAGCCGGTAATCACGGCATCGGCGGGGATAGAGGTCTTATCTATCCCGAAGTTGGTGCAGTGATGCTGGACAAACAAATCCGTCTCATGGAAGGAATCAAACAGGAGGTCAATCCTCTCTCGGGCGGTCAGCTTGCCAGAATCATGCTGCTGCTGAATTCGCTTTTTGCCGCCGCCAGCCCTGGCTTCTTTTTCCAGCTTTTCTAATCTATCCAGCTTATCGTGTGTCATTATCCCGAGTAATCCTTTGAAAGTTGAATGTGGTATGAAAAATCATATCACATCGCTATCACTCAAGCAAACTAATTGCTGGTTAATAATACCCATATCCTTTAATTCTCTTCCTGCCAGGGCAACTTCCAGAATTTTGTGCTCATTATAGTGCCTTTGATAAGCAATGGAAAGGTGTTAAAATATGGGCAGTGTTATTCTCAGGAGGGTTGCTGTGATGGAAGAACCGGTAGTGGTATATCTCGGTCTGGGCTCAAACATGGGGAATCGCCAGAGTAATCTGGATAAAGCGCTGGATTTCCTGTTGCAGAGGTTGCGGATGGAAAAGATTTCCCCGGTATACGAGACTGAGCCGATAGGTAATATTGACCAGCCTCGCTTTCTCAACCAGGTGTGTAAAGCTTATACCAGATTAAATCCGATGGGACTACTGGCTCTGGCTAAGGGTATTGAGAGTAAGCTGGGTAGGGTATCCACCAAACCTGATACCCCCCGCCCTGTTGATATAGATATCCTCTTTTACGGTGACCAGGTTATAGAATCCCCCCAGCTGGTTATCCCCCATCCCCGGTTAACCGAGAGAGCCTTCGTTCTGGTTCCGTTGGCTGATATTGCCCCGGAACTGAGACATCCCGTGAACGGCAAGACGGTTAAGAGCTTACTGGAGGGGGTGAAAGACAGGCAGGGTGTGTTTGAGTGGGAGGATAGTTAAGGATGGGAAAATGTATCAGATATCTGTAGAGCAGCACTTTGATGCCGCCCATTTCTTGAGGGGTTATCAGGGTAAGTGTGAGGCACTGCACGGGCATCGTTTTCGGGTGGTGGCGAAGGTGAAAGCTCCCCGTCTTGACGATATCGGTATGGCCTATGATTTTACCGAGCTGAAGCGATACCTGAGGGATATTCTATCCCGATTTGACCATACCTGCCTTAATGATGTGCCGCCGTTTGATAAGATAAACCCTTCTTCGGAGAATATCGCCACCACTGTCTATAGTGAACTTCAAGACAGGCTGACGGCAGCTCCAGTTTCTATCGCCTCGGTGGAGGTCTGGGAATCTCCCCAGAGCGGGGTAGCCTATAGCCCTGATTAATGGGTTATTTGTTAGCAACCTATCCCCTTTATCCCCCTCCCTGGCCAGGGAGGGGGACTTAATTACAAGAGAGGCTTTGCCTCTCTATGACTCTCCTTTAGCATTCTCCCTTCGCAAGAGGAGAGAAATATAAATGGAAGAGGGGCTAACACTCTCTCTTAAATATCCTTGTTGTTGCGAGCCGAACTGAACACCACCGTCATTGCGAGCCGAAGGCGTGGCAATCCTGGTGAGGGGTGCTTTTGGGGATTGCTTCGTCGCTGGCGCTCCTCGCAATGACAAAAAGGGCTGACGCTCCTCACAATGACGACGGGAAGGGGATAGGGTCAGTACCTGGACTAACGCTGGTCGGGGGGCAACAGATTGGGGATAGTATCTACAATAGGGTAGTGCACACTGCATTTGGGGCAGTATAGCGAGCCGGTAACTATCTCCTTCCCGTTCTCCTCCTCAACCTTTAGCTCCAGCTCTCCCTGGCATACCGGGCAGGCTAAAATGTCCATCAACTCTCGTTTCATAGCTCAATATTATACCATAATTGCCTGCTTCAAGAGAAAAGCCAGGGCCTGTCTGCCTTCAAAGACGAGAGGCACGATGCCTTCTGGAGCTTCTTATAAAAGCAGTTCTTACTTCAGGCTTTCCACCATTTGTCTGCCCAGCTTCCGGGCTTCTTCTACTAACGGCAGGTTATTCTTGACTTCACCCGGCCTGTTGGCATAACCGCTGACGATGAACTTTCCATTCTCCTTGATGTCGAAGGACCAGTCAACGAACTGGTTCAGGGTATACAGGGTATCCTCAATGCCCACCTGCTCACCTACCACAATTAAACCTACGACTCTGCCTCGAGGTTTCCGGTCTTTCTTGTAAATAAAATAGTTGCGGTCTATAAAGGCTTTCATCTGGGCGGAAACATTGTACCAGTAAACCGGTGTTGCCAGGATAACGCCATCAGCCTCACAGAACTTATCTATAATCCAGCCGGCGTCGTCCTTCTGCAAACAGGATTCAAAGGAAGCGCAGTCCGCATGTCCGAGGCAGGGGTTTGCCTCGTATTGGCTGAGGATAATCTTTTCGGTTTGGGCACCCAGCCTGGCCGCTTCGCCGAGAGCCTGCTCCACGAGGTAGTTGGTATTGCCCTTCAGCCTGGGACTGCCGACTATTGCCAGTAGCTTCATTTCATCCTCCTCAAAAATTTGCTGATATTATAGCACAGGGGGTAGAAGGGTATTATGATGCATCTCTTTTGCGCAATTACAACACTAGATACAATCTCTTCATTCTTGGTAGCGGGGGTTGGATTAGAACCAACTACTTTTTACCAGCCGCATCAGAGCCACAACTGCATCTCTATGTGTCTGATGCCAGCATCCCAGAAAGGTAGCCCCGTTTCCTCAAAGCCACATGACTTATAGAATGGAATTGCTACGCATTGGGCATACAGAATTATGTGCTCTATTTGTCTGCTTCTTAGTTCCCCTTTCAGAAAGGAGATAATATTACTCCCGATTCCTCTGCGGCGAAACGGTCTTAAGATAGCCATCCTCTCTATCTTTGCTTGATTGGTAGTTGGAAATCGAACCCTGGCTGTGCCAATAACTCTATTTCCATCTTTTACCACCATGTGTAGCGCTTCATCATCATAGCCGTCATACTCCAGGTCCTCCGGCACGCCTTGCTCTTGAACAAACACCTGCCCTCTTACTTCGAGGGCATCCCTTAGTTCCTCGTCAGTAGTAACCAGCTTAAAAGTGATGTTGTCCATGTCTATAATATATGTCACAATAGCAGTCAGTGAGTTGTCAGAATTATAACATTGCAACCTCAAACTTGACAGAAGCATAGACAGTGCCCATAAAATGTGGTAAACTTTCATCCAAATTATAACGAAAGGGGGAAAATATGAAACGGTTTTTGGGGTATATCTTGATTGGGATGGTAATATGCAGTCTGGTGCTGGTTGGCTGTGCCCAAAAGACAGCAAAGGTTATTATTGCCACCGATGCCACTTGGCCACCGTTCGAGTTTGTCGATGAACAAACTAAGGAGATTGTGGGGTTTGATATTGACTTGATGACCGCCATTGCCGAAAAAGCAGGCATTGAAGTTGAGTTTAAGAACGTAGCCTGGGACCCACTATTAGCTGGAATAGCACAGTGCCAGTATGATGCGGCTATCTCAGCCATGACCATTACGGAAGAGCGCAAGAAACAATTTCTTTTCTCGGACCCCTATTTCGAGGCAGGGCAGATTGTCACAGTGCGTGTAGACAACACCGACATCACCGACAAAGATGCACTGTCCGGTAAGACTGTCGGGGCACAAATCGGGACTACCGGCTCCTTTGAGGTGGAGAAGATTGCAGACGCAACCCTCAAGACATATGATGATATTGGTCTGGCTTACCAGGATTTGATGAACAGGCAAATTGATGCCGTTATCGCTGATAATCCCTTAGCTCTGGGATATGTGGCTGAGTACCCTGATAAACTTAAGGTAGCAGGCGAGGTTTTTACTGAGGAGAGCTACGGAATCGCAATCTGCAAGACCAAAGCGGACTTACAGGCAAAAATCAACGCCGGATTGAAAGCGGTTAAAGCAGAAGGGCTGATTGAAGAACTGGTTGAGAAGTGGCTTAAATAACTGAACTCGCGTTTGCAAAAACCTCTGAGGGCGGGTCTTAGGAAGCTATTTTAAGGAGTCGTGTGGGCAGACGGTTTAAACCTGGGCCTGGTGACAGTAAGCTGTTTTATATTCCTGGCTCTGAGCTAATTGGACGCATTGACCCCTGGTGGAGTCTGGTGGCTTTGGTGGTTGGCTTGACGGTAATTTTGGTTACGGTAAAAGCCGACCCTTTCTTAAATATTCTACTCTTTGTGCGTGATGGCATTGCCGTAACCGCTCTTATTACTGTTACAGCGTTTGGACTAGTTTTAATATTGGGTTTGATTGGAGGCTTGGGACGGCTCTCACGAAACCCGTTTATTCATCTTGTTGCCACGCTTTACGTGGAAGTAGTCCGCGGTATTCCTCTTTTGGTACAGTTAATCTGGTGGTATTTTGCCTTCCCGGCAGTGCTCCAAAAGATTGGGGTATGGCTCGATGTTGCGGCTATAGTCAACTATAGGGCTGATCCGATTGTCACAGCCATTACTGGTATAACAGTCTGCTACGGAGCTTATATGAGCGAAATCTACCGAGCCGGTATTCAGAGTATCCCTAGAAGCCAGATGGCAGCCGCCCGCAGCTCAGGAATGACGCATTTCCAGTCGATGCGTTATGTGATTATTCCGCAAGCAACCCGTGTGATTCTGCCACCAGTGGGCAACGAGTTTATTGCTCTGCTCAAAGATTCGTGTCTGGTTAGTGTAGTGGCAGTAGCTGATTTGACCCGCAGAGGTCGTGAATTTATGGCCGTTCACTTTAACCCCATTGAAGTGTGGACAATGGTTGCCCTGTTGTATTTGGTGATGACCCTGTTCGCAGCTCGCGGAGTATCCTGGATAGAGAAAAAGACCCACTTTGAAAAATAGGCATAAAGGGCACAGACCTAAAGTCTGTGCCCTTTTAATTCTTGGTAGCGGGGGTTGGACTCGAACCAACGACCTTCGGGTTATGAGCCCGACGAGCTTCCACTGCTCCACCCCGCGATAAAGCCGTCTATATTATAACCGATGCCGGCGGCAACTACAAATTTTCGTCTATTCTTCCCTATACTAGCTCGGCGAATTCCTCCATCGTCAGGGCCGCCATCGTTTGATACCGGACATTGCCTCTTTGTGCTTCTTTGGTTAGAATACTGGCTGCGGTTTTCATATCAGGAGCTTCAAGAATAACCAGGTAGTCGTATTGACCAAGAAGAGCATAACTGCCAATAACCTTGGCTCCCTGTTTCTCCGCCCGCTCAACCGCTCGCTTGTGGCGAATACCCATCGCTTCTAAATTCCTTATCCCGTCGTCGGTGACATTCCCCAGGGCAACAAAAATAGCCATCTTCCTCCTCCTTTCAATTTATTGCTTTAAGCATACGCATTACTGCTCTTCAAAAATCAGATTTCGCCTCAGTGTAGCCACTGGTGGGTATGATGTCAAGATATTTCATATTTGAGGGTCAATAAGCTCGGCTCAATCCTCCTTTTCCTTCCCCTGCCGCCAGGTTTTGAGCCGGGCTATTATCTGTTTCTCGTACCCCTGGTCGCTGGGGGTATAGTATTGTTTACCCTGAAGCGAATCAGGCAGATTTTGTTGCTCAACGAAGTGTCCGGGGTAGTCATGAGCATACTTATAGTCCTTGCCGTAGTCCATATCTTTCATTAACGGGGTCACCGGGTTGCGCAGGTGTAAAGGTACTGATTCGTTGGTGCCCTGTTTAATTTCCTCTTGAATTCGGGAGTATGCCTGATACAGAGAGTTGCTCTTGGGAGCGGTGGCCAGATAGACGGCTGCTTCTGCCAGAGCCAGGTTCCCTTCGGGCATACCAACGAAGTGGACGGCTTGCTGGGCGGCCATAGCGATAACCAGTGCCTGCGGGTCAGCCATACCTACATCCTCTGAAGCAAAGCGAACGAGTCTGCGGGCAATATATAATGGGTCCTCCCCTGCTTCCAGCATCCTTGCCAGCCAGTATAGAGAGGCATCCGGGTCGGAACCTCGCATTGACTTGTGGAGGGCTGATATAAGGTCAAAGTGTTGCTCTCCCTTCTTGTCGTAACGCAGTGCCCGATGCTGAGCGGCGTCTTCAACGGTGGCCAGCGAGATGCGACGTTTACCATCGGCATCAGGGGGCGTGGTCAGGACTGCCATCTCCAGGGTATTGAGGGCAATTCTGGCATCACTATTGGACATAGTAATAAGGTGGGCCAGGGCATCGTCGTCAAGCTCCACGTTCATCAAGCCGAGCCCCTGCAATTTATCCTTTAGCGCTCTCACGATGATGAGACGGATTTCGTTGTTGGTCAGGGGGTTCAGGTTGAGCACCTGGCTGCGGGAGAGGAGAGGAGAGATAACCTCAAAGGAAGGATTTTCGGTGGTAGCGCCGATAAGAGTGATGGTGCCGTCTTCAACGTAGGGCAGAACGGCGTCCTGCTGTGATTTATTGAAGCGATGAATCTCATCTATGAACAGGATGGTTTTCTGCAGGTGTAGCTTGCGCCGTTCCTTAGCCTCTTCTATTATCCGCCGCAGGTCAGCTACGCCGGCGCTGACCGCCGACACCGGGCTGAAGTGGGAGTCCGTGGTATTGGCGATGATATAAGCCAGGGTAGTTTTACCACTCCCCGGCGGACCCCACAGGATAATTGATGGTATTTGCCCGGCTTCAATAGCCTTCCTCAGCACATGCCCTTCGCCGATAAGGTGCTCCTGCCCGACAAAGCCGTGGAAGCTATCCGGTCTCATCCGGGCCGCCAGCGGTGCCTCTTTTTCCTTCTGTTCCTCATATTGCTGGTCAAACATATCCATGATGCACCTTCTTTAATTTACCGTAAATTCTTTAGTACTTGTATCTTCTCACCTCAAAACGATATAGCTTTATTGGCTTATAACTAGCCTATGATGATGTCATCCAGGGGTCGCTTGGGCACATGGTGTACATCCTCACTATCGCGCCAGTACTTGATGTCGCCGTCAGCCCCAACGCTGTCAATCACCACCTTTTCCTTGGGTTTACCCAGCGCCAGCACCAGCATTATCTCGTAACGTTGCGGTATGCTCAGCGCCTTGCTCAGTTCCTCCTTCTGTATCGAAGCAATCATACAACCGCCTAAGCTCTTCTCTGTTGTTCCCAGCAGGATACTTTGCGCTGCTATCCCGTGGTCGCAGGAGAACTGCTGGCTTACCTCGGTATCTCCGAGGATAATAATATATGCTGAGGGTCGTTCCCCTTCCGATGGGCCGGGCCAGTCTTTAAGGTAGGCTGCCCAGTCTAGACAGGGAAATATCAACGCATTCTTTTGAGGGTCGCAAGAAAGGATGTATTTCAGTGGTTGCCGGTTGGCAGCAGATGCCGAGAGCCTTGCCAGGTCAACAAGCTCTCGTAATGTCTCAAGTTCGATGGCAACCTCTTGATAAAATCGCCGATAGCTCCTGTTCTTTAGTATCAAGTCTCTTATCATCTAAACCTCCTTCGTGTCAGTGATATTCATTAGCATCCTCACCCCCTGTGTCCCCCTCTCCTTCAAAGGAGAGAAGTGCAAAAATTATGTTAAGCAATGCCCGCTAATACTAATTCTGTACAAGAAAGGGATTCGGAGAATAACCTTAAGGTGCATACTTAGTGTTTGGGTTATTCAGGCACGGGTACTTTCCTATGCTCCCCTTTAGTAAATTTGACAATAGGAGTATTTTATAATAAATAAGAGATATTGCGAGATAATTCATATTTTAACCGTGTATATACTTGCTATTAGGTATATATCAGTATAAACTGCATACTACGGCGTTTTCTGAACTTGACATTTTTTATAACAATGTTATTATTTATCTGTAAGACTAAAGCAAAGACTAGAAGATACCGTCTCTGCGGTTGGTGGAGAGGGTATCTTCATTTTCGCCAGCAACCATCTAGGAAATCTTTATCTAGTACTGTCACTCCATCCGCAACCTCTTTAAGTCGTGGTGCCCATCCATATTCAGTGAATGCGTTCTCAACTATCTTGCCAAGCATTCTAACTTCCAGAAAGGGCGTGATAAAATCTTCATCACCTGTCAATATTATGGCAGTATCATAAACATTCCTTGTTGCTAAAGTGATTAAGTCGAAGACCATCAGCGTATCAACACCTTTTTGTTCCCAAGTTTTACCTTCACATGTCTCACCGCAATGAGTACATTTAAATGTCCTATTTCTTTCCACACGTCGACCTAATCTTAGCTCAAAGTAGGGGTCTCGTCGCAGACGTTCAAAGAACCGCTGTTGTCCATCAAAGGAATCCTTATTGACATTGGCGATTAAAGGTGCTTCATAATAGTAAATCTTCATAAGACGTCGGTCCTCTACTAGTTTCCGCGCTAATCCTTCTACCGCAATTCTCTTATGAAAAACTTGGTTTATCGCTCTATCTAAGTTTGAACCATCTATGAAAACGCAAACTCGTTCATCCATCTCTCGCCTCCTCAGTAATATGAACAATTCTATAATAACATAGATTTAATATATCAAACGATTTTTCGTGTAACAAGCTCTCACTCTGTCAATATGATTGGCGTTTACCTCTCTATACTACCCTCTATTTATACCTCTTCACCTCAAATCTATATAGTTTTACCGGTTCGTCGGGGGTGATGCCGGCTTTCTGGCGGCAGATGTCAATCTGGTAGTCAACGGTGTCCACTCCCTCAAGGTCGGGGAGGAGTAAGCCCCGCCGCCAGCCCGCCTCCACGATACACCCATACTTTTTGGGGTCAAGCTGGTCCTGGCTGTCAATGGGTTCAGGGCTGGTGAGAACATCCACGCTGTAGTCAAGGTCTTTAAGCTCGCTGGAAGCAACGGGAGGGAAGCGGGGGTCGCGAGTGGCGGAGCTGATAGCATTAGCGACTACTTCCTGAGCCACATTATCTTGAGTGGGTTCAAAAGTGCCGATGCAGCCCCTCAGTTCGCTGTGCTTGTGAAGGGTAACAAAGACACCAGCCTTCTCCTTCATCTCCGGGGTTAGTTCCCCGGGTTCAATGACCTTGTCTTCCCTGACGAAGGTCTCCACTGTTTTCCTGGCCAATTGAACCAGCGGCGACATCCCCTTGATTATTATCCCGGCATAGCCAACTACTGCGGAATAGTCGCCGGTAGTATCACCGCTGGTCTGGTATTTAACCAGCTCTGCCCCGCTCGCTCCCAATTCCTTAGCGGCAGAGATAAGACTGACCGCCGGGGCGTAGCCGCACATTGATATATTCAGTTCTTCAACTCGTTTCAGCAGTTCATCCTCATCTAAATCCAGTATCGCTTCTATAGCCTGGGTATCCTTCCTCTGGGCGGATTCCTGCGGTTCGTAGTGAGTCATATCGCTGGAGGCGATGATTACCACCTCTCTATTCAAATCCTTAACGGCTTGAGCTATCTCCCTGCCGATTTTCTTATAGACGGCATCGCTGTAGTAAGAAAAGACGATGGGCACCAGCCTGATATCCGGCTTGAAATACTGCAAGAATGGCAGCTGGACCTCAATAGAGTGTTCGTGCTGGTGGGCGAGGTGGTCTTCCTCCAGGTGAGCAGATGTGGCTAGAATCTGCTTAGCCAGCTCTGAGTCAATCTCTACCTCCCCCAGGGGTGTTTGCCATACCCCTTCGGTCATGATACTGAGTGGCTTTCCCTTTCCTGTATGGTTGGGTCCGATGATGATAAAGGTGTCCTTAAATTTGATTCGGGATATGGTGGCACCAGCTACTGCTCCCGAGTAGATATAACCGGCATGAGGTGAAATTAGACCGATTACCTCCTCTTTTTCTGCCTTCTCATCAACCATCCCCTTAATCATTTCCTTGAGTTGGGAAGCTGGTGCTGGATAAAATTGCCCGGCGACGACAGGATTCCTGACCATTATGTCCTCCTGAAATTAAGTTCCGCCCCACAGAACCTGCATTTTGAACCCTCTAGACCGATTACCTTGGTTTGATAACCGACCCTTTCTACAACAAGCTTGCCGCAGGAGTAGCAGAAGGTACTCTCGCTACTGTGGCCGGGTACATTACCGGCATAAATAAACTTAAGCCCTGCCTTTTTCCCGATGTCGTAGGCGTGTTCCAGGGTGGAGATGGGGGTCGGGGGCAGGTGCATCATCTGATACTGCGGATAGAAACGGGTTACATGCCACGGGGTCAGCTCACCCAGCTCATTCCTTATCCAGTTAGCGATACCCTCAAGTTGCTGGTCGTCATCATTCATGGTGGGGATGATATTGGTAATCACTTCAACGTGCATATTCCACTTATCTTTAGCTCGCTGGGCAACTTCAAGTATCCGTTGCCAGTGGGTTATTTTAGTGAGCTGGCGGTAAAGGGAGTCGGAGAAGCCCTTGATATCAACACGCCAGGCATCCAGATAAGGACCGATAGTATCCAGTGCTTCAGGAGTCAAATAGCCATTGGTCACATATACGGTGTAGAGGTTGTTCTCTTTGGCTAGTTTGGCTGAATCCAGGGTATATTCAAACCAGATGCTCGGCTCGTTGTATGTCCAGGCGATGCCCTGGCAGTGATGATGTTTAGCCAGCTCTATTTCCAGCTGGGGTGGTACCGGTTTGGAACCACGCCACGGTTCACCTGCTTCAGGACAGGAAATCTGCCAGTTCTGACAGCCGGTGCAGTGGAAATTGCAGCCCCAGCCGCCCAGAGAGAGAGCTAAGCTATCGGGGAAGAAGTGAAATAAGGGTTTCTTTTCAATAGGGTCGGCGGCTACCGAAGAAGCCTGGGCATAGTTCAGGTTGTACAGGACGCCATCCTTATTCTGGTACATACGACAGACGCCCGACTTGTTCTGACCGATAGTGCAATGCCACTGGCAAATGTTACAGCGTACTATTGAATCGGGCAGTTTTTCATAGAGCATCGCCTCGTGCATTTTCTCTATAGACCCCTTAACCTAATTATATCATTCGTTTATAGTCAATTATAGCCCCTCTTAAACGCCCTTGTCTTTGGAATAAAGGGGTTACTTACAAAGATTAAAAAGCCGTTGCGTATAACATGCTTGATTGTTATAATAGAGCTTTCAGTTGCACAGTGAAATAATGTTGTATGCCAGGATATAAGCTAGTCATAATCAGGGAGGACAATAATGAAACTATCTGCCAGAATGGCCCGGTTGGGAACAGAGAGTGCTTTTAAAGTTCTGATGAAAGCCCAGGCTCTTGAGGCTAAGGGGTTTGATGTGGTTCATCTTCAAATCGGTGAACCTGACTTTGTCACTCCTAAAAACATCTGCGACGCTGCGGTTAAAGCCATAAGTGAGGGTCAAACCCATTACTGCAACTCTCAGGGGATAGTACCGCTGCGTGTTGAAATTGCCAAACACATTGGACAAACACATGGCATTTCGGTAGACCCGGCAAATGTTATTGTAACTCCAGGTGCCAAGCCCATCATGGTTTACGCTATTCTGGCACTACTTGAGGAAGGGGACGAAGCCATATATCCTAATCCGGCCTATCCCATTTATGAATCATTGATTAGTTTTACCGGGGCTAAAGCAGTGCCTGTTCAACTTAGAGAGGAACTGGGCTTTCGGTTTGACATAGATGAGTTGAAATCCAGGATAACTCCACGTACCAGGCTCATTATTATTAACTCACCTCAAAATCCCACCGGTGGAGTCCTGGAGGAGGATGATATTCGTGCCATAGCTACCCTTGCCCGGGAGCATGATATTATCGTTCTGTCTGATGAGATATATGACCGCATCATTTATGAAGGAGAACCATACAGTATTGCCAGCCTGCCCGACATGCTGGATAGAACCATCCTGACAAATGGCTTTTCCAAGACCTATGCGATGACTGGCTGGCGGTTGGGCTATGCTGTAGTGCCACCAAAGCTGGTTGAGCCTATTGTAGAATTGATTGTGAACAACATATCCTGTACGGCAACTTTTGTCCAGCACGGAGGTGTAGAGGCACTAACCGGCCCACAGGACAGCGTATTAGAGATGGTGGCTGAATTCAGGAAACGCCGCGAC
>JABUBQ010000077.1_pt1 | contig 12937 bp, 12 predicted proteins | sample 7240351 | NCBI WGS metagenome assembly JABUBQ01 (sample SAMN07256348, study PRJNA390944) | subsurface metagenome | isolation source: Methane hydrate marine sediment | place: Pacific Ocean: Eastern North Pacific, ODP site 1244 | collected 2002 | reverse complement strand
GAGGAGCAGGAGAAATTCAGGCAGGAGATTCGCGACTTTCTCGAAGGAGAGATAAAGCAGGGGTTTTGGGAGCCGAGTTGCGACGCCTGGATAATGGGGCACGACCCCGAGTTCACCAAGCGGGTATCTCAGAAGGGCTGGATCGGGCTGACCTGGCCCAAGGAGCACGGGGGGCAGGGGCGTTCTTATATCGACCGCCTTATATTGACCGAGGAGATGCTGCGCTACGGCGCGCCCGCCGCCTGCCACTGGTTCGCCGACCGACAGATTGGCGGCGCCATCGTCCACTACGGCACCGAGGAGCAGAGGAGGGAACTGCTGCCCATGATTTTGAGGGGCGAAGCCTACGTGGGGCTGGGCATGAGTGAGCCCGATGCGGGCAGCGACCTGGCTTCGCTCAAGACCAAAGCCACCGAGGATGGCGACGAGTTTATTATCGACGGGCAGAAGACCTGGACCAGCGGCGGCAGCCATATGAACTGGATTTACCTGGTGGCGCGCACCGACCCCGATGCCGCCAAGCACAAGGGCATCAGCGAGTTTTTCTTCCGCACCGATTTGCCCGGGGTGAACGTGGTGCCCATCGCTGATATTACGGGCGGGGTGCACTTTAACGAGGTCTTTTTCGAGAACGTACGCATCCCCAAGACCAGCCTCATCGGCGAGAAGAACAGGGGTTTTTACCAGATTCTCAACCAGCTCGACTACGAAAGAAGCGGCATGGAGAGGTTGATGGCCAACTATCCCCTCTTCGAAGCCCTCATCAACTACACCAAGGAAACCAAAAGAAAGGGCCAGCCGTTATCCCAGGACCCGCTGATTCGCGCTAAGCTGGCGCAGCTTAAAGTCGAGCTTGAAATCGGGCGGCTGCACATGTACCGGGTGGCTATGGTTATGGACGAGGGGCGCGCCCCCAACTGGGAGTCTTCGATGTCCAAAGTCTACGGCACCGCCTTCGAGCAGCGCCTGGCCGGCGCCGCCATCGAGATTGTGGGGCTCTACGGACAACTTTCGCCCCAGTCGAAGCGCGTGCCGATAAAAGGCATGGCCTATCATTCCTATCTGTCATCAAAGGGCTACAGCCTGCAGGCGGGCAGCTCGGAAGTCCTGAAGAACATTATGGCGTTAAGAAAGCTGGAGTTACCCAATCAGTAGCATCGATTAGCGGATTTTATTAGGAGGCAATGATAATGCAGTTAGCTCTCTCTGAAGAACAGGAAATGTTGAGAACAATGGCGCGCGATTTTCTGGCCGACAAGCTGCCCAAGGCAACGGTCAAAGAGATAGAAGAGAGCGAGGCGGGCTATTCACCGGAGCTGTGGAAAGAGATGGCGGGGCTGGGGTGGATGGGATTAGCCTTCCCCGAAAAATATGGCGGCAGCGATATGAGCTTCCTCGACCTGGCTATATTAATAGAGGAGATGGGGCGGGCTTGCCTGCCCGGTCCCTATTTTTCTTCGGTGGTCTTGAGCGGCTTTGCCATCCTCGATATCGGCAGCGAGGAGCAGAAAGCGGAGTACCTGCCCAAGATATCCAGCGGTGAGGTAATTTTTACTTTAGCCCTGACCGAAGCCAGCGCCAGCTATGAAGAGAGTAGCATTGAAACTAAAGCTACCGCCGAGGGCGATAACTATGTCATCAGCGGCACCAAGCTCTTCGTCCCCGACGCCAACGTCGCCGATTATATGCTGGTGGCAACTAAGACCGATAAGGGGATTACCCTGTTTATCGTCGACGCCAAGAGCGCGGGCATAAGTCATACGGTATTGAAAACAATCGCCGAGGATAAGCTCTGCGAGGTGGTCTTCGACAAGGTAAAGGTGCCCAAAGCCAATATACTGGGCGAGCCGGATAAGGGTTGGCCGGAGGTAGAAAAAATCATTCAGCGGGGGGCGGCGGCTAAATGCTGCGAGATGGTGGGCTGCATTCAGCAGGCGCTGGATATGACCGTCGAGTACGCCAAGGACAGGAAGCAGTACGGGCGTCCCATCGGCAGCTTCCAGGTTATCCAGCACTACTGCGCCGACATGGCCACCGATGTTGACGGCACGCGGCTTTCCGCCTACAAAGTCGCCTGGATGTTGAGCGAGGGCCTGCCCTGCACACAAGAGGTCGCCATCGCCAAGGCCTGGGCCGGGGAAGCCTGCCAGCGGGTGATGGCGCTAGCGCACCAGATCCACGGGGCTATCGGCGTGACCATAGACCACGACCTGCAGTACTACACGCGACGGGTGAAGGCAGCCGAGGTCAGCTTCGGCGATGCCAGCTTCTACCGGGAGGTGGTGGCTAGGGAGATGGGGCTATAGTTTAAGCCAGAGACTCTAGCCTGGCTAATACCTCTTCTATAGTCGCCTCGGCGGTGGAAGCGCCCGAGGTTACCCCTATATTCTGTTTGCCCTTGAACCATTCGGGCTTGATGTCTTTCGCCGTCTCCACCAGGTGCGTCTCGGTAACCGCCGAGCAAAGCTCCGCCAGGCGGTTGGTGTTGGCGCTGCCCTTGCCCCCGATAACCAGTATCAGGTCGACCTTTCCCGCCAGTTCCAGCGCCTGAGCCTGCCTTTTTCTGATGTCGTGGCAGATGGTATCGATAACGCGTAGCTCCGAATCGCGGGTGAAAGCGCCGTCGATGAGCTTCTTGACAAAGTTTACGAAATCGGCGGGTATCTGGGTGGTCTGAGAGAGGACGCCGATACGGCGGGGCAAAGGCTCCAGCTTGAAGATGTCCTTTTCGTCAAGGGTAGCCAGACCCTTCCCCTCCGCCCAGCCGAGGACGCCCCTGACCTCGGTATGGTCGGCATCGCCGTAGATAACGACCAGGAAACCGGCCTGAGCTAACCTGCGGGCGGCGGCCTGGAGGCGGTGAACGAAGGGGCAGGTGGTGTCGACGATGTCGATTTTGCGCGCCTTAATCTTCTCCTCTACTTCGGGGGCAACGCCGTGGGAGCTGATCGCCACCGCCTTGCCCTCTATATCGTCGATATCTTTAGCTACCTTGACCCCGATGCCCGCCAGCCTTTGCAGCACCTGCTGGTTATGCACCACCGCTCCCAGCGTTTCCACCCCACCCCGCTCACGGCAGACCTTCTCCAGTATCTCGACGGCGCGCTTGACGCCGAAGCAAAAGCCAATCTCTCTGGTCTTTTCAATCCTCACTTCTTGCCCCTTCCCCATAGACCCCCCGATATTCGGGGGGGAGAAGTTCGGCGATGCGCCGCATAATAAGCTCGGTGTGCTCAGCAAGCTTATCTTTGGTTAGTTTGCCGCCCGCTTTGGGGAGAGAGAAGGGCCTGCCGATACTGACCGTTATCCGGGGGCGGCGAAACATCCAGAATGGTTTCTTAAGCTTTTCGGTGCCGGCGATGCCCACGGGGAGGACGGGTACACCGTGACGGCTGGCGAACAGCGCCGAGCCAGGGAGAGCCGGCTGAAGTTGAGCGTTCCGGCTCCTGGTCGCCTCGGGGAACATCACCAGTGCCCACCCTTCCGCCAGAACCCGTTCCGACTGGCGTATCGCCTTTCTATCCAGCTTGCCCCTGTGCACCGGGAAGGCGCCCAGGCCGCCAAAGAAGTAAGCCAGGAAGCGGGAATGAAAGAGCTCTTCTTTAGCCATAAAGATGGCTTGCCTGCCCAGGCTGACGCCGAGCAGGGGCGGGTCGACAGCATGAATGTGGTTGGCTACCACCAGCACCGCGCCTTTAGGGGGGACGTTTTCTTTGCCCTCGACCCGCCAGCGGGTAAGGAGCCTGAAAAACGCCCGGACGATTAGTTTGCAGACATGATAGAACCAAGGCAAGATTCTTAACTCCACTAAAATGTCAATCAATTATAACCCCCACTCGTGGCAAAGACAAACACCCTAGTATTCTTTCTTCCCCTTCCTCTTTGTTTAACGGAGGTCTTTCTGTCCCACCCTACCCACCCTTAGAGGGTATTCACCCTCTAGAATTCCTTTGGGGGGACTCGCCACCCCACCCTGATTTTATCTATTCCCACCCGCCGCCCTCTTAAACACCCCCAAAAATAAGGGGATAACAGGGGTCTAACCCCTATAGGGTGGGAAAAACAACCTGGGGGCGGGGGGGGGAACAAGACAGGGTGAAATCCCCCTTAATCCCCCTTTATCAAAGGGGGAAACGGGGTGAATAGAGATTGCTTCGTCCTCCTGCCTGCGCAGGAGTTCCTCGCAATGACATTAGAACTCGAGGAGGCGGGGCGAGAAGTCTATAGAGGTGACACCTCTGTAGGGTGGGTTCTGGGTGGGAAAGAAAACCTTGGGGTGGGGCTAAAAAACTATTTGGGGCAAAGTCTTGATTATATCTGTTTTTTGCTCCATAATAGCCAGATAGAACTTATGAAGAAGCTATCTATCGGTAAATTGAGGGGCCTGCAGGAGCTGGCTAACAACGACGGCGTCTTTAACATATGCGCCATGGACCACCGCCGTTCGTTGAGCCGCATGATAGAGGGGGGGCATGTAGTCGAGGGAGGCACCAGCTACGAGGAAATGTCCCAGCGCAAGCTGGAGCTTTGCACCCACCTCGCTCCCCACGCCAGCGCCGTCCTGCTCGACCCCCTCTTCGGGGCGGCGCAGTCCATCAGCCACGGCGCTTTGCCCAAGAGCACGGGGCTGCTGGTCAGCCTGGAAGCCTCGGGCTACACTGGCCCTTCGGAATACCGCATGACCGAGCTAGAGGAGGGGTGGAGCGTGGAGAAGATTAAGCGGATGGGTGCCTCGGCGGTCAAGTTCCTTATTTACTACCGCCCCGACCTGATTGAGCTGGCTAACAAGCTGATGGAGCTGGTGGAGACGGTGGGGCAGGAATGTCAAAAATACGACATCCCCTTCGTTATCGAGCCTTTGAGCTACCCGCTGGGTGAGGAGACGAAAAACCCGGCCCAGTTCGCCGCCGCCAAGGAGCAACTGGTGCCCAAGACCACCCAGCATATCACCGCCCTGCCTGTAGATATGCTAAAATCCGAGTTTCCCAGCGACCTGCGCTATAACCAGGACAAGGCTAAACTTCTCGACATCTGCCAGAAACTGGATAAGGCGTCGCCGGTGCCCTGGGTGGTTTTGAGCGCGGGGGTGAGCTTCGATGTCTTTTGCCAGCAGGTTGAAATCGCCTGCAAGGGCGGGGCTTCGGGCTTTCTGGCCGGGCGGGCTATCTGGCAGGAGGCAATGAACATCGATGACCCCAAGGAAAGGGCTAAGATACTAAAGACGCTGGGGGTGGAGAGGTTAAAAAAGCTGACCGAGATAGCGGCTAAACACGCCGTGCCCTGGTATAAGAAGCTGGGGCTCGCCCAAGACGAGCTGGCCGAGACCGCCGAAGGATGGTACCGGCAATACTGAGATGAACAACGCTCTGATTTCCACCATAACCCTTAACCCCAGCCTCGACCAGCACCTCACCGTGGACGGGCTGGTGGTGGACGGGCCTAACCGCTGGTCGCGGCTGCACCGCTACGCAGGGGGGAAGGGTATAGATGTCTCGCGGGCTATCCACGAGATGGGGGGCAGGACTATAGCCTACGGCTTCATTGGAGGGGCTGTGGGGCGGGCGGTGGAAATATTCCTCGATGAGGAAGGGGTGCCTCTTAGCTTTACCCCCATCAAGGGGGAGACGAGGACCAACTTTATTATCACCGACAGTCAGACCAACCACCAGACCAGGATTGACGCCCCTGGTCCCCACATTACCAAGGGCGAGTTCGCCAGGTTCGAGCGAAAAATGCAACGCCTCCGCCCCAGCCCCGATCTAATCGTGGTGGGGGGGAGCGCCCCACCCGGCATCCCCAACAATGTCTATTATACCATCACCAAGGAAGCTAAAGGCTTCGGGGTGAGGACTATACTGGACGCCGACGGCCAGTGGCTGGTCGAGGGGGTGAAAGCCAAGCCCTACCTGATTAAACCCAACGTGCGGGAGGCGGAGGGGCTACTGAAAAGGAAGCTGCCCGACGAAGCCGCCATCATCAAGGCGGCCCGCGACATAGTCGAGATGGGCATTGAAATAGCCGTTATCTCGCGGGGCAAGGACGGCATTATCGCCGCCACCAAGGACACGGTGCTTAAGGTAACTCCGCCCGAGGTAAAGGTAAAGAGCACGGTGGGCGCTGGCGATTGCACCATTGCCGGGCTCTCCCTGAAGCTGGCCGGGGAAGAGCCGTTGACCAAAGCCTGCCGACTGGCGGTAGCCCTGGGCACCGCCGCCGTTTTGACCCCGGGCACGGAGCTTGCCCGCCGAGCCGACGTGGAAGAACTGCTGCCGAAGATTAAGGTGAAGAATATAACCAGGTAGCAGACCAAGACAATCTACGCTCAGCACCAAGCCTAAATGAATCCAAAGGCCAACGGTTTGACTTCGCCTCGCCGTTTTGCTATGCTCTATTAAAATTGAATAGGTGAGGGGTGCCCGAGCGAGAGCGAGGGCTTAAACGGAAGGCAAGAGCGGTGCGAATCCGCCACAGTCCCGCCTGCTGTAATTGAGGCTTCGACCTCATAAGTCAGAACACCAACCCCGGTTCCATTCGCCTCCGCGGAAAAGGGGGGCAGGTTATCGAGGATAATCCCCTTGTCCAGCAGACGAGGGGATTTTTTTATCAAATAAGCAGGTTTATTGAATTGAAACGTCGCAACAAGATATTGATTCTATCGCTGCTGGGGGTCTGCCTCATCGCCGCCCTGTTCCTGGCCAGCGCCTTCGGTGCCGTGTCTATCTCCATGCCCGATATCTTCAAGATGGCGCTCAACAAGATAGCCATTTTCGATTTCCCCACGACCTGGACCGCCGCCGAGGAAACGATAATCTTCCAGATAAGGCTGCCCCGCGTAATCGGCGGGGCTTTGGTGGGGATGGCGCTGGCGACGGCGGGGGTGCTCTTCCAGGGGCTGCTGCGTAATCCCATGGCCGACCCCTATATCATCGGCACCTCGGCGGGAGCCGCACTGGGGGCAACTATCGCCATGTTCCTGCCCATAAGCCTGGCTTTCCTGGGCTTCGGGCTGGTGCCGATAGCCGCCTTCCTCGGCGCCGTGGGCACGGTCTTCCTGGTCTATAACCTGGCGCGGGTGGGGGGCAAGACGCCCATTATAAGCATGCTTCTGGCGGGGGTGGTGGTCAGCTCGCTGATGGCGTCTATTATGGCGTTGTTGATAACGATAAGCGACCGCCTGCACCTGAGCCTGCACTCGGTCTATTCCTACCTGCTGGGGCACATCTCGGTAACGGGCTGGGAGCAGCTGGCCGTTATCGCCCCGCTGGTTATCGGCGGTGTTGTCTTCGCCCGCTTTTTCGCCTTTCACCTCAACGCACTGGCGCTGGGGGAGGAGGGGGCGGCTTATGTCGGGGTGAACGTGGAGAGGGACAAGATAGTTATCCTGGTCTTGGGTTCTTTGCTCACCGCCGCCGCCGTTTCCATCAGCGGCTTAATCGGCTTTGTCGGGCTGGTGGTGCCCCACGCCATGCGCTTGAGCTTTGGGCCCGACCACCGCCTGCTCCTGCCCGCGGCGGCGCTGGGCGGGGGCGCTTTTGTTATCATCGCCGACCTTATCGCCCGCACCGTTATGGCTCCGGCCGAAATTCCGGTGGGGGTAATTACGGCTATTATCGGTGCGCCCTTCTTCCTCTACCTGCTGCGGCGCACCCGGAAGGAGTACGCTTTCTGATGATTGGTTTAGAGATTAACCAGGTCGATTTTTCCTACTTCGACGGGCTGGTCTTGGAGGATATCAACCTTTCCGTTAAGGCGGGGGAGATGGTGGGGCTGCTGGGACCCAACGGCTCGGGGAAGACCACGCTGATTAAGCTCGCCAGCGGTATCCTCAAGCCCGCCCGCGGGGAAATCAGGCTCGACGGAAACCGCGTAAGCAGCTTGAGCCGCCGGTTCATCGCCAGCAACGTGGCCGTGGTGCCGCAGCAGTTCCACATACCCTTCGCCTTTACCGTCAGCGAGGTGGTGACGCTGGGGCGGACACCTTTTTTCAAAGCCCTGGCCGCGGAGAGCGAAGACGACCGCCAGGTGGTCGATAACTCCCTGGAGCTGGTGGGCATCGATGAGCTGGCCGAGCGCCGTTTCGACGAGCTGAGCGGCGGGGAGCGGCAAAAGGTAATCCTGGCTATGGCATTGGCGCAGCAGCCCAAGCTGCTGCTGCTCGACGAGCCCACCGTGCACCTGGATATCGCCCACCAGATGGAGATGCTGGAGCTGGTGCGGGGGTTGAATATAGAGCGGGGGATTACCGTCGTCGCCGCCATGCACGACCTGAACCTGGCCGCCCTCTACTTCGACCGCTTAATCCTGCTCAAAGAGGGGCGGGTCTGGGCCGACGGGACGCCCCAAGAAGTATTGACCGAGGCTGGGATAAGCGAGGTCTTTGCCGCCTCGGTTAGAGTGGAGGTGCACCCGCTGACCGGAGCGCCCCACATCGTGGTTATGCCAAGGGTAAACGCTACCAAGCGTCAGTAACCGCTGATGGACAGGACTTAAGCTAAGGGCTATAATCTCGTGTAGTTATGAGTTCTGAAGTCAAACTCAGCGTCCTCTTCACCGCCGAGGAGATAGCCGCCACCGTTAAGCGCCTGGCGGCGGAAATCAGGCGGGACTACCACGATAAAAACCCCGTTTTAATCGCCGTCCTCAAAGGCTCCTTCGTCTTTTTAGCCGACCTCGTACGAGAGCTAAACTTCCCCCTGGAGATAGAGTTCGCCCAGCTCTCCAGCTACGGCCACGGGAAGGAGAGCGCGGGCAAGATTAAGGTGGTGCAGGATATCCGGGGCGATATTAAGGGGCGGCACGTCCTGGTGGTCGAGGATATCATCGACACCAGTCTTACCGCCGATTTTTTCCTAAAGCATTTGAGTAAGAAGAAGCCCGCCTCATTAAAGCTATGCTCGCTGACGGATAAGCCCTCGCGGACGCAGGTCAAGATAAATATCGACTATCTGGGGCTGACCGTCCCCGACAAGTTTATCGTCGGCTACGGCATCGACTGGGACGAGAAGTTCCGCTACCTGCCCGATATACGCGCCATAGAGGACGAGGGCTGATGCCAACCGCACTGGCACGCTTAATATCGGTGGCTAAAGGGGAGTTGCCCGCCGACCTGCTATTAGCCAACGCTAAAATAATCAATGTTTTTACCGGTGAGATCGAAGACGGCAATATAGCCATCTGCGGGGACAGAATCGCCGGGGTGGGCGACTACCAGGCAAGAGAGGTGGTGGATGTGGGGGGCAGATACATCGCCCCCGGGCTTATCAACGGGCACATTCACCCCGAAAGCTCCATGCTCGATATCGGGCAGTACGCCCGCGCCGTGGTGCCCCACGGCACCACCAGCCTGGTTACCGACCTCCACGAGATAGCCAACGTATGCGGGGTGGAGGGGATAAAATATATACTTAACCGCGCCCGCCGCCTACCCTTTAACCTTTTTCTGATGGCGCCTTCCTGCGTGCCCGCCACCAATCTTGAGAGCTCGGGGGCAACACTCGGTCCTGAGGAGATTCGCCAGATTCTCGGCTGGAAGGAGTGCCTGGGGCTGGGGGAGGTAATGAATTTTCCCGGCGTCATTAGCGGCGACGAGGCGGTACTAAAGAAAATCGAATTCGCCCGCGGCAAGATTATCGACGGCCATGCCCCCGGCCTTAGCGGCAGGGCTCTGAGCGCCTATATCGCCGCCGGCATCTATTCCGACCACGAATGTGTCGCGCTCGACGAGGCTAAAGAGAAGCTGAGGCAGGGCATGTTTATCATGCTCCGGGAAGGTTCCTCGGAGAAAAACCTGGAAGCCCTGCTGCCCCTGGTTACCGACAAGAACTGGCCGCGCTGTATGTTCGTCGTCGACGACCGCAGCGGCGCCGACCTGCTCCGGGACGGCGACATCGATGCCGTGGTGCGTAAGGCAATCCGCTTAGGGCTCGAGCCGGTGCGAGCCATCCAGCTGGCGACAATAAATACGGCCGGCTATTTCCGCCGGGAGGGGCTGGGGGGCATAGCCCCCGGCTATTTCGCCGACCTGATTGTGCTCGGCGATCTGCCCAAACTACGGATTGACATGGTCTTTTATAAGGGCAAACTGGTGGCTGAAGAGGGCAAGCCCCTGTTCTCCCCACCCGCCACCGACCAGGGCTTGACCGACAGCGTCAACATCAAGCCCTTTAACATAGACAGACTGAAGCCGACTTCGGGGGGAACCGAGCCCGTTATCGAGGTCGTCCCCGGGCAGATAATAACCCGAAAGCGAATGGAGAAAATAAAGACTATCCCCGACATAGGGAGGGACATCCTGAAACTGGTGGTGGTGGAGAGGCACAGAGCCACGGGGAATATCGGGGTGGGGCTGGTTAGCGGCTTCGGGCTAAAACGGGGGGCGCTGGCTTCGTCCATCGCCCACGATTCTCACAATATCATCGCCGTCGGCACCAATGACGAAGATATATTCGCCGCCGTCAAGGAGATTGAACGACTGCGCGGCGGGCTGGTGGCGGCGGGGGGTGGTAAAGTTCTGGCCAGTCTGGCGCAGCCCCTTCTCCTGGAACCAGCGGAAGGAATCGGTTTGGACCTGAATTAAATTGGGTACCTCTAAAATCTGGGGTAGGCTGGCGTAGGATTTCTTGGGAACGGGAGGCACCCTCTGCTCAATATTTTCTGTTGGCATATAATCCGTTTCTTACTCTGCTAAACACCTAAAAAGCGGCACAAATTCTCACAGTGCAGTTCGACCAAAAGTCATACCTGTGGTTAGCCCAGAGGCTTTACAAGGTGAAAATTGGAGAGGCATTATAACAACCCACCATAATACCATTATTATGGACTTTTGTCAATACCCTTTGGGGCGAGTTTGGAAAAAGTGGCTTGCACTGCCTCTCATCTAATCCTGGAGCGGGATGAGGCAGATGAAGCGGAGCAACTGGTCACCGGTGTTGATAAAGCAATGCTGCTCACCGGGGGCGATAAAGACGACGCTGCCGGCGCCGATTTCGTTTTCGCCCGGCTCGCCCCTCACCACCCCCCGCCCCGCCAGGATAAACACCTCGTGCTCCCAGGGGTGGGAATGGTCGGGGGTGGAGCTGCCCGGCTCGACCTCAAAGACCCGCATGCAGAAATTGGGAGCGCCGTCCCGGGCGGTGATAACCTCGCGCTTCAATACCCCGGGAAGTTCCTGTGTGGGCTTGGTATCGGCATAGTTAATTACTTTCATGGCTTTCCTTTGCCTCACTTTAACTGGGGAAGGGGGGATTTGAACCCCCACGCCTTGCGGCACATGATCCTAAATCATGCTCGTATACCAATTCCGACACTTCCCCATATGAAAAGTCAGTAATAGTTTAGCATATTGCGTAACACTATTGTAGCTTCTTGACACCCATCGGCTAATAAGCATATCATCGTATTGCGGAGGTAAGATATGTGGCAGAAGTGTACTGAAAAGTGGCTGAATTTGAGCACCGAGGGGAAAGCGCTGGTTTTAGTCATAGCTTCGCTGGTGGTAGCTTCACTCGTTTTCTCATTTGTGCCTATCATGCGGGTCTCTTACGAGGTTGAAGAAACCTATCAGACTACGGAGACCTATTATGTCCAGGACAGCTATACCGTGGAGGAGTCCCACATCGTCACGGAGTACTATACGGACATCGAAATTTACTGTGACCAGGAACCCCCCTGCCAGGAGAATATTCCTATTGACTATACGGTAATTAGCGGGCAGGGTGTCAACTACTTTGAATTCGATGGTAGACCAGCCTGCCGTATCGAGGTGGTTATCGAGAACACGGACACCGAAAGCGGCGAATTCACCGTGGAAGCCCTGATAACGTTGCGTGGCGACCTGACCACCACCATATCGGCGTCGAATTATATAGCAGCCGGCGATACGAAAACTATCATCGCCTATTATCATGGCGAAGCCCTGAAGACCCTGAGTTCTTTCACCTATTCCATTACAGCGCCGACAAAGTCCAACCAGTCATACCGTGAGGAAGAGGTTGCCAAATATCGAGAAGTAATAGAGTACGGCGAGGTCACCAAGGACGAATACACCCCGGTAGAGGTGACGGTCTTAAAGACGCGAACGGTAACCGATTATAAAAGGGTTTCCTTGCTGGACTATTTAATAAGCTACTAGGAACCCGCTTTACCATATCCTGCATGCTCGTATACCAATTCCGACACTTCCCCGTATAGCTAAGTTAGCTTCGGACATTAACGTTTCTTCTCCCATATATTCCGAACAACCAAACCAATTATGATACCTATTGCCCCAGCAGCAATAAGATACAAAGCATAAAATAATGATAGGTCTGTTATAAAAGATACTATTAGGAGAATAACCCCCAAAATTAAAGCGGTAATTCCTATTGTAAGAAACCTAAAGGAGTATCCCTTTTTCCCTTTCCAGACCTTTATTGCCAATATTATTCCTACTACAATTATTATGGCTCTAACGACCCACAGTAACCAATCCATACTCATTCCCCTGTTTTTTCTTCCCTAGAGTGTAATACTATACCATATGCTTACATGATATACCCACAATATCAATGCTCACCACTGTAGGGTGGGTTGGGTGAGAAGCATAGCTAACGCTAAAAACCGGCCAGTCCCCCTATTTATATCTTCCCCCCCTGCCCTTTTGGGACTCTTAATTATTATAGCCCATCGGCTAGACCTCGACCACTCCCTGGTCGGTGAGCCTGATTGCGGGTATTACCGGCAGCGCCAAAAAAGAAAGGGTGGCGAACGGTGAGGGCAGCTTTGCCCCCAGCTCAACGGCTACTTTCTCCAATCCCTCTAATTTATTGACCACCGTTTCCAGCGGCTCGTCGGAGAGCAGCCCGGCCACGGGCAGCGCCAGACTGGCCAGAACTTTACCACCCCCCGCCGCCACCAGCCCGCCGCGCAGTCGTTCAATCTCCTTGACGGCGGCGAATAT
>JABUBQ010000076.1_pt1 | contig 13060 bp, 23 predicted proteins | sample 7240351 | NCBI WGS metagenome assembly JABUBQ01 (sample SAMN07256348, study PRJNA390944) | subsurface metagenome | isolation source: Methane hydrate marine sediment | place: Pacific Ocean: Eastern North Pacific, ODP site 1244 | collected 2002 | reverse complement strand
CGAATAACAAAGCGGTTGACCACATGGACCAGTCCCAGGTCCTTGAGCAGCCGGACGGTCCTCCAGAATGTAGCCTTAGAGCAGCCAGGGAGCTCTGTTACCTGAGACTCCTTGGGGTAGACATTGCCGTAGTAAGCCCAGAGACGGAGGAGCCTGAGAACGACCTCACGCTGACTTATGGTCAGCCCCAGGGGGCCGGCCAGACATTCTCGGACCAGGTCATACTTCTTGAGGAGGAGGCCGGGTGACAGCACCCGGTAAGCTGGTGATACACCATAAGGGGGGATGCTCTGTAGGCTCTTATAGGAGACTATTACTCTATCGGGAGGTATGAAGTCCTTATGGTGTATCATCGAGTTATCAAGAATATCACCGGTGATAAAATTGGTAGACTTGACAGGTGCGAACAGATGTGCTAGGTTAGGATTGTTGGCTGTGTGTGTCATGGCTAACCACCTTTATAGGATAGTCCCCAGCCGGTTGTCAGCTGGAGCCGGGGACTATCCTATTCTTTTAGGGGGTAAAAATCAATAGGACAGGTGTTCTAAGTTTTGTTTTTGGTGTAGCATATGTTACATTAAAAGGAGGTCAGTATGAAGCTAAGAAGGGTTAAAATCGACGACGTGGTGATCCCCGAGACCAGGGTGACGGCCAGGTTCGACCCTGAGCTCTGGGAGCAGTTTCAGGCGAGCATGAAGAGCACCGGTCAGATCGCCCCGATCATTCTCTACGAGGTCGGGGAGGAGCTGGTCCTGTGCGACGGCCTTCACCGGCTGATCGAGGCCAAAAACAACGGGGATCACACCATACAGGCTGTCATAATTCCGGGGGACATGGCCGACGTGCTCACCAAAAACATCTTCCTGGACCATCTCCGGGGTAAAACTCCGGTGTCAGAGATGGTAAACGTCGTCGAGGTCCTGTGGAAGGAGCTCGAGCTTGACAGTGAGAAGATAGCCGAGAAAACGGGCATGACCAGGGACTATGTGGAGAAGCTGCAGAAGCTCTCCGAGCTGACTCCCTTGATCAGGGAGTCACTTGACCAGGGGAGGATCGGTGTGGGGCATGCCTTCGCTCTCACTAAAATTCAGGCTCCAGAGCGTCAAGAGATGATCTATAACCAGTGGCTGCTCTACCGGTGGCCAATACGGGAGCTGGAGGAATACATAAAGGAAGTGGAGGCAATTGTCGAGGAGCCGCCGGCGAGACCCGAGGAGCCCGGGGAGAGACCGCCTATCCAGCTACGCTGTAAATTCTGCGGTGAGCTCTACGACCCAGCCCAGGTCAGCAACCCTACCACTTGTGTCGTGTGCTCGGGTATCATGTTCCAAGCGATATCAGTTGCCAGACAGGAGCCTCCGGAGGAAAAACCCCCCAAAGATGAGCCATAGGGGGTATTGAACTTTTGTTGACCGACCGACAGACTAACAGGTAGAATTGCTACGCTGGGGCAGGGGTAGGTCCCAGGGACCTGTAAAATTCCCTCGGGGGATCTACGAGGTCACTTCCTGGGTAGAACCTGCAGGGACCAGGTTCGTCTAAATCCCTCTCCCACAGGGGTTATAACGAAGTCAAAATCCCGGTAACTCTTGTCGTCTAAGTAGGGTTTGAACTGCCCGGCGTGCTTTTCAGCCATGATCGAGTATTTAGCAGCCACAGCCTTACCGTTGAACTGGTCAACCTCGAATATCAGCACGTTGCGAGTGGTAGGCCCCCCGATTATAGGGTCGGTGATGGTCCTCGACTGTATAACGTGGTCGGTGAAGTGGAGCCGGCCGGGTACCCCGGTCTCCAGGATAACATAGTTCTCTAATACCATGGCCATTACCTCCGGAGTAAAATAATCAATCCACACCAAAGAATTCTCTCATGTGCAGCCGTTTCTCTCGCTGGTCCCGGTACTCCCTGGTCCAGTATTTATGCATGCTCTCGACGACTTCCTCTAACCAGGGGGGGCAGTACACCCTGAGTTCCACACCGGCACCCCTGGCCATGATCTGGAGGTTGGGGTTGGTCCAGCCGACCACCAGCTGCATCAGCACCTGTCGGGGCATATACTGTTTTAGCTCGGGTGTTACCGGTACCAGGGAGCGATAAAGTGGCAGTTTGGCCAGGCCGTTGACTACATTCCACACCTTGGCCTCGACCAGGAGCAGGTAGTGGGGCAGGACCACCACGGCGTCGGCTACGGGACGGAACGGCCGCGATAAGCCCAGGGCACGCTGATAGCCTTCCTCGGCCATGAGTCTCTCGGATACCGCACCCAGGGGGGGATTGAGGATAAAGCTAAACTCGGAGTAGTTTAGCTTGAGGTACTCGGAGATCATCCGGACCTCCACCTGTCTTGACTTCCTTGCCACCGATCAGATCCTCCCTTTATAGGGCTATTGACAAGATAACACCTCTTATAATAGAGTGTCAACGAGTAGGCGGTATACATTAAGAAAACAGCAGCTCAGGGTGAGCTGCTGTACTTTTTTATCGCGGCAGCAGCCACCAAAAAATAACGAACGGGAGGAACAAGAACATGATACGTAAACTTTTGAGACTGCTGACCCTGGTGCTCCTGCTGCCGGTACTGCCGATCCTGGGAGCGATCAAGGTCAAGTCGGTCACGGAGGTCCGTGACAAGTGGCTCGATGTTACCCCGGGTCGAGCGTCCTATTACGAGAAGGAGGCCAGTGTCGCCGGTACCGACTGGGAGAAGGGTGCCACTGACGCCGCCGGAGCGTTTAAGGCTGGTATATCAGCTGCCAATATCGAGCAGCTCTTTAAGGGCGGCATCAAACGGGCTGGAGCAGCCAAGTATGAGCGTAAGGTAAAGGACGTCGGGGTAGCTCGGTTTAGCCAAGGCGTGAGTGCCGCCGGTCCCGATTTTGAGGCTGGGGTAAGCCCCTTCCTCGATGAGATCGCCAAGCTCACCCTGACCGCCAGGCAGCCTCGAGGTAGTGAGGCTAACTACGCCAGGGTCAGGGATATCGGCGTTGCTCTCCACAAAAAGAGATTAGCTCTCCGGGCAGCCGGAAGTTAGGGAGGTAGATAGTAATGCATTTTCAGACGAGATATTTAGAGGAGACCAAAACCTTTGACTCCCTCACCGGTCTGGACACCATCGACCTGCCCAACAAGGGGCTGCTGAGTGGCATCGAGTTGAGCGTCGACGGTGCCTGTGGCACCGGTGCCGACAAGCCCGACGTGTGGCTGCATAACCGTATGACCAAGCTGGAGCTGGTGGTCAACGGCTCCAAGGTGGTCAAGAGCCTCTCCGGGGACCAGCTCCTGGCCGATATGCTCTATAAGAGGACTCCTATTTATACTCACGATGCGAAGAATATGAGTGGGGCCTCCTGTGAGGAGATGTTCTATATCAACCTGGGCCGGCACTACCACGACATGGACTACATGCTGGATCTGAGCAAGGTCAATGACCCGGAGCTCAGGATCGAGTACGACTTCACCAAGACTGGTCACAACGGCTGGAGCAACGGCGTGGCCATGTCCGATGAGCCGTCCCGGAACGTCGTCCTCCACATGCTCCGGGAGGCACCGTCGGAGCCCATGGGCTATATCAAGACAAGCGAGGTCTACCGCTTTACCGGTAGCGGCTCCAAAAAGGAGAATATGACCATCCCCAGAGGACCGGTGTACTCCAACCTGTACCTCCAGAGCTTCTATAAAGCCCAGGGGTTAAGCCTTATCCTGGACAAGGTAGAGCTCAACTTCAATAACGACGCCATCATCCCCCTCCGGGTAGACAAGACCGAGCTCATGAATGAGGTCCTCCGGCAGTACGGACTCTTTAGGTGGTCGGAGCAGTCATCCTATAAAGGCGGCCAGGTTTACCCGATGGCCCTGGAGGTGGGCCGATATATACCGGCACCCATGGGACTGGTGGCTTATGTACCCACTTACTTTGACATGTGGGGGCAGGCTAACGGTATCTCCTTCAAGGATATTGCTGCCGGCCTGACACCCTACACCGGAAACCTCAACCATTCCTTTACCCTGCTTGGCTGCTGGCCCTTCAGTGTGTCGGCTATTCCCTACTTTAACCCCTGGGATGAGAGGACCTGGGTCGACTCAAAGGAGCTGGGGGACTTCTGGCTCAGGGTCGAAGGCAACGCCAGCATGGGGACCAGCGTGGTCCTCAAGCTCCTGGCCGATGAGGTAGTCACCAGATACGAGTAGTTAGTGGTTAAAAGGAGAGACTAAGATGGGAGCTAAAAAGTACCCCATTCGTCTCCGGTATCAGGCGAAAGTCGCAGCGGATGGGACTGGCTACGTCAGGTCCGAGATCCTGCATAGGAACCGGGTCATAGCGTGCCAGTCCATCGCTGTCAGGAACCAGACTACCAAAGCCGGGACGCTCGAGGTCTATATCAAGCAGGGTGAGGCCCGGACCTTCATATTCGACCAGGCAGCTCCCGAAAAGAATACCTGGTACTGGTATCCCTACACCCAGTTTATCAAGCAAGGGGAGCAGCTCGAGGCCCAGATAGCAGATTGTTTGACCAATGATCTCCTGGACCTGCATATCATCGGCTATACCATGTTTGGCCTCGAGGCGCTGGTGGAGTGAGCCATGCCCCAGGTAGGTATCCCCAGCCCGACCCTGGTAGAGGAGATCTGGACCTGCATGGTCCACCGGTCCTACATCTTCCCCGATGACATCGCCAAGACGGCGACCCTTACTGCCGGCGTCGGGGATGGGGACTATGGAGACTGGGCCGAGCTCGCCGACAACCTGGGAGCCAAGCTCTCGGACCTGACCACAGCTGACCTGAATATCTCCGGGCTAAAGATCCGGTCGGAGTCGGCAGCCGACAAGCTCTACCAGCTCGAGCTGGGCTACGGGGAGAGTGCCGCTGCCGTCACCGTTATCGACCCCCATGAGTTTGGCTCGGGGACCAAAAAGGTCGAGGGAGACGAGCAGGTAAGGTTCAGACCCCCTTTAATTCCTGCCGGCAGTAAGGTATACTACCGGATGAAGTGTGAGACTGGGGGAGCTACCTGCACCGTGACCACAAGATACCACTATCACTAGAGGAGGAGGCTAGAAATGTGTCCACAGGCAGGAGTCAACTCTGAAGCTGGGGCTGCTGCTGCTATTGCTACCCACGCTGCTCTAGCCACCGTTCACCAGGACGCACCGGCTCTTATACTTACCCACAAGGGGGATGCCTCAGCTCATCATGCCAGGTATACCGATGCTGAAGCTGCTGCCGTAGCTGACGCTCTGATAGCCACTCATGCTGCCATTCATGTCGGCCTTCCGGCAATAGATAGGGCACAGCACCTTGCCGGTTACTGGACCTACTTATCGCAAGACAACCCTGCCACTCTCAGTGGCACGGTTATCCGTGTAGAAATTTGGGCTCATGAAGCTCTGACAGAGATGAGAGTTGGAATTTTCTACCTGGTGAGTGAAACGACCTATAAGTGTAGGGATAGTGTCTTTATCGGTGATGTAGCTGCCGGCTCCAAGCAGGTATTTAGTGGGCTCTCGTTAGACGTACAAATCGGAGACATTATCGGCTACTATTTTGCGGAAGGTGAAATTGACTATGACGCAACTGGTTATGCCGGCCAGTATGAAGTGGAGGGTGACCACGCACACACAAACGATGAAGCAACCTATGACGATATACCTGGGGCAGGTGCGAGCCTCTATGGTACAAGTGAGTAAGCCCCCGTCGCCGTAGGTCGCTCTCATGGGTATATAATAGGGTAGAGATGTTTTACGACTTTAGCTTTACCATCCACAAGGAGAAAACCAGTGACGACCGGGAGGTCAAGGAGATCAACCTGACCTACGGCGTGGTCTATAAGGTGTCTCTATTCTGGTGGCCAGGCCCCCACGGCCTGGCCCACCTGGTTATCAAGCAGTATGACCACCAGCTTTTACCGACCAACATCGACGAGTCGTTTCACTATGACAACTACACCCACGTCATGGAGGAGAGGATCGAGCTATTCGAGGCACCCTACAGCCTCAAGCTGGAGGGCTGGGGGGAGAGCTTAAAGTACGACCACCAGGTCATTGTCGGCATTGGTATCCTCCCTCCCGGGTGCTTCCCCGAGTACCAGCCACAGGATACCAGGATGACCCAGCTGCTCAAGCTGATAGGGATAAAGTGAGCCATGCCGATACAGGATGCTCCCGATGGTACGGTATGGACCGAGATAATAAGTGTCGTTGTCGACACCCCGACACCGCCGTCTCCGGCCCATGAGAAGGCCATAACCAGGTTACACCGGCTGTCCACGGCATTACTGGCCTACGGGCAGGTGGTGGAATGGACGGTAACGGCAGCCACGATCGGGGTATTACGCTTTGTCGAGATGGAGAGCGATAACTATGCCAAGACCAGGTTTAAGCTCACCATCGCCGGCAAGGAGCAGTTCGCCGATAAGCAGATCGAGGCGTCCCTGTCCCTGGAGTGGCCCGACGTCCGGCTGGCTGCCGGGGTACAGGTACTGCTCGAGGCCGCGTCCTCTGACCTCACCGCTATCAACGTCGACGGCGATATCCTGGGCAAGGAGATAGGTTAAGGGGGCGGACGATATGGGCTTTGGTAGAGGAAAGGGCTTTAGCCCGGTACCACCACCAGCACCACCAGCAGGGATTACCCCCTGGACGTTCAACAGCATAGAGCCCCAGCTGAGGAACGCCGGGGGCGTTGACGAGTGGAAAACGGTCAGCCTGGCCCACTGTATACCGGTGGGGGCTACCGGAGCCATAATCCACCTGGTCAACACCGACCCCGGGGAGGACAGGAAGGTCGGCCTCCGTAAACCAGGTGATACCCACATACAGCAGGGCAGAATGTACCGGGCGAGCCATACCTGGGGGATCGTCGGCGTTGACGCCGCCCTTAACTTCGAGTTCTTTGCCGATGGTCCACTCGCCCCGGTCGATATCTGGATCATGGGCTGGACCGGCCCCAACGTCCATTTCCTCGATACCTCGGTGGAGTACAATCCCCCCAATTTAGCCTGGACCGACCTGGACTGCTCACCCCATGCTCCCGGGGCCCTGGCTGCTATCTGGGACATATCTCACCAGGGCTACGCCTGGAGGAGCTACGCCATACGCAAGAAGGGAAGCACCGACAATCATTATGCCGATATCGGCCACAACTGGCCGATTATAGGACTGGATGCTACCCAAAAGTGCCAGGGTTACTTTGAGTCGTTGACGGTGACCAGGTTACGGGCCTTCCTCACCGGCTATATCACCGCCGGGGTCAAGATGCGGACTAACGCTCCCGACGTGAGCCCGGCGATACTGAACTCCTGGGAGGATTACGTCCTCCCCCTGGCCAACACTACCGTCAGGTGGGGGATCTTCGAGATGACCTCTCCCCAGGTATTCTATTACTGGGGGGGCAGGAAGAACCATAGTAAAAGGTCTATCCACCCCGGCTCCTCCCGACATGAGTGGGCCTTTGTCCACTGTGACGGGGGAAAGAAGGTAGAGCTCTACCGGCAGGATAACACCGTCAAAATCTACCAGGTAGGGGCGGTTGCCTGAGCTTGAGCCCCGGGCTGGCCAAGTCTATAATTAAGGGGGTGCTAACATGAAGTGGATGCCAAAGGACGTTATCGCGGTGATCATTGTGATCTGCTGCTTTACCCTCCTCATCCTGGGTAAAGATAGCGTGGTCAGCTGGACCCTGCTGGGAGTGGTCGGGGCCTACTATGGTATTGACCTGTCACCATGGTTTAGAATAGGGAGGAACCAGAAGCATAAAAAGGAGGACGAGAAGTAATGCCTGACGGAAAGTCCCAGTATGCCCAGGCGGTTTACCTGGCCCAGCTCCAGGCGTGTAAAGGGACCTGCAAGTGCCGGTCCTGTCAGCTGCTAAGGAAGGCAGCCGACTCCATGACCGAGGAGACCCTCAACCCGTCTCCGGCTAACCCCGGCGGAGTCGAGGATGCCCTGGCCACGCTAAAGGATGCTGGCTACGACGTGACCCGACCGCCGAGACCAGGAGGTGAAGAATGAGCCCAGCCGTAACCGTCAAGAGGACCGAGATGCTGGTGCCGACCATCGACGACCCGGAGCGGAAGGTCTACATGGTCGAGTACCGGAGCGGTGAGCTGCCCCCCAAGTTCCTTTATATCCCGGTAAAGGATTGGACCAAGGAGAAGGAGAAGGAGCTGATCAAGGCTGATATCGAGAAACGGCTCGAGGCTCCCGTCGAGACCTTCGAGGTATAAAGGTTGACAACTGTCAACCTTGTTGGAGGAGCTAAGTGGGGTTATACACTGAGATCACCAAGATAGATGTTCCCTTCGAGGCAGAGGCTGGCGATAAGGTCAGCGTCACTGTCAAGGTAAAAAACACCTGGACAGCCTCGCAGGAGATCATGATCGGCGGTGCCCTGGACTATGGTGTTAGCCCGTGGCCGACTATTAAGTGGTCGACCAAGATTAAAACGGTAGAGGCCGGGCATACTGCCAGCTTCCATGGCTCCTTTACCATGCCGGATAGCTCCCTTACCGTTCATGCCTATTCCTATTACATGGGGGCCGACGGCTTATGGCGTTACGACGACGAGGCAACCCAGGCAGTCGCTCTGCTGGCTCCACCTCCACCCGAGGAGGAGCCGCTGCCGCCACCCGAGGACGGCAGCATCTTCGACGATATCTTCAACTGGATCGCCAACGCTATCACCAAGATTGTGGGGGTTGTCACCAGCTGGGTAGGTAATGCCTGGTCAGCCATTGTCAGCACCGTCACCACCTGGATCACCTGGGTATGGAGTAGCATCTCTCCCTGGTTAGAGTCATTCGTGGACTGGTTTAAGTCGGTCCGGGATACAGTGGTGGAATGGGTCACGACTCAAGTGGGTGAGCTGTGGGAGTGGATTACCACCTCGCTCTCTAACGTCATTACCACCGTCGGAGCCTGGTTTAGCGAGCAGTGGGCCAAGATATCGGACCTGCTCGCCACCTGGGGAGAGAACATCGCTAGCTTCTTTGTCTACCAGGCCGAGCTCATCTCGAGCTACTGGTCGGAGTGGTTTAAGCAGAGGGCCGAGGACTGGGAGGCGATGCAGACCTGGATGGAGGATAGCATCGTCAAGCCCTTGGCTACCTGGTGGAGCCAGTTCCTGGACCGGGTATTTGACGTCGGCAAGTGGATCGGTGGCCTCCTCGATGGTATTGCTGCCTGGCTAATGGAGGACGTCCCCGGCCACTCCCCCCGGTGGACCGCTATCTTTGAGACTATCTGGGAGTGGTTCTACAAGTTGTTTATGCGTCCCCTGGAGATAGCCGAGGCTCCACTCCATGAGCAGTTTACCTACTCACTCGATAAGCTCTTCGGCTGGATCGGCGACACCTTCAACACGGTATTTGAGACCTTCATGGATGCCATTATCGGTCTCGTCAGGGAGATCGGACCGACCAACCCCTCTATCGCCCTCAACAGCTATACCGCCATGGCCAAGGTGGGCATGACGGCCCTAGGGGGATTAGGTGCCATGACCCTGGCCGGGTCATGGCTAAAGCCCCTGGGGGGAGCCGGCATGGGTAACATCGCCGCCATGATCTACGACATGACCAACTACAAGATGATTACCGGGGTGTTCATGGGAGCCCTCACCTTTGCCATGCTCCGGCAGCCCCTGACCTATTACTTTAACGATATCTTCCGGCCCTTTATCCTGCGGATTGGTGACTTCATGGAGTTGATGGCCAGGGACGCCTTTAGTCATCCCGAGCTCCTCCGGGAGCCGACACTGGTAACGAGTGTCCAGGAGCTGACCCAGGGCAAGGGTACTGCCTTTGAGCAGAAGATGATCGGTTACTACGGCTACCCGGCCCAGTACTACGGTTTCTTCAAGGAGCTCTCCTATGCCCCACTGAGGTACTTCCCCCTGGCCGGTATTGCCCGAGCTGGCTTTTGGGACGAGCCCTGGTTTACCGAGGCACTATCCCGGAGTGGCTATTCTCCCACAGCTCGAGCAGCCCTTATGGACATGTACCGGGAGCAGGTGCTCACCTCTCGTCAGCTCCCGGTGATGTACCAGGTAAAACGCCTGTCCCGGGAGGGCTTTGCCACCATGGAGGAGATCAAGGCACACCTGGAGAAGGCGGCCGCCATGGAGACACTAACCGAGACCAGGCTGTTCGCTATGGAGCTGGAGCAGGAGTTCTCGCAGAAGGAGATGGCGTTCGATATTATTCTGAGGTCGTTCAGCCGGGGTATAATCTCGGAGGGTGAGACCAGGAAGGGGCTGACCGGTCTGGGGATCCCCGCGGCGATGCTCGACCTGCACCTTACGAGGGAGAAGCTGGGCCTGCTGCGGAGGATATCTATTCCCACTGAGGCGGCAGCCCCGGCTCTAATCGGTGTCGAGGAGTGAAACAGTTATGACCACTAAGGGTAAGGAGCTGGTGCCGGCCGGCATCAGGACCAAGATAGACACCTACTTTGCCCGGGGCCTGGCCATGATCGGTGCTGGCAAGGTGGAGTCGGTCAGGACCGGACGGATCGGTGTTGCCCGGACCAGGTTCAAGGAGGGGTTTACCACCGATAAGCAGTTTATAGAGGAGCTCAAGATGCTGAGGGTCTCCGACGTGGAGCTGGAGCTGGAGCTGGCCGCTGCCAGGCTGGACTATGCCACCGACTACCTCCGGGACCTGATCGCTGCTTACCGGGATGCGGTCCGGAAGGGCAACCTCAGTATTGACGGCTACAAAGACAGACTGATCGAGCTCGGCCTGGTGCCGGAGAGGGTAGCCGGTTACATGCTCCGGGAGGTGGCCAGGCTAAAGCCCGAGCAGCTCCCCACGGTGATCGCTCCCCCCAAGCCGTACTACGAGACCGATGCCGGCAAGGTAATGGTGGACACCATCCGGCGAGAGCGGCGTAAGCTGCTGATCAGCAGGGACCAGGAGATTGCCAGCATGCTGGAGACCGGTATGCCGGTGGACCAAGCCACGGCCATCGCCGACAATGACGACGTCCGGCTGGCCGAGAAGCTCGGAGAGGCTGAGTAGAGGCTCACCAGGACGGCCACTGAGCGTTTTTTTAGGGTAGGTCGATGGTTTAGTATCCCCCTCTCCGTTAAAGGAGAGGGGGAGTTTTGTTGTCACAACCTCTATAGTACGATAGTACTAGATACAGTAACCGAGTGTACTATTGACACCGATGGTATACCGCGGTAAACTGGTTACCGGTGATGAGGTAACTTTAGTAAACCGGAGGACCCGAACCGGCGGAGCCAAAAAGTCTGAGTAACCCAACAAATGGGAGCGAGCCAATGAAAAGGAGTAACCCAACAATGTAGAGCGAGCCAGCCAAAAAGAGTAACCCAGGGATAAGGAGCGAGCCATTGGAGACGAGTAACCCAGGAACAAAGAGCGAGAAACGGGGGACCCAAGAGGGGCTGCAGCCCCTCTTGGGAGGAGGTTAGCCATGGAGAACTTAATTCGGTTACTGGTCATAACCAGTAAAATGTCACCGGTGAAGCTGAGACTGCTTCTCCACTTCGCTGAGTTCCTGGCCAAAGGTAAAGGAGGTTAGACGATGTTTACGACGATTATTACCAGGGACTACGGCCTGTTTGAGGGTATATGTATACTCCTGGACCGTGAGGGGAAGTATTGGGTCTATTACGAGACTGATCCCGGCTGGTGGGCCCTCCGGCTGTGGACCAGGAGGAATTAGGAGGAGGTAAACAAGAGATGCTAGGAATTGCAGTGATGCTAGTGATAAGTATTTTACTAGTGACAATCATGGTCCTCGGGCCGGCTTGGTTTAAGAGCCGTACCAAGAGATAGGAGGCAACTATGACTGAACTGGAGGGCTGTATCAAATACCATGAGAGCCTGCTCCGGCAGGCCAGGGTCTATATGGAGCCCGGGACCCTTGCTACAGAGGAGGCGACGGTTAAATTCCTTAAAGAGTTACAGAGGAGAATATACCATGAGCAAGACGATAAAGCTCGAGGATAAGGAAGAAAGATATGCAACCTGGCTGGCCTACCAGGAGGCCAAAGAGGCAGCCGATAAAACCTTCCAGGAGGCCATAAAGGCAGCCTGGGAAGTCTATCGTGAGACTGTAGGGCCAGCTCGGAAAGCCTATGAGGAGGCTAAACGACTATGTCCAAACCAATAAAGCTAGAGGACAAGGTTTATTACCAGCTCGCCCAGCTCCGGGGTAAGAGGGAGACCTTTTCTGACGTGGTGGCCAAGCTCTTGACCGCCAAGGAGGCAGCCGACACCCTGTCCGGGATCTGTCATGGCCAGGGAGCAGAGAGCGAGTTTAAGCCGGCTAGCCAGAAAGGTTGAGGAGCTACAGAGCTTCATAGCAAAATCGTGTGAGAAAGGAGGTGAAAAGAATGACGTACAAAGCAACTCTAGTCCTGTCTGTCGAGGCCGAAGATGAGGATGGCGCCAAGCAAGCATTCGTGGACCAGGTCGGCGCCGATGATTTCGACCGAGGCAGCATAGAGGTGGTGGAGGAGGAGTAATTCGTTCATGCCCGCCCATCAGTATAGCGCTGGTGGGCAGGGATAAACGAATTAGAGCCGGCATGGCCCGGAGAGGAGTTGAGCTATGAAGTGTCTGTTATGTGGGGTATTTGGGCATTCATGGAAGGCTGTTCAGTGGTATCTGAGTGAGCCTACTATGTGGCGGTGCCGGTGGTGTGGCGAAGCGAAGTATATTGACGGTTAAAGGGGGTGAGCTATGAAGTGCCCACTATTTTGCATAGGTGATAGGAGAGTACAGCTCGGCGAGGAGACAGAGTATGGTGATTGTCTCAAAGAGGAGTGTGCCTGGTGGGTTGAGACTCAGGACAGGTGTGCTGTCAAAGACATAGCACTCAGTCTCGATTATGTGGCCACGGACATGACTCAAATACTTGAGAAGCTGCTCCCGGCCAGGGAATAGCCGAGTTTAAGGAGGTAGACCGATGCCTGACGACATGATATGACTATCTCCCCCTGGCTCGCCTTCCTGGCCATAAAACTAAGGTTCTACCCGGAGCCCATGGCGGAGAAGGGTGTCACCGGTGACTAAAGCTAAAGAACCGCGGCTCTGG
>JABUBQ010000075.1_pt1 | contig 13072 bp, 14 predicted proteins | sample 7240351 | NCBI WGS metagenome assembly JABUBQ01 (sample SAMN07256348, study PRJNA390944) | subsurface metagenome | isolation source: Methane hydrate marine sediment | place: Pacific Ocean: Eastern North Pacific, ODP site 1244 | collected 2002 | reverse complement strand
TTACCCAAGGATAGTACTTTTTTGTCCCCAAGAGTAATACTTTTGGTATTGAATGTGTTGGCACTAATCACAGCACTGGGCATCTGTACGACAGCAGGCTCTGCTAATAAGATTGAGACTTATGCAGACTCAGGGCAGTCGATAAATATCAGCGCTAATCAGGAGTCCATCGTTGCCATTGACTCCAATCTGACCATCGGCAACAGCTAGCGAACTATGTCTCTATTTAAAAAATGAAGAAGCTTCCAGATGAAGAAGAAGCCTCTTCATTCGTAATCCACCAGTAAAACCGCCCAGCTTGCCATCGCTGGCTACTACCCGATGGCAGGGTATGATGATAGACAGAGGGTTTTTACCCAGAGCTTGACCCACCGCCCGCACCGCTTGCGGTTTCTTAATCTGTTCTGCCACCCAGCCGTAGCTCCTGGTTTCACCATAAGGGATAAGCCTAGTTGCCTCCCATACTTTACACTGAAAAGCAGTAGCCCCCGACAGGTCAAGCTCATCAGGAAAACACACACGGCACCCATTAAAGTAAGTAACGAAGCGTTCCACCAGGTTTTCAAAGCTACGGGGAGACCATACAGCACAATCTACGCTGTCACCCAATAGCTGGCGAGCATCCTGTTGTGAGTGCTGGGGTAAGGTAATGCACAACAGCCCTCTGGGAGAGCTCAGTATTCCCAGCCAACCTGCCTCAGTACTAAAGGTGATATATCGTAGCTCCCCAGCCATATCCCTGCCGAATCTCAAACAATACCTTCCATCAGCCTATATGAGGTCGCCTATCTGGAATCCCGAATGCTAAAAAACTTAATGAGCGAGAATACCATGCCAGCGGTAAATACGAAATAGAACACCTTACCGGCTACTGACATATACCTGGTTGCTACTATATATGCCTCAACGCCAAAACCTAACCCGCTCCACACCATAATAAGGCCAAACAGCCCCAGGAACAGCAGAATCCCGATTATTCCACACGTATAGGTATAAACTAGCTTCATTTCAACTCCCAAGCCGAAGGTGTTGCATATATATAAAAGTTTAGCTCCCGCTCTATTTCATCGCCCTTTATGACTATAGAATATTTATAGGGCTGTGTCATCGGGGGAGCACCACCAGGTTCCAGCTCCACGGTATCTACTAACCATTCCAACTCCCCTCTGCCAAAAGAAGCTATTTGCAAGTGTCGTGATGTTAAATCACGCACCTTTTCCTGATTTTGCCACAATGATACTTCGATGTTGGTCGAATGGGAGGAAAATTCCTGATTGTTGATTTCACAGCGGAAGACTGCTTTCTCTCCCCACGGTGCACCGCCTGTCCACATACCATCCCCCTTCAACCACTGGTAAAGCTCTATTTTCTGCTCCTGTTTCCCGGCAGTTATATAGAGGGTATCATAGATACCCATGTAGCCATCAACAAAAAATGTACCCATAACACCGACAAGGCAAGCCACTGCCAGGTATAAGTACCTAAATCTTCGCTCAGTTGGTATATGCATCACATCTAACTAACCTAACTCAGGTTCAATCAGGCCGCAGTTACCATCCTTTCGCCGATACAGCAGGTTGAGTTCTTCGCTATCCGCATTGAAGAAGAGGAAGAAATCGTGACCTAGAAGCTCCATCTGGCCCATGGCTTCATCCACAGACATAGGCTTAACGGTAAACCGCTTAATTTTGACTACCCTGCCCAGAGGTCGCTCCTCGGCTACCTCTTCACTAAATCCACTCCTGGCCAATGAACTACCTCTCCCTTTCTCATATCGTTTCCCTTTATAGTGCTCAATTTGCCGGCTCATAATCTCCGCTACCTTATCAATGGCAACGAACATGTCCTTCCCCCTCTCCTCACCTCTGAGCAGGGTGCCATTGCTGTCTATAGTTACCTGCACCACAAAGCGTTGTTGAGGAGACTTTGTTTTTTCTTCAGAAATCTCTATCTTGGATTCGGTAATATTAGGTAGATGGCGGCTAAGCTTGCCCAGCTTGCGTTCAATGTGGCTACGCACCGCCGGTAATATTTCCATATTTTTGCCGGTTATCTGTAATTCCATCGGCTCACGCTCCTATAATAATTCCTTCAAATCTCTCTAGCCAGCGTCAGTCCCCACACTGAGGTAGCCCCGCCTGCTTTTAATGCTGCAGCACAGGCATCAAGAGTAGCCCCCGAAGTTAAAACATCGTCTATAAGCAACACCTGTTTGTCCCGCAATCCGTCACCCCGACAGCTGAAAGCACCGGCTACGTTATTCTGGCGCTCAGTCACGGTGGATGTTTTCACCTGAGGAGAAGTATGACGCAGTCGGACGAGACAATCATCAATCACTGGCAAACCGATAATGTTACCTAACTCCCTGGCCAGTAAGCCGGACTGATTGTAACCCCGTTCTCTTAATCTTTTGGGATGCAACGGCACTGGCACCAGAATCTTTCCCGATACGGGGTAGGTGAGAAGATAATCTCGCAGTAGCCTGACCAGAGGTTGAGCCAGGGCTCTAATATTCCCATACTTTAGCTTATAGATAGCCTGCTGTATCACTCCCTCAAATCTAAATGGCGAGCGAATGCCGTCTATCTCCGCCTGCCAGCTAACACAGTGAGGACATAATACGCCACTGGGTTGCGGTCTACCACATTTAGGACAAAGCGGTGGCACAATACGAGGGAGCGTCTGACGGCAAGAATAACAAATAAAACTACCCTCCCTGCCACAGCCGACACACCAGCGCGGAAATAAGAGGTCGAGTGCCGCCCTCTTTAGTTTTACAACTTGAGGAAGCACATCTATCACCTAATCTAGAATTTCAAGGAGAACCGCTAAATTTTCTAGCGGACGCGGGCACTATGGGACACACCACTCACGATAGGTTCGTTAATATAGACGTCGCCATTCCTGATTTTCAGATTAAAGCCACAGTCAGGGTTAGTACAAACCCAGGCTTTGTAGTGAACAGCTGCCCCCTGACTGCCAAAATCGGATAAGGGTACAAGGTCACCAGTACTGCATTTCTGACATTTTGGAAAATTAAGATTCTCCACGGAGTCCACCTCCCCCAAGATTTAAATTCTATGTAGTATACACCACATAATAGCTGTTGACAAGACTTGCCTTGAACTTGCCAGAGGCAATTATACTCGGGCTTGAGCTATACCGTCAAGTAGAATAGGCTGGATTAAGACATCGCTACTGCCATTCTTCATCCCTTTCTTACCTGCACTCCCCTTCCCTTGTCAAGAAAGCATACTCGTTCATATGATTAGTGACACATTATACTGGGGATTGCTTCGTCGCTGGTGCTCCTCGCAATGACCCCTTTTTCGTCATTGCGAGTCAAGGGTGTGGCAATCCCGGTGGTGGGGATGCTTTCGGGGCTTCTTCTCGACCTAAGATGGGGGGTATCTTTATAGTTTGAATTGCAACCTCACCCCTCTTATCCCTTGTCAGTCGGGTGTTACTGCGTTAGACTAGTGCTGATGGGGGTATTCTTTCTATGATAAGTCTTACATTCTACGGTGGTATAAACGAGATTGGTGGAAATAAGATTCTTCTGGAAGATGGAGACAGAAGACTCCTTCTGGATTTTGGTTTCCCCTACAAAAGACACAAGCTGTTCTACGAGGAATACCTGAAGCCCCGTGGTGGTGCCGGATTGCTTGACCCACTGGCAATGGGGCTCCTGCCACCGCTGGAAGGATTATATCGTACCGACTACGAAACACCCGGTCTCTGGCAGCAGTTCCGAGATATTCGCTCTTATCGTAAGCTCAGCCAGGTGAATGGTGTTTTGTTAACCCATGCCCACCTTGACCACTCGGGATATATCTCTTTCCTCAAAGATAGCATTCCGGTATATGCAACGGTGACTACCGCATTCATTTCCAAAGCAATACAGGACTCCGGGAAAACCGACTTCGACCAGCAGGTATGTTACTTCAATCCTGCTGTGCAGGAATGCCCTCCGGATTGTAAGCAAATGGCTTGCCTCAGCAGTCGCGCGGCAAAACAGGGTCGGCAGTTCTGTATCGGCGATGTTGACCCACAGTCCCTCAGTCCAGAAGCCATCCAATTCTGGGCTCAAGGCTTCTGGGAGAAAACCGCCAGACAAAAGGAGCTTATCTCGCATCCATTGGCAGCTCATACTGAGTGTGCTTTTAATCTCCGCTGCTTCCCGGTAGACCACTCTATCCCCGGTGCTTGTGCCTGGGGTATTGAAACGAGCTCGGGATGGGTTATTTATAGCGGTGACCTGAGGCTACATGGCAAACATGGTGACCTCACGGCAAAGTTCATTGAGAAAGCAGCCAACCTGCACCCCAGAGCCCTGGTAATAGAAGGGACTAATGCCTCCCGGGACACCAATGTTTCCGAACAGGAGGTATATGAGAATGGGCTCAAGGCTGTTTCCGGTTCCAGAGGACTCATTATCGCTGATTTCTCTGCCAGAGATGTAGATCGCCTGCTCACCTTCCTGCGCATTGCCCGGGACACTGGCAGAAAATTGGCAATATTGCCCAGGGATGCTTACTTACTGAAAACAATGCATCTGTTGCAAGCAGATATACCTGACCTAGCCGTTGAAGATAGCCTCGCCATTTATCAAGAAACCACTGCCAGCAGGTATCCCGCAATGTGGCTGAGAAATATCTACCGTGAATACGAGGACAAAATTGTTCTGGCTAAGGATGTAAACTCAAATCAGGAGCAGTTTATCCTTTGCTTCAGCTTTTTTGATTTGAATGAGCTACCCAGTATCCGTCCGAAGCCAGGTAGTCTCTATCTTTATAGCTCCAGCGAGCCTCACGACGAAGAGCAGGAAATTGATTTCCGCCGCCTGCATAACTGGCTCAAACACTTTGGACTCCGAGGGTTCGGGTTGCCGGTAGAAAGCAATGGAAATTGGCAGGTACCTGATGGCGAGAAGGGACTACATGCTTCTGGGCATGCCTGTGGTCCGGATTTGCTGAAGATAGCACTTGAGGTAAGACCTGAGATTCTCATTCCTGTCCATAGCGAGCATCCGCGCTTCTACATTGACCATCTGGGAAACAGCGGTATTGACATCGCTTTGCCAAATCTGGGCAGCGCGATTGAAATATGAACTCCAGACATGCGGCTCAATTTCAGAAGTGCAAGGTCAATGCCATAAGCCACCTATGCCTTTAGCGGAGTCCGATGCAGTTCAACCGTCCTGGTGATTCGCCCATCTGCCATTTGAACATCCATTTGCACCGAGTATTCGTATTTACCGTCGCCGAACTCTACATGAGCGAGCCAGCCCTGTTTCGGCTCCTTAAACAAGGGGACCTGCTCAGCTTTGAGGAGCTTGATGTTCTGCATGGCTTCTCCGTATAAAGCCTTAACGGCTTTATCCACTATGGGCTTCAAGTCGGTGGCATTACTTATCGGTCTATCCATTAATGCCTCCTTCCTCACCACGCCTAGCCCTTATCCACAGACCACAATTACATTCTACCACTAATTGCCGGATAGTGTTATATTTAATATAAAACAATTAGGGAAAGGGAAGTAATGCGAATTGTGGCCCCTGTAAAGGCACGAGGATTAAGCTGGAACTTCCTGGCAGAGTAGGATACCACGCTATAGGCAACAATGAACCAGCATATATGTGTATTGATTAAGGGACACCCCTTTGGGAAACAATGTAAAAACTGCCATAAACTATCAGTTGCACCAAATTTCTATTTGGATTTTTTAGCTGATGACCGTTTTCTGGGTTTTCGAACTCCGTTCAGCGAACGAACATCAAAATTACGGATAAGCTGAGTAGTATCCAGCATTCCCACTGACCCTTTGATGATTTCCAAGCAAACATAGCCCTCGGTTCTCAAAATACCCGGGGTAGTGGATATTACATCTTGCCAAAACTGAGAATATTCCTCCCGCGTTCTGGTTGCGATAATGGCAACGAGGCCAAACCTTCCAGTGACAAAAGCTAGAAAGCAAACATGTGGGTTCTTGTCCAACTTTTCCGCCACCTTAAAATGTTCCTCTATTCTAACATCCAATCCCACTATACTTACGAAGCTATAACCCAACTGAGACAGACTTGGTACAGCAATTATCTTTATAATACCTTCGTTCAAAAGGTCCTGGACCCTCTTTCGTACTGTGCTTTCGGCTGCCCCCAACTCATTAGCCAAATGCGCATAGTTGCTCCTGCCATTCTCCTGTAACTTTTCTACCAGTTTGCGATCCAAATCGTCATACATAGGAACCTCGCTCTAAAGATTATAGATATTATAGCATATTTTCCTTTGTATATTAGTGAATTTATTGCGGTTTCAGTAATAATTAGTTTACGTAAGACTATATTTTTATCATAAATACAAATTATATTTACTATTTCACGTTGTTATAATATAACTTATAAGGATATAGCCCTATCTTTCATTTGACAATGCTTGAATAAATTGAATAAACTATATGAACTTCTTTCACGAATTAAGAATGTTATTCATCACAGCATTTCTGATAACTAAATAGCAAGCCCTGCCAGGGAAAACCAGGGTGCTGCAGGTTTATCCTTTTCCTAGCAGCTTAAATTTTTAACCTCTCCCTCCCGTGACCGGAACCCTGGGGGCAATCGGGCTTAGTGGCAAGGCTCAAAAAGGGGGTGATAGATGAGATAATACCGGCAGTTCAAAGGACGAAATTTTTAGGAGGAATTTATGAAAAGACGAAAGGTGTTAAAACTGCTGGGTGGTGTCTGTCTGGTGGTAGTATTGATAGCACTACTTATGAGTGGTTGTGCTAAAGAAGCACCGGCACCAGCACCAGCACCAGCACCAGCACCGGCTCCAGCTCCGGCACCAGCGCCGGCACCAACCCCAACACCACCACCCGGGGCAGAAGTGGTGAAATGGAAGTACCAGACCATGCTGCCGAAAGCAATGGACCCAATAACGTGGGCGGTAGATGCCAAGCACTTTGATGCTATCAGGGTAATGAGTGAGGGGACATTTGACATTGAGCACTTTGAATGTAACGAAATAGTCCCCACCGAAGAGGCGATGGAGGCGGTTGCCAATGATGTCATCCAGATGACCGCCACTTTTGCGGCACAGCGTGCTGGTAAGAACCCCGCTTTTGAGTTCCTGGGTTCCTGGCCCTGCGGGCCAAACCAGTGGCAGTGGCAGGTATGGTACGCCGCCGGTGATGGGATGAAATACCTGGACCAGGTCTACGGCGCGTTTGGCATTAAAGCCTTCCCCGCCCCCAAAGGTATGGGTGAAGCGCTGGCTTTTTCTAAGACTAAGATAAGCTCGCTAGCGGAGATGAAAGGCTTATCCTACCGGCTCGGGCCGGGCGCAGGTCAAGAGATAGCCAAGCGGCTGGGTATGAATCCAACGTGGTGCCCTGGCGAAGAGGTATATACCACGCTAGAGAGAGGGGTAGTGGACATTGCTAAGTGGGGTGGCCCCGCTGATACCTGGGGCATGAAGCTCCACGAGATTGCTCCTTATATTCTCTGGCCTGGTTACCCCATGCCGGGCGAAGTCTTCATGTACGAGATTAGCCTGGATAACTGGAATAATAATATGTCAGATGCTCACAAAGAAATGCTATATCAGGCTGTCTATAACGGCTGGGGGAATGACCTCTGGCTGTTTGGCCGTGATAACGCCGATGGCTGGCAGAGATACATTGACTATGGCGTCACCATGACCAGACTCTCTGACGCAGATATAGACCTCATGAGAGAGGTCTGCTTCGAAGTCGTGGGAGAATATGAGGACCAGAACCCGTTAATCAAAGAGATAGTGGAAAACCAGAAGGCATTCCTGGGAGCCTTTGGCGAATGGCAAGCCTATAATGACCTGCCATTTAAACCACCAGCATAGTAACGCTTTCGGAGAAGCGTGACTGAAAGATGGGAATGGCCGAAAGGCCGCTCCCATCTTTCAAAACCCTCAAGTACTTAGAGGTAGATAATCTATCCAAAGATAAGTTATACTTAGAGATTAGAGGTTACTAGATGGAGCAACTACGAACAGTTTTAGGGTGGATAGACACGGCTACCCGACGGGTAGGTAGTGTTCTTTCTTTTACCTGTCTGACCCTTATAGGTTTCACACTATACGATATAATTGCACGACAGATTGGCCTATATACGATGTGGTCCTTTGATATAACCTGGTTCCATCTCGGCTTCCTATTAATGATGGGACTGGCTTACGCTCTTCTTACCGGTCAGTTTGTGAATATAGACCTCTTAACCAGCAAATACTCCTCCTGGACACAGCATCTTCTATTGTTTATCAGCTTTGCTGTAATTGCCATTCCAATCACAATACTTTTTGCCTGGTTGTCATGGGATTGGGCTATGCAGTCCTGGGCGATGAAGGAACTGACCAACTCGGCAGCAAGAATTCCGGTATATCCGGTTAAGACATTCGTCTTTATTGGGCTTGTTTTATCACTGCCTCAACTCTTTGCCCTATCTATTCGCCACGGTTATTTTCTCTTCAAGAAGGTGGAGCTATGAGTAATGAGTTAGTCATAGTCCTCATGTTTGTTACTCTGGTAGTGGGACTTATCGTCCTGGGTGTACCTCTGGGCTACTGGCTATGCCTAGTGGCTTTGACGGCCGGGTTTATCGGATGGGGAGGCACCGCCTTTCTCCATATGATTCCCGCCAGAATTTGGGGAATCATGTACAACTATATCCTTGTAGCTATCCCGCTGTTTGTATTTATGGGTTATATGTTAGAAAGGTCAGGATTAGGCGAGGACCTTTTCGCCGGAGGAGAATACCTGATCGGGAAACTCAGGGGTGGGATGGCAATAATGGTCATTATGGTCACCACCGTTGTGGCGGCAACCACAGGGATAGTAGCTACTGGTGTAATTATGGCCGGCGTGCTCGCCGTCCCCCCTATGCTAAGACGACAATATGATAAGGGCTTAGCCCTGGGGTCAGTGGCTGCGGGAGGAACACTGGGCATACTTATTCCTCCCAGCGTCATGCTCGTTTTATACGCAGCTTTATCAGGTTTATCGGTAGGCAAGCTTTTCCTTGCCGCTTTCCCAGCAGGATTCATTCTCTCAGGGCTCTTCATATCATATATAGCGATAATAACCCTTATCCGCCCCAAGATGGCTCCCAAATATGGTGAGGTGGAGGAGCTTGAGCTTCCTGGATGGCCACGAACAACAAGCCCTCTAGAGGAATCAGCACATCCACGTCTGCGAGCACTTAGAGGCATTCTTCCCGTTACAGTCCTGCTTGCCGGCGTTCTCGGAACGATAATAATCGGTTTAGCTACTCCTACAGAAGCCGCTGCTTGCGGGTCACTCGGTGCTATACTAATCACCGCGGGATACGGAAGGCTTAATTTTAAGACCTTGAAAGAGACCTGCAATCTTACTTTCGGAACAATGGGTATGTTTGCCCTGGTCATGATTGGGGCTATGGCTTTCACGGCTGTCCTCGCCGGACTCGGGGGTAGAACAATAATATTTGACTTGCTTATGGGCCTTGATATAGCTCCCATGGGAATCCTCATGCTAATACTGGGCATGGTCATAATCGCCGGTATGTTCCTTGATGATGTCGCTATTCTTTTGCTCTTCCTGCCCATTGTTCTACCCATACAAGAAGCAATGGGATGGCATGAAGTCTGGTTTGCCCTGGTTTTCTGCGTTACCATGCAGACAGCCTGGTTGACACCGCCCTTTGGCTATGCTCTCTTCTTCATAAGAGGGCTTAACCTGCCCGGAGTAACATACTTGGATATTGTCAAAGGTTGCACTCCCTTCATCCTCCTCCAGTTAATAGGCGTAGGTATTTGCATCGCATTTCCTATAATAACTACTTTCCTGCCGGATCTTCTTATTAAGTGACCACACATAATTAGAGGGGATAAGAGATTAAATCCCTAAAGAAGGTGGCTGTATGTCAGAAGATATAAAGATTGCTGCGGTTCAGATGGAACCCAGGCTAATGAAAGCCAGTGAGAACCTGGAAAGTATCCTGAACTCAGTTAGAAAAGCAGCGGACAACGAGGCTAACCTGATAGTATTTCCAGAGTGTAGCCTGACTGGTTATATCTTTTCCAGTCGTGAGGAGGCGCTGCCCTTTGCTGAAACCATACCCGGTCCCAGTACCAAAAAACTCATTTCCCTATGCGAAGGGCTAAAGGTCTACGTTATTTTTGGCCTTTTGGAAAAGGCGAATGATAAACTATTCAACGCCGCAGCATTTATTGGTCCCCAGGGGCTTATCGCAGGATACAGGAAGAACCATCTCCCCTTTCTGGGGATTGACCGCTTCGTGAACCGGGGTGATAAGCCCTTCCAGGTGCATCAGACCCCGATAGGTAATATAGGTCTTGAGATATGCTATGACATTGTTTTCCCTGAGAGCTCAAGAGTCATGACCTTAATGGGAGCAGATATATTAGCTCTGCCTACCAATTTTCCTCAAGGCCGTGGCCGTGGAGAAAAGCTCAATTGCTGCGTTAGCGCCAGGGCTATTGAGAATAGGGTTCATGTGGTATCTGCGGACCGCGTTGGCGGTGAGAGGGGCTACTCATTTGCCGGGCTGAGCAAAATAGTTGATGCCTCGGGGGATGTCCTGGGTCTTGCCAGCGCTGATAAAGAAGAAATCATATATGGTGAGGTTAGCCTGGAAGCGGCACGGCAAAAACACCTGGTCTTTATACCTGGCGAGTGGGGAGTAGACCATATAAAGGACCGCCGACCAGAGCTATACGGGATGATTACCAAGCCTAACTCAGACGAAAGTTAGAGTGTCCCGACACTTCCTGGTATATACGATAAATCTTTGTTTATAATCTGAAGCCGACGAGGGAGCAGCAATTTTTAGGTGGGGAGCTAATATTAGCTCCCCACTTTCTTTATTATGTAGTACTTCGTTAAGCAGTCAAGAATAAAGTCTTTCCAGGCTAGATGGTGGGCAGTAAAGGACTCGAACCTTCGACCTCTCGGATGTGAACCGAGTGCTCTAACCAACTGAGCTAACTGCCCCAGGGCATCTGTATTTTATCCCAGAAATCCCTGTTTGTAAAATTGACAACTAGCTCGGTGTCTCTCTAAACTAGCATTACAAGTTACCCACTAAGGAGATAAGCATTTATGACATCCATCGAGTCTATTAGCCACGAGTTAACCGAGCTAATTAAGCGATATGGCGCTGATTATATAGAGGCTCACCTTGAAGAGAGCCAGACCAGCCATATCATCTACCGAGGGAAGGAACTGGATTCTATAGGCAAAGCAACTTCTATGGGAGGCAATGTGCGTGCTCTGGTTAAGGGCGCCTGGGGCTTTGTTAGTTTTAATAATATTACCGAGCTTCCCGATAAGGTAGAGCTAGCCGTAAAGCAGGCTCAATTCGCCGGCAGCGAAGAAAGTCAACTGGCCCCAGTGGAACCGGTGGTGGATACAGTCTTAACTGGAGCCGATAAGAATCCCATGGCTATACCTTTAGCGGAGAAGAAACGACTGCTGGATAAATACAATGAGATTATCTGGCGCACTCCTAAGCTCCAGACATCAACTATTGGCTACGGTGATGGTTACAGGAAGGGTATCTTTTTAAATTCACTGGGTAGCTATATTGAGCAGGACAGGATGGATATTACCCTGCGCCTGAACGCCGTGGCTACTGAAGGTAATGAGGTACAGCAAGCCGGGCTGAGTCTGGGCAGCCGGCTTGATTTCAAAGAAATACAGAGTCTCCACCATCAGGTAGAGCAGATGGCACAGCGTTCCGTAGAACTACTATCGGCACCGCAGATAAAAGGCGGAGAGTATACCGTGGTTCTGGACCCGGTTCTGGCTGGCGTCTTTGCCCATGAAGCCTTCGGGCACCTTTCGGAGTCCGACTTCGTTTATGAGAATGACCGCCTGCGCGAGGTTATGACCATAGGTAAGCAATTCGGCGGCAAACTGCTAAATATCGTTGATGACCCGACTATGCCCGGACTGCGGGGCAGTTATAAATACGATGATGAAGGAGTGCCTGCCAAAAAGACCTATCTTATCCGAGAGGGCAAACTAGTGGGCAGACTCCATTCCCGTGAAACCGCCGCCAAAATGGAGGAAAAACCTACGGGTAATGCTCGTGCTGTCAACTACCGTTTCCCGCCTATCGTCCGCATGAGCAACACCTATATTGAGCCAGCTTCAAGCTCTTTCGCGGATATAATAAGCGACATCAAGGAAGGGGTGTATGTCAAGAACTGGTACGGAGGCACTACCAGTATGGAGATGTTCACCTTCTCTGCCGGTGAAGCCTATATGATTCGTAATGGCAAGATTGCCGAACTGTTACGGCCAGTAATGCTTACCGGCAATGTGTTCACTACCCTGATGAACATAGATGCCATCGGTAACGACCTGGAGATGAACCAGGGTGGTGGCTGCGGCAAGGGAGAACAATACCCTCTGCCCGTTTCCAACGGTAGTCCCCACATCAGAATTCGTCATTGTTTGGTTGGAGGCAAATAAGTGGAACAAATCCTAGCTCAAGCTAAAAAGGTTGCCGAGGAAGCCGAGGTCTTTATGGTTTCCTCTGAAGAAACTCCGGTGCACTTCGAAGCTAACCGGCTGAAGCATATTCAAGCAAAGCAAAAAGGTATCGTGGCACTGCGCATTATCCGGCAGGGTAAGCTGGGCTACGCCACCACTACCGAGCTGGATAACCGTAAGGAACTGGTCAATATGGCAGTAGAAACCGCTCAATTCGGCGTGCCCGCCAGGTTTGAGCTTCCCTCATCAACTACTTATCCCCCGATTGAAGTCTTCGACGCTGAGGTAGAGTCGGTACCCATAGATGAAATGATTAAGCTCGGCAAAGAACTCATTGCCACCATCAGAGAACATACCCCCGATATTGTATGCGATGCTGAGGTAGCCAAGGTGAACGCTTCCGTCCATATTATTAATTCTCGCGGCGGACAGGCAAACTACCAGAAAAGCGTCTTTGGACTGAGTATTGAAGGCAGCCTGATTCATAATACCGATATGCTCTTTGTTGGCGATGGCGAAATCTCCTGTCATCCCTTAACCAACT
>JABUBQ010000074.1_pt1 | contig 13100 bp, 18 predicted proteins | sample 7240351 | NCBI WGS metagenome assembly JABUBQ01 (sample SAMN07256348, study PRJNA390944) | subsurface metagenome | isolation source: Methane hydrate marine sediment | place: Pacific Ocean: Eastern North Pacific, ODP site 1244 | collected 2002 | reverse complement strand
CCACTTAATCTCCAGCATCATAATAATTCCGTTTGCCAGATGCTCTCCCGCGGAATATAGTCTTAACGCTGCATCATCTGCATAAAAGCGACCAAAAAACGCAGCACACATTTTATCGGGCGGATCTTTTTTCTCTAAGTACCATATTTGATGGGCAAAGACTTCCCAAAGAGCATATCTAGCTTCCTGAAGCGTGTATAGTACATCATGAAAACAGACTGATGCTATGGGGACATCGCTATCTCGTGGAGAAGATATAGAGAGAAAATCAGGAGTAAGGCTAAGCACCATGCCTTCAAGTTCACTCAAATCGAGAGTTTCCTGAGATATTCGCTCCACATCAGACTCGTCAAGTATTCCTCTACTCATCATATCCTCACTTTGTTGGGTAGGGTTCTCTATTTTTTCTTGTCCCCTCAGGGTGTCGCTTCATGTTTAATGCTCTCTCCCCCTCGCTTTTTAATGTTTAGCTTTTTGTCCAGCTTCAATCATGAGTTGCTCTAATTCCGCACGTTTTTGAGGGTCAGTTTCCTTCATCCATTGTCTGCGGTAATAGAGCCAATTATCTGCATATTGAAGCCTCTGTTCTTTTCTCTTTTGGTAAAGAATCTTCTCAGCTTTATTCCTATATTCAAACTTGGCATACAAGACTAAAATAACAAGAGCAAATAATGTGATAGGGGCCCACCTGCGTATTAAATCAACCCAAGCAGGATTATTAGGCTCCCAAATTGGAACGGCATCTACCGCAAATCCCCCTACTCTACCCTCATATTTTGTAACGAGTTCGTCAGTCTGAATATACTCGTAAATAGTATGGGGATAGGTAAAGCCTTGCCATAGCCATATAGCGAAAGTAACAATCAGTATGGCAATTAAGCCCCATAATAAAAGTGTCCTTGTCACACCAACCTCCTAATCACCTCAATCACCAGTGCTGTTTCTTGTGCCCTCAGGGTGTCGCTTCCTGTTTACTTCCTATCCTGCGCAACAAGGCTAGCTGATGAGCTTCTCCCGGCCTCCGACTTTGATATTCAGTTTAGCAAGTCCGGCCACAAGGCAGCTTGATACTCAGCCTCAGCAGAGCTCACCTTGCTTGGTCTGATACTCAATGAAATCCTTCTGTGCCCTCACATACAACACTCTTACGCCAATCGACCCCCTGCCCCCTGTCAGCGACTCGAGGGGGACGAGCGCTACAACCGTGCCTTTCCCTTGGCACTCTCGGCAGCCCCCGCCTTTGCACTTGGGGCAGAATGACCATTGTCTCACCATTATCTCTGCCATCTCTTATCCCCTCCTATTTGATAAGTATCTTCCTATCCTCAGTTAAGCAGACTATCCCACCAGCCCTGATATTCCTCAGCCTCAGCCTTGCCAGGTTATCCATGGCTCACCCCCCTTGCCTTTAGTCCTGTGCCCTCAGGGTGGCGCTCCATATTTAATCCTCCTTACCTCCAAGAAGCATCCCTGATTTCCTCTAGTATGCTTTTAATATCATCCATAGCGGCATTGATATTTTGCAAGTGGGCTATCTCCTGATACCTTAAGTCGTCCAAGTCCCCCGCTATATTAAGAAACTCGGGTACCTGTTCCAGGTCTTTCATCCACTTTGTCATCTCGATAAGCTCATCCTTCATCTTATCAAGTGCATACCACTCAGGAGGGGCAAATGGCGGCGGTGCCGGCAATCTCTCCAGAATTCCTCGTAGAAATAAGGCTTTATCTATAGCGTCATTTATTTTGCTAATGTCGTCCAGCCCTGGGGGTGGAGTAGGTAAATCAGGTAAGCTTTCGAGAAGCGCAGCAAAGTCGCTTGAATCGTTCTGAATCTCCGTTACCATGATAAGTATGTCCGGGATCTCACTTTGGACGCTCTCAAGCACGCTAGTTATTTCTACCAAGTCACTGCTAAGCTGCCGATTTTCTTCCAGAAGTCGTTGGTTATCGGATTCGAGCTGCCTAATCTTAGCCTCTAATTCGGCGACCCTTGAATCCGATTCTGAATTGGTTAATATTGGTGGGGCTGGTGCAGGCATTGATGCTGGTGAAGCACACGAAACAGGCAGGAGCAGACACATTACCAGCGCTAGCCCTATTATCAGCTTTTTCATTATGGCAAACCTCCTATTATTTTATCTCTGTCATCGGTCTTGTGCCCTCAGGGTGTCGCTTCATATATGACCCTCTTCTGCTCTTTAGCTATTGAATTGCTTCCAGCTTCATTTTTAGCAGTAGTTTGCGCTCGAGTAGTTCTCGGTGTTGAGCTTGGAGTTGATTTAGTTTAGTTTCCTGTTCAAAAGCGAGTTGATAAGAAGTATCCAGAGCGGACTGAGGGTCTATAGCAGGGCAGGCAGGATTGCGTTGACCTGAGAATACATATTGAGCCCAGATAGATGCTTGGGTATAGTAAGCATCTATTTTCCTACGAGTATCTGCTTGCTCCTCCTCATTCTTTATCAATGCTGCCTCAATCTCTTCCAGCTCTGCCTGCATATCAGCAATCTGCTGTTGAGTATATTTAGGCTCAGGCTCTTCACTAGAGGATGGGGCACTTCCCTGATTTGCTTGATACAAACCTACACCTAGCCCAATTACTGCTACTACCACTAAACCTATTATTATCTTGCCTGCGGGGATATTCACCTTATTCTCCTAACCACCTTGTGCCCTCAGGGTGTCGCTTCATTTTTACTTCCTCACTTCCCTTGGCTAAAGGCCCGAGGCAACCTTGCATCCTTTCGTTTTATAAACTTTAATCTGAGGTTTCAGTTGTCCAGAGGAGCTTTTGAATACTTGTAGCAGCATCGTATTCAAACCATGCATCATGAAAGACCTTCTTGTTATCAAAGAATATCAAGTAATGAGGATCACCAATCGGGCTTGGGATAAATACCAATACTTGGAAGGGAGCATCCCTGTCGCCCGGACTCCCTCCCTCTTTGGCTGTAAAGTGCCACTTACCATCTGTTTGGCGATAGATATCCTGTGCAGGATATAATATCGGATTGTTTTTAAGCTCCTGTGTCATGAGTGTATAAACTTGGTCTAAAGTCATTGAGCCGCCTATCATTACTTCCAATTCGTCTGGCGTATTTGCAAGGCTTCCTGAAGAGGAAGGTGGTTGCTCTGTCCCTCCACAGCCAGTAAATACTATAGAAATAGCTACTAAAATACCCACAATAACAAACAATAGTCTTTTCATTTCAACCTCCTTCTTATTTCAATTACCGGTACCCTCAGGGTGTCGCTTCATGTTTAATCCTCCTTACCCCTTCTTCCCGTCTGGCACATCTCGCAGGATAGTTCCTTTTGGGATTTAAGGGATTTCAAAATAGCGGTCAACCCCTAAACCACAGTTCCAAATTAGTATCAAGTTAGCCTCAGTCTCGTCTATCTCATACACCAAGTCACCTGATGTTGAGCTACCCCCATAAAACTCGCCGGTTTTGAGCGGTGTGTCGGTCTCAGGGTACCACTTATCATCATAGATGTGGCCGCTACTACCCGTGACTCGCAAGGTGAAACTATGGAGATACTGCCGCTTCTCAGTCCTCTCGCCCGGAAAATCCACTTTCAACTTAACAGCTAAGTAGACCTTGCCTACCTCAGGATTGGCCCAGCCTATTTCTGTCAGTCGCTCCGAGCCAAGAATGGTTAATCGCCGGTCTCCATAGGTTAACGATGTACCAAAGGGTATAGGATTATTCAGACTTGTACCTACTTGAGACTCTTGTGTGGGAGCAGGCACCTCAGCTGGAGACGTGCTCTCAGGTTCGGATGATGTAGCCACTCCTACTATGAACAGAATAAGGCCGACTGTAAAGATAGCACCCGCTCTCACAAGCCCCCACCCTGACTTCTTGAACAGAGCTATACCAAATAGCACAATAGCTGCCACACATGCGAGTATGCCAAACATTCCTAGCACCATTGTCATGACCTCCTAATTATTCCTAGCCTAAAAACAAGTCTTGTGCCCTCAGGGTGTCGCGTCGTGTTTAATCCTCTATTGGCGCTTTCCACAGTAGCCAGCAATACATCTTGTCCATCCAGCGCAATATATACTCACCATGGAGCTTTTTACCATGAAGGATGACTTCTCTCTTGGTGTGGCTCCAAGACTTTGTCTCATACGTTCCCATGTCCAAAATTTTGACCTTGGCACCGGCATACGGGCCGCTGGATATCTTGCCTTCAAACATGCCGTCAAGAAGGTTACGCTCTGCACTTGATACTGCCACCCTACGAACACCCGGCTTTTCTGGTATACCCTTGTACAGTCCCCAACACTGGAATCCCCCGTCTCTTTCCAACCTCAGATTATGGCGGAAGGCAGTTTTAAGTCCCGAATACTGACTTAGTACAAATATTGCCATGAATTAACCCTCATCAAGCCCCACCTAAGACAGCCTAATTAAGCAAGCCCCGCCAGAAAGCGAAATTATGTTCAATACTCCTACGGCTTTTTGGCATACATACCCTCCTGTGCCCTCAGGGTGTCGCATATCTAATCTCACTATCGTTCTAGCCTACCTAACCTCCCACGCGACTAGAATAGCCTGTTCACTCACAGAAATATCCAATATTGGCCTATTCTCGTTATCACGAAGCCATTCATTAACCTTCTTTTGGCATTCCACTAACGACCCTTCGAAAACTGTAACCCTAACTACCTGAGCTAATTTTGTTTCCATTTTTCCTCCTTTTTATTCTTGTGCCCTCAGGGTGCCGCTTCATGTTTTGGAACTTCTATTTCTTCAATCTTGGCTATCTCCCTCACCAGGACTTCAATCAAATGCTGATGCTCCGGTGAGAGCAGGGGTATTACTTCTAAGTAGGTAAGCTCCTCCTCAGGCTTGCTCCGATAGCCGGCGAGGATAAGTAGGTAATCTTCCAGGGTGGTCGAACTCCCGTCCCTGCCAAAGGCCCGGGCCAGCTTCCTGATGGTTTCTGGGAGAGGGCGGTTGCCCTTCCTGATGTCGGCAATGGTGGCGTGGCTCAGACCAGTTCTGGCAGCCGCCTCCCTCAGTGACAGATGCTCCCGGTGGCACCTATCCTCTAGCCATTGTCCCAAGCTCTGCTCTTTCATTGTTTTGCCTCCGTTGCTTTTTGACTGGAGGCTTGCGGCTGTAGTAAAATAAGACACAGGTGGTGAGGTTATCCAGCCTCTAGCCCCCTTGCTCGAGCCGCCGATTAACCCTCGGCGGCTTGCTCATTTTTAATCCTCTCTATCTCGCTCCGTGGAATCATCCGTAATCCACCCACTATCACCGCTTGAACCTTACCGTCCTTCAGCCATTGCCATAAGGTCATCCGGCTGATACCTAAGATTTCAGCAGCTCTAGTTTGATTAATATAGTCGTGAAGCTCTATTGGGTTTACCATTGCCTTCCCATCGTACATCCTACTTTACAGCCTGTCAAGCCCTGTGGCGCAATTTTTAAGGGGAATTGGCAGGGGTCTGCCCTTACCAGGTCCATTTTTCGCTTTCAATTCTTCCTCCTTCTTAGTATTACACCTCGCAATTCCCAACTGAGCTGGATCAGCCTCCAGTCCTCCTTGGCCAGGGAAGCCCACCATTTTTCATCCCTTATGGGTATCTTGGCAGCTGCAGCCAGGCGGTCGGCTGATTCAGATATCAGTTTTACCACTTCCTTTAGGTCCATCGGTTTCACCTCTTTTTTTGGGGCGGCCCCCGTCCGGACCCGGGGAAATTAAAGGGGGATCCTGAAACAACCCTGGGCACCGGAAGGAGCCGCTACTATGGCTGGACGTTTGAGGAACTGAAATCATACGCGCTATTTTAGCCCCCGAACAGGCCTTTAATGGCTTCCCTAAATCTTGCGGTAGCTTCTTGCTCTAGTGCCTCAACTTCAGTAAATTCGCCATGGCTAACAAACCTTTCAGCGTTAGACACAATAATATCTTCGGCTTCTTCATCACTTAAGCTTTCCCACTGGTAGCTCCCCTGCCTATCCATATCCTCCCCAAGCCCCAGCTCTTTGGCCTGCTCAACAGTCAGCCCACAGTGAATAAAATCAAAGTCGGCAGAGCACCAGGCTCTTATATCCCGCAGGGCGTTATCAGGTATTTCGCCACCCTTCTTATCGGCATCACCGAAGTAGAGGATTTTAATAGGAATACCATCATAGCGCTCTGATACCGCCTCGAGCCGTTTAGCTATCCGCCACTTATACTCGATACTGGCATCGCCGCCAAAGGGTACCAGGTTAATATTCGGCGCATAGTATCCAAACTGCCCCTTCATCGCCCGGGCCTCAAACCAGATTTCAACATAGTATTTGGCATATTGCCACTTATCAAGGTGGCACTCTCGGCTGGCCATGCCTCTCAGCCATCCTCTTTCATCAATGTAGCCACCGCCAGTTAGAATCTCTTCCCGAGTATCATCAATAAGACTATCAGGCTGCCAATTGCCATAGAACCGCTTGCGAGCCTTAGATAGGAGCGGTAAGAAGAGGTTTTTATAGGCCGACTTCTTATTGCAAGCGTAGAGATGGTCCTTATCGTAGAGCTTGTAGAATAACCATCTAGAGCTCACTTCATAGGGTACGCTCTGTCTCCATCTCCATGCCCTATCCAAGATTTCCTGTTGCTTGCCTCTTGGTTGCCACATAGCACGCCTCCTGATATACAGTTTAGCCCGGGGTAAATACCAATGTCAAGTATCTTTATAGTCCCCCAGGGCGATATTTGGGCACAAAAAAAGGCCAGCCCCGAAGCCGAAGCCTCGGAACTGGCCTATGTGCCACGGAAGACACCCCCCATCGAACGATGACGGGGGGCCTGCGGCATCGGATTACTCTTTATAACAGTCACCTCCACTACCTTCACGACAACCCGCTGGGGACTTTTGACCAGCGGTATCTTGCGTGGCTGGGTACAGCCTTAGAGGCTTGCTACTGCCTCGACCAGTGACCAGCGCCACACCCCGTTTACCCTGCGGAGCCTCTTCCTAAGGGCGCAGGAAGGGTGTAGCACTAGTAAAATACTGGCTGCGCTGCGTCCTCTTGGCGATGGGGTAATCGCCACAGCCATTGCCACACACCCGATTGCCGAGCTGATTGACCGCCGATAACATTGGCGCTCCACAACTATAGCCCCACGTTGCGTTTAGCGACCGCAAAGTCGAGTATACAGCCAGTGTATACTAGCCCGAGCAAATTTAGGCTTGCAATTCCCCGCATATTGACCATCAAAACGGTTAGGCCTGCTAGAGCCTTGTCCTCTGGATTGTGTTGCCTCGTAGCACCGGTTGCAACAGGATACGGCCACAATTCCAGAGTTTGCCTAGTTTCCAGCTAGCGGGTTAGCTTGAAGCCTTGCGACCCCCACCTTGAGGCCAGCCCACGATGGGCACAAGGTCGTTTTCCCCGGTAAACCTTTCACTAGATATGAGCTCTACTATGGCTGGACGTTTGAGGAACTGAATTCATACGCCAACCTTTGGTAAAAAAGGGGGAGGCCTAAAATTAAGCCTCCCCCTTGCTTGGCTAACCCGATAACCTTTGTTTATGCCGTGATTAATTCCCTGATTTTATCCCCGTTTTGCTTAGCATACCGCCAGAGCATAGTACATTCTGCAGACGATATCGTACGTCCTCGTTTTTGCCTTTTATTGTCTAGTCGCTTCTGAACAATGGCTTTGATTTTATCAGGCAAGGTACTAAATACCGCTTGGGCATTTAGTTCCGAGATTAATTTACTCTCGGACTTTACCTCTCCAGCGATAAGCTCTTGGAGGTCTATCTCTTCCTTCTCTCTAGTCTGAACTGGCTCATTAAGGCTAACAAACCCGCCATTTAGTATCTCCTTGCGCCGCTTCTTTTTGTCCCAGAAGTCATTCCACTTATGCTTTGCTACGGTATAACAGAAGGCCTCTAAGTCTGTAATATGGCTGTCATAGCTAGACAGTGCGGTTAGAGTATGACTTACCAGTTCCTGAAAAAGGTCTTGGCGCTCTTCTTGTGGTGCTTGACCGCTGAAGATGTAACTAGCTCTTAATGCTTGCAGTTGCTCATCTGGCAAGGCCTCAAGTGTTTTGATATAGCCTTCGATTATCTGACTATATTCCTCGCCTTCAACCGGCATGCCACGAGCTAACACCTTGGCTATTTGCCGACAACTAACGTCCATGGTAATCCCCCTTTAATTTTATTAGCTATCGGGCTAGCTTCAATCTGTATTAAATTGTTAATGTGCTCCAGCTGGCCGGGCTGGCAATCTCATCTGAGATTGCTAATTTTAGCTTTAACCTCCAATTTTTGAAGCTATATTTACATTATCACATTATTGTTTATTTGTCAATAAGCTCTTTTGTTAGTATTGTAAATATAGCTGTATTCTCATTCTTCCCACACTAAAATAAAAACTGGCTATTTTGAGTATGCTAGCCATATGTTTTCCCATGCGGCATCCCCCAGCCTGCTTATATCGGCCTTGAAGTAGCGTCTCTTAGCCAACTGAGGAGCCGGGTTTGCCCCCTTGTCCATTGCCTCCTCCTCGTAAACATCGCCATTGCTCATGACGTACTCTATCAGCCCAAGCTGCCTTAAAACGTAAAGGTAAGACAGGAAGCCGTGATAGCTGATGGGCTTTCTGGTTCCCTTCCTTCCCCTGGCCAGGGGAATTGCCTTTACCGCTGCCGAATAGCCGCGGTAAAGCTGCTGGGCATAGGTCTCCCTGCCGTCGGCAAGCTCGTCCCTTATCCAGGTGCTGAGCTGTATCGGCCTTCTGAAGCCGCCGCGGCCCGGCTCAATCGCCCTTTCCATCAGCCTTCCCCAAACCGCCTTTCCCTGACCTCATCCCCCACTTTCTTTACCTGGCGGGGATGAAGCTTGAGGTAGCGCGCCGTGGTTTCAAATCTTTGGTGGCCAAGGTGCTCCTGGAGTGCCTTTTGCCCCTCGGGATCTCCCTTCAACTCAAGCCAGTCGACAGCCAGGCTGTCGCGGAAGGAGTGGGGATGGACAAAGTGCCTCCTCCCCGTATCAGGGTTCAGCATCACCTGCCCGTCCAGCCCTGCCTTCCTGGCGGCATCGCGGATTACAAAGTAGACCTGCTGCCGGCTAAGGGGGATCAGCAGGTCCGACTGCGTTTTCCTTTGGCTCAGGTACTCCTTTACCAGGGCCAGTGTCTCCTCACCAACATTGACCAGCCTGGTTCGCTCCTGCGTTCCCTCGACAGCAACCTTGCTTATGTCCGTTCCGCACCGGGGGCAAAAGTTTTGTTTCTTCCCGGAGGTCCTGTCGCACTGGGGGCACCTCTTCCTGATGCCAACCTTAAGGTGGGGAATCAGCACCACCCCCCGCTCAATATCTATGTTCTCCACCTTGATGCTGACCAGCTCGGAGACCCGGCAGCCAACATCGCCAAGGAACATGATGATAACAGCGTCCCTTAATGTTGGAGCTTGGTCCACCATCTCCTTGATCTCTTTGGCTGTGAGGTATGTCTTTATCGCCATTACGTTAATCTTACTTGTCAAAACGGATTTTGTAAAGTGAGGCTCCACTTAAGGGCATCAGCCGGCACTGTTTGACTTCTAATCATATACTAACAGTAATATAAAAGGGCAGGCGCCTGTTACAACGCCTACCCTTTTTCATACCATATCACTCGTCGAAGCTCTGACTATACTTTAACTTCCTTTTTGCGCAGGGCTTCCCGCCGTGCGGCCAGCTTAGCCAGCTTCCGCTGGAGGGCATCCTCCATGTTCTGCCCGAACTCGCAGGTTAGACACTGGAAGAGGCGGGTGCAAAGCCGGTAGGAGATATCGCCCTTCAGGGCATAGCGACAGATTCTTTGATTGCCCGGCAGTTCTTTAAATCTCTCCATGGCGGCATCAAGCTCCGGGGTTTCCCCCCTGGCCATCTGCTCCTGCATCGTCTGGTCAAATTCGCAGGTCAGGCAGTCATAGTTCTTGGTGCAGATGCGATAGGAGACCACGTCAAGCTTCATCCAGACGCATTCTTTAGCTTTGACCGCTTCGGCAGCCGGAGCTGCCTCCCCTTCAGCTGCTACCTCAGCCTCCGGCTCGGTTAGCGCCTCTTTTACCTTGCGAATCAAAATCCGTGTCTCAATGCTGCCCGGAGCCGTCTTGAGAATAGCCTCGAATTCTCCCAGAGCCTTCTCGTAACGGCCTGCTCCGAAGAGAGCCTTACCCCACTCGAGATGGTCCTGGATTTCTTCCGGAGCTACGGCTATGACCTCTTCTCCCGCAGTCGGTTCAGCTATAACCTTTCCCTTGATAATCCTCTTCTTCATTTTCTTGCCTCCTTTCTTACTTACGCCCTTATAAACAGCCCCATGGGCAATAGCTCGCGCCCAAAACTAGCATTCAGGACTGCGGCTGCTGAGCCATAGGCAGCAGCAGTGCCGCAGAAGATTCCCTCTATTCCCGGGACAATGGCTGGCAAAGCACCATAGAAGTGAGCGGCGAGCAGGAAGAACAGCAGGGTCAAACTGGTGAAAATAAAAACATGCACGCGGGATATCTTAAAGGTGCCGATAGTCATGTAGCCAGTAAATATACCCCAGCATATACACAACCAAGCCAGCCCAGGACCATCCAGCTCAACAAAGCCCATCCATTCCAGAAGGAAACCAAAGCTCAAGCCTGTCCAGAACAAACCGAAGGAGGTAAATGCGGTGAAACCAAATGTGTTTCCCCGGCGACCATCAATTATACCAGCAATAATCTGAGCTATCCCTCCCCAAAAGAATCCGTATATTAGGGGTAGGGTACCGTCAATCAAGCCTATATTATGTATCTGCAGCAAAATAGTGTTAAAGCCAAATCCAGCTAGTCCCAAAGCATCCGGGTTGGCCCACTTAACACTATCTTTTACCATAGTCTTTTCCACAAAAAGGTCTCCTTTTCTAGATAAGAGGAATATACTTACTCTCTCTCCTCAACCAGGATTTCAACTACAGAGGGGTCAGCCAGGGTACTGGTATCCCCCAGGTTCTTAATGTCGCCGGCGGCAATCCTGGTCAGGATTCGCCTCATAATCTTACCGCTCCTGGTCTTGGGCAAAGCATCAGCAAACTGGAGCTTATCCGGAGTGGCTATGGGACCAATCTCTCTGCGGACATGAGCTGCCAGTTCCTTTTTCAGGGTGTCGCGGACATGAGCTGCCATTCCCTTTTTCAGGGCGTCAGACTTTTCCACTCCCATGTTGAGGGTAACAAAAGCGTATATTCCCTGTCCCTTAATGTCGTGGGGCATACCCACCACCGCCGCTTCGGCCACCAGCTCATGGGATACCAAGGCGCTCTCTATCTCAGCGGTACCTAGGCGGTGGCCGGAAACATTGATAACATCGTCTATTCGTCCCAAAAGCCAGTAGTAGCCGTCCTCATCTACCCTGGCACCATCACCGGTGTTGTATACCCCGGGAAACTGGAGGAAGTAGGTGTTTTTAAACCTTTCTGGCTCGCCATAGACCCGCCGCATCAGGCCGGGCCAGGGCCGCTTAATCGCCAGATAGCCACCCTCGTTAACCTCAGCTACCGAGCCATCCTCTTTGAGAACTACCGGCTCTATCCCGGGGAAGGGTAGTGTGGCTGAGCCCGGTTTAAGCGGGACGGCCCCAGGCAGCGGGGTGATCAGTATCCCGCCTGTCTCCGTCTGCCACCAGGTATCAACGATGGAGCACCGGCTCTTACCAATCACATTGTAATACCACATCCAGGCCTCAGGGTTAATCGGCTCACCCACAGAGCCCAGAACGCGCAGACTGCTTAAGTCATGCTTATTGGGCCATTCGTCTCCCTCCCTCATTATGGAGCGGAGAGCAGTAGGGGCGGTATAGAAGATATTGACCTGATACTTTTCCACTATGTCCCAGAATCTGTCAGGGTGGGGGTAGGAGGGGACTCCTTCAAACATCAGTCCGGTAGCGCCAAAGGCCAGTGGCCCATAGACAATATAGCTGTGTCCGGTGACCCAGCCTATATCGGCGGTGCACCAGAAGGTATCCTCTTCCTTAACATCAAATGTCCACTTGAAGGTCTGATAGCAAAAAAGAAGGTAGCCGGCATGGGTATGGAGCACTCCCTTAGGTTTACCGGTACTGCCGCTGGTATAAAGGATAAACAGCGGGTCTTCGGCATCCATCACCTCCGGCTCACAGTAGGGTTTGATATCCTCAGCCACCATCTCATCATGCCACCAGTAGTCACGGCCGGCCTCCATGTTAATACCGATATCGGCCCGCTTGACCACAATTACCTTCTCCACGTCAGGGCATTCCTTAAGGGCGATATCAGGGTTGTCCTTGCTCCTGATAATCCGGCCACCGCGGTAGTAACCATCGGCACAGACTAGCACCTTGGCCCCGCAGTCCAGTATCCTGTCTCTTAGCGCCTCAGCACTGAAACCGCCAAAGACCACGCTGTGGATAGCGCCGATCCGGGCGCAGGCAAGCATGGCAATGGGCAGCTCGGGAATCATCGGCAGGTAGATAGCAACCCGGTCGCCCTTGCTAACCCCGTGCTTCTTCAGCACGTTGGCAAACTTGGAAACCTGGTAGTACATATCCTGGTAGGTGAGGGTCTTGCTCTCACCGGTATCCGCCTCCCAGATTAAAGCGGCCTTATTTTTTCTCCAGGTGGTAAGGTGGCGGTCCAGGCAGTTATAGCAGGCATTGAGCTTACCGCCAACAAACCACTCATGTTTAGCTTCCTTGAAATCCTCCACCAGCACCTTGTCCCACTTCTTAAACCAGTCAAGCTGCTCCGCCAGCTCCGCCCAGAAGCCCTCAGGGTCATCAATGGACCTCTGGTAGATTTGCTTGTATTCCTCCAGACTCTTGATATATGCCTTTGCCCTGATTTCCTCAAGGGGAGCAAATACCCTCCCCTCCGCCATCATGGAGGTGATTGTTTTTCCCCTCGTTTCTACTCGTTCCATTGAATACCCCCCTTTCGGTCTGGTTGTCTTGCTACCACTTCTCTTGCTTATCTGCGCCATAGCCAGGCTGCCAGCTGCGGGTCTAGCTTCAGGTTTAGCCTGTCGAGCCAGGCCTTCACTTTAATTGTGTCTAACCGGGTGAGCCAGACCTCTATTTTCTGCG
>JABUBQ010000073.1_pt1 | contig 13108 bp, 16 predicted proteins | sample 7240351 | NCBI WGS metagenome assembly JABUBQ01 (sample SAMN07256348, study PRJNA390944) | subsurface metagenome | isolation source: Methane hydrate marine sediment | place: Pacific Ocean: Eastern North Pacific, ODP site 1244 | collected 2002 | reverse complement strand
GGTGAGAGAACCTGGAAAGATTATTAATGGTGAGATTATCTTTAATGGTTTGGATTTATTAACTTTATCTGAAAAAGAGATGAGAGATTATCGAGGTAATGAAATTACGATGATTTTTCAAGATCCATTAAATTCTCTTAATCCCGTTTTTACTGTCGGAAAACAAATAGCTGAAGTTTTTGAGCTACATCAAGAGGAATTACTTAAGGATATTTTAGATAAACGACGATTAGAGAAAAAAAATAAAACTATTGAATATAAACAATTAAAAAAGAAACTTAAAAATGAAAGAGAGAGACTAACAGAAGAAGAAATAATAGAGTACGAGGAGAAGATTAAAAGAATTAAGAAAGAAATAACACATTATCCAAATATGGATGATGTTTTAGATGATAAGGGCGCTGAAATTTTGAAGGAAATCGGAATGGCAGACGAGAGGGGTATTCTCAAGAGATATCCTCATGAATTAAGTGGGGGAATGCGTCAAAGAATAATGATTGCAATGGCACTTTCATGTAATCCAAAATTATTGATTGCCGACGAACCAACCACGGCTCTTGATGTGACTATTCAAGCTCAGATACTTGAATTAATGGAAGACTTGAAGAAAAAGTTTAAGACTTCAATTTTGCTGATAACGCATGACTTAGGAGTCATTGCAGAAATTTGCGATAGAGTGACTGTTATGTACAGTGGATCTATTGTAGAATATGCTCCCGCCAAAGATTTATTTAAAAATCCACGTCATCCTTACACTCAAGGCTTAATTAATGCAATTCCAACTGTGGAAAAAAGAGACACTAAGCTAAAAACTATTAGAGGGATGGTCCCTAATTTAATTTATCCACCATCAGGTTGTAGGTTTCACCCAAGATGTTCTGAGAGATTACAAATATGTGATAAGGTTAAGCCTAGGTGGATTGAAATTAAACCCCAATACTTTATTTCGTGTCACCTTTTTGATGATGAGTATAAAGACTCACCAAAGTATGAATGGAAAGAAGAAGATAAAGAAGAATCTTTTCTAGTCTAAATAAAGATTATAATATATTAAAAAGATCAGATTTGAGAAAACATGACTATTACAAAAGAAAAAATAGAAGGATCGCTACCTGATAAAGAAGCGATACTCTCCGTCAGAAATCTTAAAACTTATTATCCGATAACTGGAGGACTTTTTAAAAGAAAAATAGGAGAAGTTAAAGCTGTTGATGGGGTTTCATTTGATCTACATAAAAATGAAACATTAGGTATAGTTGGAGAGAGTGGTTGTGGAAAAACAACAATTGGAAATACAATTCTGGATTTAGTACCATTAACAGAAGGAGAGATATATTATCGAGGTGAGATGATTGGTGATAGCTTCAAGAAATCATTAAGAAAGAATATACAGATGGTTTTTCAAGACCCTGATGCTTCATTGAATCCACGTTGGAAAATCGTTAATATTATTGGTGAACCTCTCCGTCTTTTAATGGGAATGAGAAAAAAACACAAAATCCGTCAAAGAGTAATTGAATTATTAGAAACGGTATCGATGAAAGTTGAGCATTTAGATAGGTTTCCACACGAATTTTCAGGTGGTCAAAAACAAAGGATAGTAATAGCAAGGGCTCTTGCATGCAATCCAGATGTAATTTTTTTAGATGAACCTACTTCTGCGTTAGATGTTTCCGTTCAAGCTCAGATATTAAATTTATTAAAAGCACTTCAGAAAAGATTTGATTTTTCGTATCTTTTCATTACACACGATTTGAGCGTTATCCAACACATAGCTGATAAAGTTCAAGTAATGTATTTAGGTAAATTCGTTGAAGGTGGGACCATTGATGAAGTATTCTACAATCCAACTCATCCATATACGAAAGCACTGCTTTCAGCAAGACCAACTTTTGATCCGGGTTCAAAAGCAAGAAGAATTATCTTAGAAGGCGATGTTCCTAGTCCAATTAATCCTCCAAGCGGATGCGCTTTTCATCCAAGGTGTTACGAGAAAGAAAATCACGAAGGCTGTCACCTAAACAAACCTGAAAGGGTCGATCTGGGCGGCGAGCACTATATGTTTTGTACTCCTTTAAAAGATAAAAGAAAATCGTATGAAGGAATGGAATATATCTCAGACTAATCAAACATTTTTCCTTTTAAAAAATTTTATTTTATTATTATTATTTTTCCTTTTCAATTTTCAATATTTACTTTTTGTTAAGTAGATTTAATATTAGAAAAGATTAGAAAATTCATAAAAAAAATAAATTATAGAACTTTTTTTATAGTAATTATGTCTCACAAATCTCAGATTTTTGTAGTAAAAACGTCTCCAAATACAGTTTTGGAGGATTATAAAAAATTAATGCATTTAGCAGAATATGAAAAGTTTTACGATAAAAATAATAAAACCATCTTAAAATTAAATTTAAGTTGGTCAAAATTTTTCCCTTCGTGTTCCAGTCCACCATGGCAAGTGGAAGGAGTCCTCAAAACTATGGTAGAAGATGGATTTAATCCAAAAAAGATCTTCACTGCTGAAAATAGAACTGTCGTGACGAACATCGAAAAGGGTCTAAAAGGAAACAAGTGGGGCCCTATTATCAAGAGATATGGAGCGTGGTTTGTACCATTAACACGGGTTCCGTTTGTGCCGTATGAATCGTTAAGACATAGATTTATTTCGTTGAAAAATAGGCCGCTACATGTTCTTGATTCTAAAATATTTCCAGAAGGTTTTAAAATTCCAGAATTTTACGTGGGGAAACCCATAATTCACCTTCCAACCATGAAAACTCACGGTCATACGGGGGCGATTGGAGGCTCATTAAAACAGACCAAGGAAGAAATGAAGCATGGGGGTATAACATGTGCTATGAAAAATGCCTTCGGTGGCCTTTTAACCAAGCGTAGACATTTCAGTCACCAATTTATATCTGAAGTATTAGTAGATTTGTTAATAATTCAAAAACAAATACACCCTAACATTATGGCGGTAGTAGATGGAACTGTGTGTGGGGATGGAGCGGGACCAAGAACTATGATTCCCCGAATAAAAAATTATCTTCTTGCGGGGTACGATCAAGTTGCAGTTGACGCCGTTGTAGCAAAAATGTTAGGATTTGAACCTTTGAAACTACCTGCTATAAAATTAGCACATGAAGAAGGGCTGGGCTGCGGAGATTTCGAAGATATTGAAATTATTGGAGAAAACATATCGAGCATAAATTGGAACTTTAAAGTAAAACGCAGTTTAGTAATTTGGGGAGACCAGATGGTTAGAAAAGGATCCTTACAGTTTATTAATCCATTATTGCAAAACAAAATCTTTTTTACCTTTCCAATTTTAGGTTCCTTAATCTTTCATGATATGCTATGGTACCCTACAATCGGCAAGAAAAGAATAAATAATTTCCTTAAATCAGGATGGGGAAAACTTTTCAAAAATTATCCTCATAATTAGGGTTTAATTTCTTTCGCATCTTTAAGAACTCCCTCTATTAAATCTCTAAAATTAAGATTACATTTCTTATCTATTCGAATGTGGATCAAAAATTCAACAGCTCCTCCTTTTCCTAAAAGAGGAGAAACTATTAACCCCTTAGGGAAGAAGGAATTCTCAACATTCCATTCCATTAAATTAAATAAAATATGGTAAAGTTTTTCTGAATCTTTTATTACTTTTAATTTGGTTTCTTCGTGAAAGTTTGTTTCAAAAAGAGGTTTAACTAAGACAATAATATCTCCGTTTTTCTTCAAATAATTCCTAATGTTAGGTAGTACTGACTTGAGCGAAGAGAAAGTTATGTCTATTGTTACAACGTCTACTTTATTGGGTAGAGTTTTCAAACTTCTAGCATCGACTCCTAATAGTTCGACAATTTCTTCATTCTTGCATTTTAAGGAAGGATGAAGTATTTCTGTTGCAGTATCAATTGCGTAAATTTTAATCGCTCCATGTTGTAATAAGCAATCTGTAAAACCTCCGATTGAAGCTCCAATATCTGCACAAACCTTTCCTTTAACTGAGATAGAGAAAAGCTCTAATGCCGCTTCTAACTTAAGAACTCCCCGCCCAACGTAAGGAAATTTTCGCATTAATTGGATGTCAGAAGTGTTTTCAATTTTTTTACCCGGTTTAGTATTTATTACATCGTTTACATACACATATCCCTTTTTTATTAACCACTGTGCTTTTGTTCTACTTTCTACTAACCTTCTTTCCACTAATAGGATGTCTAAGCGTTCTTTCATCTCTTCAGCATAATAATATTTTAATATCAATTGGTAATAACGATGAAAATAATAAAATTATTTATGAATTTCTTAAAAAAGAATGTGAAAATTACCATAAATTTATAAATTTCTAATTCTTCTTATTTTATAATAAACTAAATTAAATTAAAAATTTGGTGGTTAAAAGGTATGTTAGAGTTAAAAGAATATACTAAAAGCGATTTAAAAGCTATTTTTGGTAAGAAAAAGCTATATGGATGGGATACAACCAATAAGAAAGGAAAAATAACGCATCACCATGGGTATTATGAATTATATCCTATTCTTGAAAATAATGATGTTTTTAGATGGATTACAACCAAAATGGATAAATTTGCTCAGAAACAAAATAAAGAGCCTAAAGATTTCAAAATTACTTCTTATCTTAATGCTTTACAGCAATATTGCAATTACAATAAGGTTTCTAATCCAAGCGAATTACTTAAAGAGAATATTGATAAGAGAAATAAGAGAGTAGTTGATTATCTCGTATATTTGATAAAAGTAGAGAAAAAGAATGAAGTTAGTGTGAAGAATGCTTATCAATCAAGAATCAAATCTTTTTATTCGGCTCGTGGCTCTCCTATAACAGATGGTTTAGAAACGGAAGATAACGGAATTAATGAAAATGAAATGAACTTAGACCGAGATAAAATCCAAGTTATTCTTAATATGATTAATAATAGTAATTATAAATTAGCTTCTAAAGTTCAAGCTCTCTTAGGCTTAAGAATAGGCGATGTTTTAAAGGAATTACCAAAATATAAGATTTTAAAGCATTCAGAACACTTCTATGTTAAGAATTTCTTAACCATAAAGGAAAATGTAAAAATTAAGTATCTCTTTTTTCCAAACGAGTTAACCAAATTATTACAAGCGATTTTTTCAATAGAAAATTTAAGAGAATTAGATTTAAACTCAAATTTTCTAAAAACTCGAAAAGGTAAAATGATATTACAAAGCGAATATTTGAGAAAGTTAAAAAATGTAGCTTCTAAACTATATCCAAATGAGAAAATGAGAACTCATTCTTTCAGAAAGTATTTTGCTACTCAAATTTCACGAGTTAATTTAACAAAAATCAGAGATGATATAGGCTCAGATGTAGAGAGCAATTTTAAAGAACATTTACTAGGTCATAAAGTTCATTATAGCTCAAAAGTGTATAATCAGATATTAAATGATATAAATCAGTTTTATGAGTTATGGAAACCTTTAGAAGTTAGTTTATGTATTGATTGCGAGATTATTAATACTACTAATGAAGATATATTGAAGCTAAAAGAAGATAAAGCAGAATTAGAAGAGCAATTAAAAGCCGTTCAATTAGATAATAGAGAAGTGAAACGAGTTTTATTAGAGCTATTCGCTAAAGTATATGAGATTGAAGATTTAAACGATTTAGAAGAGCTAAAAGTTAATAGAAGTTATGATTCAGATAAAACCGAGAAAGAGCTTAAAGAATATAATGAAAGAGAGAATAGAACTATTCAATATTTACTTCAAATCAAAAGAGATTTGGAATAAAGCCTTAAAACCTTTTTTTTATTACTTTTTTTTTATTCTCAAGAATTTACAAATTTTAGAAAATTTCCTTTTATTTTTAAGATATTTAAATACCAACAAACTCCATATTTTTTTAAAAAAATATTAATTATTTAATTAAGTCATTTTTCATTAAATAGATATAGAATTGATAAGGTTATTTTTTTCATAGTGTAATGAAAAAATAAGTATTTAAATATTCATGATTAAACTATAATAATTAGGGTAAAGTAAAATGGATTTGAAAAAAAGAAAAGAAAATCCTCTTGTTTGGCTTTATAATACTCCAAAAAATAATATAAAATCAATAATTGGTACAGTAGATTCCATTTTATTAAAATTGGGATATGAAATCAAAACACTTGTATTATCTTCAGAATATAATCTTTTCGAGGTAATGGAATCTATAATTATTAAAAATTTCAAATATGATAAAGAAGAGTTAGGGGAAGACATATATTCTTTTAAGTTATACAAAAAATTTAGAGGTAGAAAAAAAAAGGAAAGAGTAAGTAAATTTATAATATTTAAACATTCAAATCCAAATATTTATATATTGATTACGCACGAGAATTATTCTGTTTTTCAATATGATATTTTAAGTTTTATTAAAAAATTTTATCCTAAAATCGCAAGAACTTTTATCGATTCAAAATATATGAAAAAAATTTTCTAAAATTTGGAAAAAAGAATAGAAGAAATTAAGATTCGAATAATGAGATTATCAACTCAAAGTAGGATTACAAACAAGGAAGCTAGAAGAACATATGAAACTGATATAAAATGGACTGATATATCATATAAAGAAATGTTTCAAAAAGTTGAAGAAAATGATGAATGGATAAAAAGCATATATTTCAGTTTTATTAGTACAGAAAGAGTAATTTCAGAAAAATATAAAGATTTCTTAGATATTACTTGTCAAATTTCTAGAAATGGAGTATTCAAATGTGATAGAAAATTTGCTTTTTTTTATAATACAATTATAAATGATATTATTAATAAAGCTATAAATGACCTAAATCTTTTAAATAATAGACAACGTACAAAAGAAGAAAATTTTAAACCAAAACCAATTGTAATTGAGTATAAGATTGATTTATTTAAAGATGTTAGTCAAAATAAAAGATTAATAGAGGTTCTTCAAGGAATTTCATATTCTTCTTTATCAGTATCCCACTCTAATCCCTATTTAAATTGTTCTTTTGTTGATTTTAAGGATGGTTCTTCTTACGATATTTGGATTCTGTCTAATAATGAAATAACAATTATTCCACAAATGCGTTCTACATATGCATCTCTAGAAAGGTTAAGTCATCAAATATTTATTGGACTTAGAGAAGGCACAATAAAAAATTATATCATATGAAATGTCAGAAAAAAAAATCGAAGAAAAAGTTAATCAAACTATAGAAAAGATTGATAACTATATTCAGACCTTAGAGGCAATGATATGCTTTTCTCATGTATTAAGATGGGATGATGAGAAAGAAGAATTTAAACCTAATTCTTATAGTTTTATAGCTCGAAATATGGATACCTCAGAAAATAATCGAATAACACCTAAAAATGAAATTACACCCGATTTAATTGTACAATTAGATGATAATTACGGCATTGTTTGTGAAGCAAAAAAATCGTTTCCTCAAAATAGAAATCTATGGAAAAGAAATTTCAATCAATTGCAAAAATATGATGATGAACTTAAAGGATGGAAAACATCAAAAGAATACATTGAAACTTCAGATATTGTTCTTTTAACTTATTATAAAATAAAGGTTGGTGTATCTGATTATCTTGAAGAAAATATTTCTAATAAGAATTTATTTTTTGATAGAAATTTTTCCGCTATAGCCTTTCAAAGAACTCTAGAAGCAAATATATTTTTAACTTTAGAAAAATTTTATGGAAATTTACTTGATGCAGTTTTAAATGAACGATTGCGACGTATTGTTGGAGTTCCATTAAAAAAAATAATACCACTAAATAATATAAAATTTTACGATGATAAACCCGAATTGTCATATATAATGGAGATATTATGGAATAAAATTTTTTCCCAATATCCCAAAATGGAAGAGTTTATGGAATCTGGTGGAATAAAGATTATGACTATAGAAGTAAATGTAGATAAATTAACTCAAAAATTGAGGAAACAATTCTCTGATTATATTGAAGGTGATAGTAGACAACCAGAACTCCCAAAAACTAAATGGGTAAAAGAAGCTATGGATATGTTAGTGAGATTAAATTATGCAAAAAAAGATGATAAGGAAGATAACAATTATACAGTTAAATATAAAAGCATAAGAAATACATTGCAAAGATTTATACGTGAAATATACGAATCCCAAAGTAATAAAAAAGTGAAAAAAACATTAAATAATTTCATAAAATGAGAAATTATGATGAAAGTATTAGATAATAATGAAGCTGGAAACCCTATTTGTCCAAAATACCATTCTGATAATGCAGAAAAATATGAAAGATATTTAGAAATATCTATAAAGGGTAATCATCATTATCGTGGATTATACGAATATAATTATAAATGTCTGGATTGCGGAGATACGAGTCTTGGAAAAGGAGAGGGGGGATATTGATGATATGGAAAAAGTTAATTAATATTAACTGAAAGTGAGTGAATAACTCTTATTATATTCTTTTAATAGATTGATTTAACATACTTATAAATGATATTGTGAAAATTTCCTTAGCTACTTCTATGGTAGCAAATTGTTAAGTTTTTGATAATATCCAATTTGCTCTCAATAAAATCATTTTTACCAAATCATTAAAATCGTGAAACTTGTAATCGTTTTTGTATTCTAACGGAAAATAGTTTTTTAGATTGGTTTCATCAGGCTTCGAGGGTGTTATTTCGAAAGCCTGTAAGAAGTTAACTTTATTATCTTTTTTTGGCTCAAAAGGGAATAGAACATCTAATTCTCTTATTATATCAGGAATAGTTTTTTGTTTTCTATTGAAATATTGTATCTCATATTCGGGAATAGGCTCTCCATTATCATCTATGCTCGAAAAGTCTATGTAATCATAAAAATTTTCAAATCCAATATAACTTAAATCTCTCTTTCGAGTTTTTTTACCATACTTCAAAACGGGAATATCTCTATGATTCCTTTTATCAAAACCGTTAAGCTCTTTTGCTACTTCTAAACTTACGAGTTCGAGGCTGGTAACATCTTTTCTCTTAATCCCAATAGCATGTAATCCTAGATCTAAAAATGTTTCAAATACTTCTCCAATATTATTAAACTCGTCACCAAGCAGTCTATTAATATCTCTCGGTAAAATAACCATTTTTCCATTAACCATTAACCTTACATTATGGAAAAAAGGTATCTCAGAATTATTAAAACTTAATCTACTTATCCCGAAAAAATGACTTTCTCTCTCAGATTCGTTTAATAATCTAAAACACTATAATAGCCTTTATTGAAATTATGTCTAATAGTCTTTTTTTTAATGCTTTTTTCGATATTTTGCATAATTTTGTCGGAATATGCTTTTTTTACTAGTTTTCCTTCTCTTAGGAGCTTTAGGATAAACCAATCAATCTGCTTTTTTATCCAATACTTTATATTCTTGGAGTAATTTGGTAATTTTAGGAATGTTTCTATGTAATAGTAGAAATTATCATCATATATCTGAAACGAGGCTTTTTGATTTAGATACTTTAGCGAAATCGTTTTATGTTCGTTTATTGTAGGCTCGTGTTTCATAGAGAAATATCTCAAATGAATACTTTTTGGAATCATCAAAATATAGTTATTTTGACCAAAACTAGTGGTGGTGGGTGATTCTTTTTTGTAGCTACAATTATTTATTCTGTAGATTTTTGGGAAGTTTTTATTTGTATTACAGTTTAGAAATTCTTCATTATAAGCTATTAAACCGAGCTTTTTAAGATGATTTTCATATTTTCTTTTCTTTTCCTTATTATATGCTCTCTCTGGGCTTGGAAATAATTCCTTTATTCTTTTATCTTGAAAAAGGCTCTCTTCATAGATTTTGAGCATTTCAAGAATAATTCGATTATCAATAGATTTTTTTTTACTGATAAAAAATTTTTGAAAGGGGAAAGGGGGGCTCGTAATCGTTTTTAGTCAACTTATTCATATTTTTTTAAGGCTAATTCTATAATAGGTTAATGAAACTTATAAATTTTAAGCTAAAATAAAGTTAACAAAACGAATGTGAGAATATCATAGCTAAGTTATGCCAAGTGGCTAATAGAGGAAGCCATAGAGGACTTAGCTATAATAATACTCTCAATAATATAATATACTTAACATACTTAGAAACATTCAGAATAAAGAGAAAAGAATACCCGTTTTGGCTAAACAGAATGGGAAAATCTTTTAGCCTTAAAAGAATATGGTTTTATCTAATTGTTTAGCTTAACGGGGCATTCAAGTGATTAAGAATGGTCAAACATTCCTAATATAATAATAGTAAATGAAATTTATAAATCTTTTGTAGAAATGTTCAGAAAGAGTAGTGATAAAATGAAAACTTTTCAGAAAATAGAGCATTTTTTTTGAGCAAAATTAACGAATTCCGTTTTGATACAGGCTTTAATCCAAAAGAGTTTAAAATAAATTGGAAAATTTAAATAATTTAACTTTTGGTGATGATTTTGATCCAAGAATTAAAGTAAAAAAGTGCTAGAAAGTTAAAAAAATTGCTAAGTTTCGTGGCTGAGAAATAATTATAAATAGTGTAAATAGGCGATGTATTTATACATCAAGAAAAGAGCTTTAAAATGGCAAATCTTAATAGCAAAAATCGTGAAAATCATAGAAAATCTAGAATTTTGGAAAAAGTGAAGAAAAAACATCATTTTGAAAGAAAAAGAAGTATTAAAATTCGTGGTATTATCGAATCAATATAAGAAAAAAAACTGAAAATCAATTTAGAAACTATTATTAGAATAAGTTTTTAAGGATTTTAATGGGTTGTTTTGAAACAAAATTTTGATAAGTATTTATACTGCAACCCGTTTTAATAAGGAGTAGGAAAGGGATAAGAGAAAGTTAAATAAGGAAAAGGAAGAAGATAAAGGAATAAGGATAAAGAAAGCTGAATATTAAACTTTATATAGTTGAACAACTATAAAGGTAATTAGAATACGAGTAAAGACTCGTAAAGTTAACTTTATTAAATATAAGAAAAAGGTGTTTTAAAAAAAATGGCTAAAAAGTTCAAATGTTCCCCCACAGAAATGTTATCGTGGATTGCAGTGGCTAAGGAATGCGAGAAAATCCAACCCGATCCCAGCAAAATTACACTTGCACAGCTAAAAGAAGGTGTTAAAGTAGTTTTTGCTGAAGGAGCTGGATGTTACGATAAGCCTAAAGGAACTTTAGGTGAAAGAACTAAAGCGTTATCGGTGTATAAAAGAGAGGCTGAAAAAAAAACGGGTAGGAAATTCAAAGAGTTTTATTAAACTAAAATTATAGTATTTTTTTTTAACACCTATTCGATACATGGAGAATAATAATGAGCGTAGAAGAACTTATCCAAGAGTTTGAACATAGCAACAAAAAGGCTAATGATATAAGGAATTTATCAGATAAATTTAATATTTCGGAGCGAGAAGTTATTTCGACACTTCAGAGATTCAATATTAAGACTCCTAAGATTGTTAGTAGAAGCGAGGTTGTTGAAATTGGTGATAATGAGATTAAAAAAATAAAAGCTAAAATTAAACTTAATGATGATGATGTTTACCCAGCAGTAAGCGTAATTAAGAAATTTGAAGACATGGGATGGGCTAAGAAAGAGGGTATTGAAAGGGTAATACAATTAAGCTATTATATTGAAACCAAATTAGGATTAGATTGTTTTAAGATTTATTCTAGTATGCTTGAATACATAATAAAAAACTCTGGCGTAAAAAAATTGGAACAAGATATAGATTCCATACAAAATGGCAATAGATTTGATATAACTGAGAAGCCAGAAGTCAGAATTATCAACGCACTTATGGGAGCAACAGAGGACTTATTGAAAGGTTTATTAGAGCCAGAAACGGAAGCCAAGCCAAAAACTAAACCAATTAACGAGAAGCCTTTATTGGTAAGTATTTATGAGGCTTATAACATGCTTAAGAATCCCGAGAAATATAAATTTGAGCAATGGCGTAAAAAGGAAGCCAAAAAGAAGGAAATATTCAATAGAGGCTTAGAAGCAGTACGGAGTGCGTTAGATTATGAGTGATTGGATTGAATCGTTTATCGAGAACTATTCTAATTATAAAAAAACAATTAAATGCATAGAAAAAAATGGTATTGATAAACAAGTTATATGCCTATTAAGATTAAATAAAAAAAAGAAAAAAGGGAAGGGGAAGCGTTAAATAATGAAACGATTCGAGAGGCAAAAGGAAATACTCGAACTATTAGAAGGGAATCAGTTAACAGTAAGAGAGCTTAAAGATATTATCGAGATAAATGAAGTAACTATTACATTAAATTTAGTGGATTTCCTATTAAGACATTACAATAAGATGGGTTATCTCAAAAGAAGGAAAAACCTTTTTAACCTATATTCCTATGAATTATCTAAAAATGGAGAAAAACAATTAGAATGGTTAAGAAATGGCGATTATTTAGATTATATTGAAGTATATGAGTTAATGAACGATTAAAATAAAAAATAAGAAAGAGGTATTGAAATTATGGAAAGAATAGAAAGATTGAAACTAAGAGCTGAAGAAAGAAAAAGAGTGACTGATTTAGAAATCGCAAGGTTAGAAGTAGCAAAAGAGCTTAACGGTTTTGATAAAAGGAATCATAGAGATATTCCCGTTTTGAAGTATGGTAAAAAAACTCGAAAGAAAAAGAAGGCTCAGAGGCTCTACGAGTTGGGTTTAAAAAAACGACAGCGACAACAAGATTTAAAGAATATAGCAGATACTCCAGAAGCCAGAACACGAGAGAGCTTCAGACATACGAAAGAGATTAGGGATAGGGATATAAGTAGAGGGCTTACAAAAGAACAAAGAGATTATAAATACATGGATTGGAAAATGAGGAGAGATTGCGATAATGCGATTGCACAAGGAGAATGTAAGGATATTAGGGATTTTCTAAAGAGATCTTAATTTTCTAAGAAAATTAAGATATAAGCTCAATGGTAAAAAAATTTCAATAATCCGGGCTGAAACAACGTTAATAAGGTTAGTTTTCAGCTTTTTTGACGATGTTTATATTCATAATGTAAAATTGATTGAAAAAACAAATGGAAATTTAATTGATGTAATATTTTTATTTGATAA
>JABUBQ010000072.1_pt1 | contig 13391 bp, 10 predicted proteins | sample 7240351 | NCBI WGS metagenome assembly JABUBQ01 (sample SAMN07256348, study PRJNA390944) | subsurface metagenome | isolation source: Methane hydrate marine sediment | place: Pacific Ocean: Eastern North Pacific, ODP site 1244 | collected 2002 | reverse complement strand
GATTATAACCAAAAAAGCTGAAGCGTCGGGCATCCCCGAATCGGAGATACGCGCCGAAATGGAACGAACAGTCCCTCTCGGAAGGCTTGGAAATCCAAGGGAATTAGCTCGGCTGGCGGCTTTTCTGTCAAGCGAATGCGCATCGTACATTACCGGCGCAAGATTGACGATCCTTCCCCAGTTCTTTTTCACCATTTCAGGCAGCGCCGCCCTTGTCATCCGTACTGTGCTCATCAGTGTCAGATGAAACGCATTTTCCCAGTCTTCGTCATTCAGTTCATCGAACGTGCCGCAGACCGGCCCCCCTGTATTGTTGATCAGAATGTCTACTCCGCCAAATTTTTTCAACGCCTCACTCATTAATTTGTCCGGACTGTCGGGAAGAGAAACATCCGCCGCTACCGGGACAATTTTTCCTCCGTACTTCTCTGCAATCGAACGGGCTGCGTCGAAAATCCTGTCGAAGTTACGGGAACACATTATGATGTTCGCGCCCTCAGCGGCGAGTTCTTCGGCACACGCCCTGCCGAGACCCTGAGAAGCGCCGCACACGATCGCCGTTTTCCCTCTTATACCAAGCTCCATGCTGTATCTCCGTTTTTATTGTGACGAGCAGACTACATAGTAAAAATATCCGGCGAAATCAGTAATAAATCCCTTGATAGATGTTAACTGTTTTATATAGAATGAATAAAAATACTTTCATACTTACAATATATTTTTTATATTATAAAGTCTATTAACGAAAATCCAGCGATAAATTGGAGAATATAATGTCACGCCAATGTGAGATTTGCAATAAAAAACGTTTAATCGGTAATAATGTCAGCCACGCACATAATAAAACCCGCCGTGAATTCAGACCAAACCTTGTCAGGGTTCGCGCCAAAGTCGACGGCACAGTACGCAGGATGCGCGTGTGTACCCGTTGCCTGAGAAGCGGGAAAGTGGTTAAAGCATAAAATAAATATTCGTTTAGTACAGGCAGCGTCTTCGTTTTTTTCAGGCGTTTGCTCGTGAGACATACGTTATATTTGAGCGGCGTGTTCTGCTTTTTTATAGGAGCGAAATAGCGCCGTTTTCGTTTTATCACCGGTAACAGTATCCCATGGAAAGACATAATGCTCCGGTTTCTCTGTATGAACAAGCTGTTGAACAGAGACACCATTATCCAACAACGCTTTCTTCCATGGAATATCGCTCACTACAGTATCGATTATCGCCTGGCCGACCCTGTCGTCCCCGAGCGAAAGGATCGCTTCTTTGATTGCGGCGGCGGCACCGAGTGTTTTCAGCGTTACTCCCTTCATATTCCGAAATTTGGTTTTCAATCTGCCGAATGCTTTTTTTATTGACGACGATTCAGCCATGCCGCACCACTGAAAAGGTGTCTGGGGTTTTGGTATGAACGGATTGACCGATACGGTTATTTTTTGACCGGAACCACCGAATACATCATTTACTTTTCCCGTCAAATCGACTATGCTGTCGGCATGAGAATTCGGTTCCCAGGGCAGACCGATCATGAAATAGAGCCGCAGATTCCTTATCCCCGCTTTTTTGCATGATTGGGCCGCCGCGAGGATTTCTTCTTCGCTAATCCGTTTGTTCATAATCGTCCGTATGTATTGGGTTCCGCCTTCGGGTGCAACTGTCACCGTTTTCATCCCGCCTGATTTCAGAAGGGACGCGCATTCATCATCGATCATGTCAGCGCGGAATGAGGAAGTGGTCAGGCCGAAACCACGTTCGAGCAATTTTCGCATAATTTCTTTTAAATGCCGGTGGTCCGACACTGCTGCACCGACCAGCCCGATACGATCGGCCTTACCTTTGTAGGTATCGGCATCGTGCAGAATGTCATCAACATTGCGATGTCTCGTTGGGAGGTACAGGTGCCCGGCGATGCAGAATCGGCAGCCATGCGAACATCCGCGTCCGACTTCCACAAGTCCGGCGCCTTTGAACAAGCTCTGAGCCGGATTGTCAAAACCCTCCAGAAAGGTAGAATCGATATCTTTTGCCGGCAGAATATAACGAGGGGCGGCTCCGCTCGTAATAGGTATTGGAATACCTATCATGGGGGTGAGTTGCTGAGCCGCCCCTTCGTATTTATTTCGTAAAAACCTTGTCAAAACCGGGATAAGCCCGGATTCGGCTTCCCCTATATAAATTATGTCGGCTATCTTTCCCGCCACCGCAGGATTTAATGTTGGCGCCGCGCCGCCGAGTATCACTGACGGTTTTTCCGGGTTTCTTTTTCCCCGTGCGGGATCGATGTTCAGCGAGATCAGCGCTCGAACCACATTAAAGTAAAGCAATTCATACGGCACGCTGAACGCAACGCAATCGTATCTTTTCCTCTTTCCACCGCTAATGTAACGTATCCGGCCTGAGGCTTCGTCGAACCAGCCCCAGTCGACAATAAATCCGGACTGCTGTGACAGCGTTCGATAAACCTGTTTGAATCCGGGCGAACCGAGAGCAGCGGAAATATTGTCAGGGTACACAAGCAATACTATGGGATTTATACCCCTGACCTCTTCAATCGGCCTGACGCCGCAGGAATGTCGGTTTATCGAGGTCATATCTCCCGAATGTTTTAGTCTCACCGTTAACGACGATTCGCTGTTCGAAATCATTTTCGAAGACTCCTGCAGCTTCCTTCACTGCCTGTTCAACATCAAAGCAGCCTGTACTCCGCTCCACGAAATCGACAATTGTTTCCTCGTCATTTTCCATATCTATCTGTGAAGACGATGAATTGAATCCGGTCGCTATTACGGTCACCCTCATTTCATCGGTTAGGTTTTCATCGATAACCGCGCCAAATATTGTGTTCGCGTTTTTTCCCGCCTCATCATTGATGAGCGTCGCGGCCTGGTCAATGTCGAAAAGACCCATATTCGGACCGCCGGTTATATTCAAGAGTACACCGCGTGCGCCTTTTACCGATACGTTTTCAAGCAGCGGGCTGTTAATCGCCTGTTTTGCCGCTTCCCGACCGCGATTTTCGCCCTTGGACGATCCCGTACCCATGATCGCATCGCCCATTTCACACATAACCGTGCGTACATCCATGAAATCGACATTGACAATTCCGGGTACATTAATAATATCGGATATTCCTTTGGTAGCTTGCAGCAATATATCATCGGCAAGTTTGAATGCCTCGGTAAATGACATGTTGCGATCGGCTAATGAAAGGAGCCGCTGGTTTGGAACCACGATCAGAGTATCGACCACTTCTTTAAGCTCTTTGATACCGCTTGTGGCAACAGAGTGACGTTTCCCGCCTTCGAACAGAAATGGTTTTGTTACGACGCCAACAGTCAGCGCGCCAATTTCCCTTGCCAATTCTGCTATAAGCGGGGCAGCGCCCGTTCCCGTTCCGCCACCCATACCGGCGGTGATAAAAACCATGTCCGCATCCGTTAATGCTTCGGCAATTTTTTCCCTTGTTTCTTCGGCAGCCTGCAATCCGGTTTCAGGATTCGCACCGGCTCCAAGCCCCTTTGTCAGTTTTTCGCCGATTTGAATACGGTTCTGCGCCCGATTGATGTTTAATGCCTGATTATCGGTGTTTATCGCAATGAATTCAACGCCTTTCAATTTTGATGTTATCATGCCGTTAATAGCGTTGCCTCCTGCGCCACCGATTCCCACCACTTTAATATTTGCGGCAGAATACATGTCAATATCTACTTCGATATTCATGACCACCCCCGTAATTTTGATTATGTAAAATCTTTAAAAAGTTTTATTATGCTGTTTATGAATCTTCTGAACATTCCTGTTCCGTTTCCCCTTTCATAATATTCTCCGCTTCCTGCTCGCTGTTCTTCGTATAGTATCAGACCAAGAACGGTTGCGAACGCGGGATTCTGGATTACATCGGTAAGCCCATTGAATTCCTTTGGATATCCGATCTTCACAGGCATATCGAAAATCTGTTCCGCAAGGACATCACATCCCTTTAGCAGCGATGCGCCACCGGTGAGGATAATCCCCGCGCCCAGCATTCCTGAGTAATCGTTTTTTTCAATTTCATACTTGGCAAGCGTAAATATCTCTACCATCCTCGGTTCGATTATTTCACCGATCATATTGAGGGACAGGTTTCTCGGCGCACGATTACCAGGCCCGGAAACCTGGATTACTTTGTTTTTCGGAATCAAGGACCGCAGCGCATAACCGTGCTCGATTTTTATTTTTTCAGCGTTTTCGATTGGTGTTCTCAGGCCGATTGCAATGTCGGATGTCACATTTTTACCGCCCAGACCTATGACCGATGTATACTTGATAGCGTCGTTATGGAATATGGCAAGATCTGTTGTTCCTCCCCCTATATCGAGCAGGGCGCATCCCAGCTCTTTTTCATCGCCGGACAAAACGCCGTATGAGCTCGCAAGCGGCTGAAGTACAATATCTTTCACCGATATTCCCGCGCGGCTTACACACTTGACAACGTTCTGTATAGAAGTGATTGCACCGGTCACTATATGCACTTCAGCTTCAAGACGTACACCCGAAATGTCGAGCGGATTTTTTATACCGTCCTGGTTGTCGATAATGTACTCCTGCGGAATGATATGTATTATTTCCCGCTCATCGGGCAATCTTATAGCTTTTGCCGCATCTATCACTCTTTCGATGTCCTTTTCGGTTATAGTATGATCTGCGCGGCTGACGGCGATTACTCCTCGTGAGTTAAGTGATTTGATATGATCTCCCGCAATACCTACATACGCTTCGCTGACCTCGACGCCTGCCATCCGTTCGGCAGTGCTTACCGCCTCGGTTATGGCGTTTACCGTTTGTTCGAGATTGACGACAACACCCCGTTTCAGACCGACGCAGGGCGCTATACCCACTCCGACAACGGTCGGCGTATCATCGTCCTCGATTCTGGTAATAACCGCGGCAATCTTCGTCGTTCCGATATCAAGGCCTACAATATGGTATGGCCTGTTCATGATTCGCTCCTGTTTCGCATCGGTCAGTCTCCGGCTGTTAGCTGATTTTACTACAGCGAAGGCCTGTCACCCTGCATTTTTTATACTCGGTTAATTTCGATTATTTATTGTTTTCTTACAAAAATCTTTTCCCCGAAACGGATATCTACAGTTTTGACCGGCTCATTTAATTTCGTTATTTCGGTGATGACTTTTTCCAGATTTTGCAAATTCTTGTCCCAACCTGTATCGCCAATGATAACTTCCAGACCATTGTCAACGAGACTTATTCCCAACTCCTGTATTTTCGTAATGTTAATTTCAGATATCCTTTTATATACGGACGGCGATTCATCGTTAATACGGCTAAGAAGTGCAAGCCCTGTCTGTAAACGTTTTGCCACACTTGAATCACTTAGCGCCGACAAATTCCTGATACCGGTAATGATGGGAAGCGTTTCGATTAACTCCGCTCCGATATGCGGAAGTGTAACACCGTTAGCATCGACACCGACAAGTTCTCTTACATTGACCAAAGCGACAGGCACCCTTTCATCTATCCTTATTGCGACAGTATCGGGGAGACGCCTGTAAACCGTAAAATCTTCCGCGGTATAGGAATAACTGAGAATCAGTGAAATCGACTGCAAATCCACATCGAATATATTCGTTCGGGGCGAAATATCGACCAACTCCATGATTTTTTCCGGATCGAGATAACTGGCGCCTTCCACAACGACATTTCTGACAATGAATATCGGATGCGACTTTATTTTCGCCGCCACAGGCAGTATGCCGAAACGGATGACCGAGAAGGAGATGATGAGTAACGTGACATACTTGATTAATCCACCGGACACTTTCAGTTTCCTTGCGGTGCGACGTTTGGCGGTAACTTTATCAGGTTTCCACCTCGGCTCAGTCTTCTTTTTTTTCGCTTTTTTTCTAATCATAACTCAGATCACTATTTATGAATTGATTTCCGGACCCGTACAGTCATTATTTTCAGGTCATTATTTTTTCTTCAGAATTTCAAGGAGTTCTTTCCCCGTTTTATTTATATCTCCCGCCCCGAATGTGATGACCAGATCGCCTTCCTTCACTATTTCAGCCAGTTCTTTCAGCAATTGTGCGCGTTTTTCAATATACATGACATTTCTGTGACCTGCTGAAAGAGCGGCGTCCGAAACAAGTCTTCCGGTAACACCCTCGATGGGCTTTTCCCGCGCCGGATACACGTCAGTCACAATAAGCACATCCGAATTCAGAAATGCGCGCCCGAAATCCATGTAAAAATCCCGCGTCCGCGAATACAGATGCGGCTGGAATACGGCCACTATTCGACGGTCGAAACCCGATCTGACGCCTTCAAGACTCGCAATAATTTCCGAGGGATGATGAGCGTAATCGTCCACAACGGTTATGCCGCAAGCCTCTCCAATAACTTCGAACCTCCTCGATACCGTTTTAAAACCTGCAAGAGCAGCCGTAACAACATCGAACGATATGTCCATTTCCAATGCCACCGCAATAGCTGCAAGGGCATTCCTCACGTTATACAATCCGGGAACAGGGAGAATGACCCTCCCTAACAGCTTATTTTTTGCTTTTACATCAAAAGATGTGTTCATACCATCGAATACGATGTTGTCAGCCAGTACATCCGCCTGGCGCGAGATACCATAAGTAACGATTCTTTTGTGAATGTCGGGCAATATGGTCTGTACTCCACTGTCATCGATACAGAGTATCACTGCCCCGAAAAACGGCACCTTATTGACAAATTGGGTAAAAGCATCGGAGATGTCTTCAAGGTCACGGTAACAGTCTAAATGTTCAAGGTCGATATTTGTCACCACTGCGATGACCGGTGTGAGCTTGAGGAATGTACGGTCATATTCGTCCGCCTCGAGAACGAGGAAATGACTCTGCCCTATTTTAGCGCCGCCGCCGAAATCGGTGACACGTCCCCCGACAATTATAGTCGGATCGATACCGCCTTCTGTCAGCACCTGGGCTGTCATCGATGTGGTAGACGTCTTCCCATGCGTCCCCGCGATACAGATGCCGTATTTCATCCGCATCAGTTCGGCGAGCATTTCCGCTCTTCCGATGACCGGGATTTTTCGCTCCCTTGCAGCAATTATCTCAGGATTGCTTTCATTTACAGCCGATGAATAGACCACGACATCGCATTTTTCGACATTTTCCGGTGAATGCCCCTTGAAAACGACCGCACCGAGTGATTCAAGCCTTGAAGTCACTTCAGTTTCACGCATGTCCGAACCGGTCACCGAGAATTTCAGATTCAGGAGGATTTCAGCGATTCCGCTCATTCCCGCTCCGCCAATACCGATCATGTGTATGTTTTTAACTTTTTGTGTAAGCGGCCCTAAAAACATGTTCAACCTAACGTTATGAAGTGCTGATTATATATTTTCACTTCCTCAATTACCGGCGTACCGATCCAGCAACATCCCGGCAATCACTCCGGCAGCGTCCTTATTCCCACAATTTTCGGATGCGATCGACATCTCTTTTCGACGATCATCGGAAGCGAGAATTCCAAATATTTCTTTCGCCAACAGTTCAGGCGTTAAATCCTTTTCTTTGATCATGACAGCAGCTCCGGCGTTCATGAGCGATACGGCATTATGTTCCTGGTGATTCGCCGCAGCGCTGGGCAGCGGAATAAAGACAGCCGGAAGGCCGCATGCGGTCAATTCGGCAATGGTCAGCGCCCCCGCCCTCGTTACCGCAAGATCTGATGCGGCGTATGCAGCGGACATATTCCCGATATAGGGGAGGACCCGGATTCTTCCATTGCAGCTTCCGTTATATTTCGCCATTGATTCGAATTCATTTTCTCCCGTCTGCCAAATCACCTGAAATCCTTTTTCGGCACATTTTTCGGCAATTTCCGAAAACACGCCGTTTATCGCGCGAGAACCCTGGCTCCCACCGAAAACAAGAAGTGTTTTGATTTCCGGATCAAGGCCGAATGATTCGGCGGAAATGCCGCGGTCTGCGCTTCCGATCATCCCACGCACCGGATTGCCTGTCACTTTTATTTCAGCGTTCTTTCCGAAATACTTCTTCGCATCGCCGAATCCAAGGCAAATGACATCCGCGAACCGTCCTAATTTCCGCGTAGTGAAACCGGGGTATGAATTCTGCTCCTGGATAACAACCGGAATCCCCAATCTGCGGGCTGCGATAACCGGAGGGGCTGACACATATCCACCGGTTGCCATAACAACCGAAGGATCGAAATCCCTGAGATATTTTCGTGATTTCATGATCGATTTCCCGAGTTCGAATATGAATCGTATCAATACAGGCGACAGTTTTCTCGGCATTCCTATAACAGATAACGTTTTCATGGAAAATCCCGCATCGGTAATTATCTTTCTTTCAATTTCTTTCGTTCCCGATATGAAAAGGATATCAGCATCCGGCTGCCTGTTCAGAATTTCTTCAGCGACAGCAATCGCCGGATAGATATGTCCGCCTGTTCCTCCACCCGCAAAAATAATCCTCAAAACACCGGCCCTCTTTTATGCAGCCGCGTGCCGAATTCACGCGACATTTTCCGTTCGTGATTTCCATGTTTCGAAATATTCAAAAGAATTCCCGTCGCCAGGAACGAAATTATCAGCGAAGAGCCACCGTACGAAATGAACGGCAGCGTCATCCCCGTTGTCGGCAAAAGTCCTGTCGCAACACCTATATTGATAAAAACTTGAAATCCCAGCATAACAGTCAGTCCGGATGCTAAAAGGAATCCGAACATATCGGGCGTCTGACGCGCGATCCGCAAACCACGGACAACGTAGAGAAACATCAGCGCCAGAACCACGCTCGTTCCTATAAAACCGATTTCCTCGGCGAGGATGGAAAAAACAAAGTCCGTATGCTGTTCGGGAAGAAAAAGGAATTTTTGGGTGCTGTTCCCGAGGCCGACTCCGAATAATCCGCCGCTTCCGATACTGATTATGGACTGGCTGATCTGATACCCTTCTTCCGGATTGAGGTATATATGCCAACGCTGCTGCATGTAGCTCACCGTATTCACTATCAATACGATAAGACCGGCAATCGGAACGCTGACAATTATCAGGTGAAGCAGTTTCGCATGACCGATGAAGAGCAGGTACATACCTATGACAAAGATCAGGCCCGAAATACCGAGGTCCGGTTCGAGTACGACCAGCAGAAATGCCAGGACTGTTATCCCGAACAATGGCAGGAATCCCTTTTTAAAATCACGCACTTTTTCACCAAGCCCGGATATTGCCGCCGACATATATACAATTAGCGCCACCTTCATGAATTCCGAAGGCTGAAATGCATAACCGGCTATTCTCAGCCACCTGCCTACACTTTTCCCTGTGATATATTTGTTTATCAGTATGACGACTAAAAGCCCTAATCCCACTAAGAGAAGAAAATGTGCGATATTAATTAATCCCCTGTAATTCAATTTGGTCATGAAAATCATGATAAGCAGTCCGAGAAAGAGTCTTACCGCCTGTTTCTTGAAATAGAACGAGGGATTCCCGACCTTCTCCAACGCCATATACATACTTGAACTGTATACCATAACCAATCCGATACCGGCAAGGATCAAGACAACGGTAAGTAACCAGAAATCGATCGATTGTTGTTCGTTTGTAGTGTTCATTGTTACCTGATTTTAAATGTTGTCAGTGAAATTATCGCGAAAAGGAACGCGACGATCCAGAACCTGACGACGACTGTTTCCTCCGCCCACCCTTTCAATTCGAAATGATGATGAAGCGGAGCCATTTTAAACACCCGTTTCCCTCTGTGCTTATAAGACATTACCTGTATGATGACAGACAGCACTTCTATGACAAATACACCGCCGATGACGATAAGGAGAATCTCGGTCTTGCTCATTATCGCGATCGTACCGAGCGCTCCTCCGAGAGCGAGTGCGCCGGTATCTCCCATGAATACTTTCGCCGGATGAAAGTTGAACCAGAGAAATCCCAGAGATGCGCCGACCATTGCAAGACAGAATACTGTCAGTTCTCCACAGTCGGGTATATAAAACACGTTCAGATAATTCGCGGTCGTCACACGTCCGAGGATGTAACAGATAATCGCATACGTACTCCCCGCAATCGCGATAAGGCCGATGGCGAGTCCATCGAGACCGTCGCTGAGATTCACTGCGTTCGAAGTGGCGGTTATAACAAGCGCCACCATCGGAATGAAAAAGTACCAATGCGAATAATTCAACGTATAATTTTTTAAAAACGGGATAAGCGTCATACATGCGTACTGTTCGTTAACATTGTGAAAATAAAGCACACTCCCCACAAGACAGCCGAGCATTATCTGTCCGACAAGCTTGTATTTTGCAACCAATCCTTTTGAGAGATGCCGCTTCACCTTTAAATAATCATCGAGGAATCCGACTGCGCCCATCCATACCGTCGATATCAGCGCGAGAATGACAAATATGTTATCCAGGCGCGCCCAGAGAAGGGTGGGAACGATGATCGATCCAAGCACGATCAGACCGCCCATGGTTGGCGTCCCTTTTTTAACCAGATGACTGCTCGGTCCGTCATCACGTACTATTTCTTCGAGATGCCATTTTCTTAGCAGCTTTATTATCATCGGACCGAGAATAAAAGCCATAAGAAGCGCTGTCACCATGCAGTAGCCTGCGCGGAATGTGATATAATTAAAAACATTCAACGCGGTAAAACGGGAAGTCAACGGCACAAAAAAGTGATACAGCATCAGACATTCTCACTAATATGAGTTATTATTTTTTCCATTGACACAGCACGCGACCCTTTCACAAGGATTACATCGCCGGGACATGCAATTTCAGATATAAGTCTGGCCGCTTCATCCGAATCCTTCAAACAGTACACCGCTTCCGGATCCATGCCGCCCTCAAGCGCTCCGGCTTTATAGTGATCAGAGAAATTCCCCACACAGACCATTATATCGATCCCGTAACCGGCGAAAAGCTTACCGGCATCCCGGTGTTCTTTTTCAGATATTTCGCCGAGTTCGAGCATATCGCCAAGCACGGCTATTTTTCTTCCGCTTTCCGATACAGCGATGCTTCCGATAACATCCGCGGCGCCCTTCATAGAAAGCGGATTAGCATTGTACGTATCGTCGATAAACCTGATCCCGTTCCGCTGGATCATTTGCAGGCGCATTTTCGGCGGTCTGAAATCCTCAAGCGATTGAGCGGCATCGTTCCCGTCCACACCGAGAAGCGATCCAACCGTAAATGCGGCGAGCGCGTTATAAATCATATGATATCCCGGAACATTGAGCGTTATGCTGACATCGCCGATGTCAAACGATGTGCAGCCGTCCGGGCGTACTTTTATGTTTTCAGCCTTGAAATCCGCCTCGCTTTCGATGCCAAACCTGATTACACGGGCGCGGCATTTTGAAACACGATCCCGGAGAAGTTCATCGTCACCGTTAATAACCGCTGTCCCGCGGCTGTCAAGAAATTCGAGAAGTTCGGCTTTTGCATCGGCGATAGAGTCGATGCTGTCGAAGAACTCGCTGTGTCCCTGCCCGACGTTCAGGACAACCGCTATATCCGGTTGCGCCATGTCAGCAAGATCGGCAATTTCACCCGGCGCGCTCATCCCTAATTCGAAAACACCGAACTCGTGGCTGCTATCAAGACCGAAAAGCGAGAGTGGAACGCCTATGAGATTGTTGAAATTACCAGGTGTTCCGTATACGCGGCTGTTGACTCCGAGTATGGCAAGTATCATCTCCTTAACCATTGTTTTCCCGCTTGTGCCGGTAATCGCGACAACCTTGCCCGGAAACTGCGCGCGGTAATCTTTCGCAGTATCTCCCAGCGAGCGAACGGTGTCATCAACAGCAACGATTGGAAAGTCGTTCCAGTCATTCTTCATCGAATCCCTGTTTACCACGGCAAGCACAGCGCCATTATCGAAAGCGCTGCGAACGTGATCGGCGCCGTCAAAACGATCCCCACGGATGGCAAAAAATACGTCGTCGGATTCAATAGTGCGCGAATCGGTTGATATGCCGTGTATTTCCGTATCGCTCAATTCACTGTGCGATGGATCGATTTTTGCCCTCAGTGATTTTAATACCTGTTTCACAGTATAGTCTTTCATTTTAGGGCTCTGATCACACTACGTGCTGTTTCCACATCGTCAAAATGTTTCTTTTCACCGCCGATTATCTGGTAATCCTCGTGCCCCTTACCGGCGATAACCACAATATCTCCGCTGTTCGCCATTTCGATGACTTTTTTTATCGCCGACGCCCTGTCCTGGATCACGATATAATTATCAGACGATCCAACACCTTCGACAATATCCCTGAGTATATCATCAGGATCTTCAGTCCTCGGATTATCGGATGTTATCACCGAGAAATCGGCAATCCGTGTTGATATTTCACCCATAAGGGGACGCTTCCCTTTGTCACGTACTCCACCGCATCCGAATACCGAGATAAGCCGTGCTTTTGTCGTTTCGCGGGCGGAAGTGAGAATCCTGTCGAGCGCATCGGGCGAATGTGCGTAATCCACAACCACGGTGAAATCCTGCCCTTCGTCCACAATTTCATATCTGCCTTTCACCGATTTCAGATTCTCCAAACCTTTTACGATTACAGGCAGCGGTATACCGCATGCTATTCCAATACCCGTTGCAGCCATTGCGTTAGATACGTTGAACAGCCCCGGAAGAGACAGTGTTAACGCCGCTTCGCCCTGGGGAGTAACAAGCGTTATTTCAGATTTACCGGATTCGAGAACAATGTTTTTCGGATGAATATCAGCTTTTTCGTCACTGCCGAACGTGATTATATTCGCGCCCCTCGAAATGCTGATTATGTGCTCAGCGAACCGGTCATCCAAGTTAACGACGGCGGTTGAATCTCCCGCAAGATCGCTGAAGAGAATGCTTTTGGCTTCGAGATACCGTTCAAGATTGCCGTGGAAATCAAGATGATCTCTGGACAGGTTCAAATACGCTGCCGCCCTGAACTGAATACCGTAAACACGCGACAATGCGAGAGCATGCGAACTTACTTCCAGCACACACGCATTCTGTCCGGCACGAGCCATCTGTGCAAGATACAACTGGATATCGGGCGCTTCGGGTGTCGTATTCAGCGATTCAATCTTTTCACCTGCTATCAGATGGTTGATTGTCCCGATAAGCCCGCAATCCATTCCGGCAGTATCAAAAATTGACTTTACCATATATGATGTCGTCGTTTTACCGTTTGTCCCCGTAATCCCCGTCATAACCATTTCTCTTTGCGGATCGCCGTAAAACCGTATCGCGACGGAAGCCATCGCTTTTCTGATATCCGATACACGAACGATAGTTACAGCGCCTTTGCAACCCGGATCATCGGTGATGACTGCGGAAA
>JABUBQ010000071.1_pt1 | contig 13400 bp, 12 predicted proteins | sample 7240351 | NCBI WGS metagenome assembly JABUBQ01 (sample SAMN07256348, study PRJNA390944) | subsurface metagenome | isolation source: Methane hydrate marine sediment | place: Pacific Ocean: Eastern North Pacific, ODP site 1244 | collected 2002 | reverse complement strand
TGAGAACCATATTAAGAAGATTGTTGAGATTCTGGATCTTGATAGAGGAACATTTAATAAAGAGCTTTCCCAGTTCTATCAGGCAAAAAAGAAAGAGTTAAGGGAACAAATAAGGGAGAGGTAAGATGATACCGAATTATCCGGTAAAAAATACCGGTCATTATTAGGAGGAGAGAACATGGCTATTGTAAATGCTAAAGAAATACTTTTAAAAGCGACTAAAGAAAAATATTCTGTTGGTGCCTTTAATATTACTAATATCATTCAAATGGAAGCGGTGGTTGAGGCGGCCGTAGAAAAAAAAGCCCCTTTAATTATACAAATTTCTGTAACACCATCTAAATTCTTGAAGCCCAAGGTAGTGACTGCTATATTCCGGACTTTGGCTAAATCTGCTCCTATTCCCATCTGTCTACATCTGGATCACTGTACAGATGTAGATTTTTGCCGTACCTGTGCTGATGCAGGTTATACCAATATTATGATAGATGCCTCTAAACAGGTTTACGAGGAAAATGTCAGGCAGACAAAAGAGGTTGTCGATTATTGTCATCATGTAGGGGATATATCTGTTGAGGGTGAACTGGGTACCGTTTCCGGTGTAGAGGATCAGATAAAGGTTGCTGAGAATGAAGCTGCTCTCTGTGATCCGGAAACAGCGGTAAGTTTTGTTGAAGAGACCGGCATAGATATAATGGCGCCGGCTATCGGAACTGCTCATGGTATCTATAAAACGGCGAATCCCAAACTGGATTTTGATCGTTTTAAAAAAATTTTTGATCTTTTTAACGGAAAAGAGCCGATGGTTCCTCTGGTTATTCATGGCGGAACCGGTCTAAAACTGGAGGTAGTTAAAAAGCTGGTATCTCTGGGAGGCTCAAAATTTAATGTTTCTACTGACCTTAAGCATGCCCTGATCGATTCTACCTTTGAATACATCTCGACAAACAGAGAAGAATATAATCCCGGTAAGATTGATAAAGCAGTAAGAGAAGCAATTATTAAAAGAATTAACTACTGGATTGGACTATTAGGTTGTGCAGGCAAGGCCTGAGTAAGTATTATTATTTAACTTAAGATGGTTTCTTTAGAATTACTGTTGGGACTGAAGATAGAGAATAAGATTATGGTTGAGGCAATAAAAGAGTTTTGCTCGAAATAATATTATATTAGCGGAGGTAAAAAATGGCAGAAATAAAGGCTATAATTTTTGACCAGGATGGAGTCATTATTGATACCGAAAGGGACGGCCATCGGGTGGCTTTTAATAAAACCTTTAAGGAGTTTGGTTTTGATTTCCAGTGGGATGTAGACTATTACCATGAATTGCTTCAGGTTGCCGGCGGTAAAGAAAGAATGCGGCATCATCTGCATACCAAAGGATTTGGCAGAGAGGTAAAACCTAAAGAAGAGGATGAGCTAATTAAGGCAATGCATAAGCGAAAAACAGAAGTTTTTATTGAGCTTATTAAAGAAGGTGCCTTGCCTTTAAGACCGGGTATTAAGCGGATAATGAAAGAGGCTATGAACAGAGGGCTCAAAGTCGGTATTTGTACCACTTCCAATGAGAAGGCGGCCCATGCCGTAGCTTATGAGATATTAAAAGATGTAAAATTTGATTTTGTGCTGGCCGGTGATGTGGTGAAAAAGAAGAAACCCGATCCGGAGATCTACCTGCTTGCTCTGAAAAAAGGTGGTTTAAAAGCTGAAGAGTGTATTGTTGTTGAAGATTCCCGTAATGGTCTTTTAGCCGCTAAAGCAGCCGGTATGAATGTAGTAGTTACCACTAACCATTATACCGAAAAAGAAGATTTAAGAGAAGCTGACATTATAGTAACCCGTTTAGGTGACCCGGATGGTGAGAAAGGTAAGTTGAAACAGGGTGGTGAGGGTATCAACTATAATGGTGTGTTGGGGATAGATCAGCTTATTGCGTATTTTTTAAAAAGAAAACGGAAGAATTAGATAAAATATGGTTTTAATTTCGAGTAGATTTTATATTTGTATTTGAAGAAACATAAAATAATAAGGAATAAAAGGATAAACATAAAGGAGATTTTAATATGGGTACAGATTATAAAGAAAAGTTATCAGGAGTATTTACACCGAATGTAACTCCTTTTTTAAACGAAGAAGTTGCATATGATAAAATTGCGGGAAACATTGAACGTTATAATCAGACGAAATTAAAAGGTTATATGCCGCTTGGGAGTAATGGTGAATTTAGAAGTTTAACAGACGAGGAATCTATTAAGATTATTGATGTTTATCAAAAACACATAGCACCGGGAAAGACTTTAATTGCTGGTGTAATGAGAGAATCAGCAAAAGCGACTATCGAATTCATTAAGAGTATCGCGGACAAAGGTGTAGACTTTGCGACGATTCTAGCGCCTCACTACTTTGTAAACTATATGACTGATGAAGCCTTAATTAAATATTATACAAAGATAGCCGATCAGTCACCAATTCCAGTTATGATCTATAATGCTCCAAAATTTGCGGGTGGGCTCGTCTTTTCCACGAATTTAGTATCAGTATTGGCCGAACACCCGAATATTGCTGGCATGAAAGACACTTCAAAGGAAGATATTTCTATCTACGTTAATGCTGTCCCTAAAGGGGCAAACTTTTACGTTCTTGCTGGAACAATTAATAAATTATATACCGGTCTTAAGGTTGGTGCTATTGGCGGTGTAGTTTCCATGGCTGATTATCTTCCGGATATGTGCTGTAAGTTACAGGAACTCTTTGAATTATGGAAAATTGAAGAAGCGGAAAAACTGGATGTCTATGCACGTAAACTTAGTAGTAATGCTGCAGGAAAATACGGAGTTGCGGGTGTTAAAGCCGCTATGGATCTGCTTGGCTATTTTGGTGGTAACCCAAGAATTCCGCTATTACCCTTGAATAATGAGCAGAAAGCAGAGTTGGAAGCTGTCCTTAAAAAGGAGGGACTATTATGAAAAAAGTGTTGCTTTCGAAAGCTATTAACCCAGCTGGAATGAAGGTTTTGGAAGGCAAGGTCGATCCGATAATTCTATCTGATTTAAGCATAGAGACTATAAAAAAAATGGTAGCAGATGTAGAGGGAATAATTTTAAGAACAAATATCAAGATCACCCGAGAAATTATAGATGCTGCTCCCAATCTTAAAGTCATCTCACGTACCGGAGCGGGAGTTGACAATGTTGATGTGGCTACTGCTACAAAAAAGGAAATATTAGTTTGTAATGCACCTGGTGTGAATTCAATTTCTGTTGCTGAACATACGTTAGCTTTAATACTGGCTATGGCAAAACAGCTAAAAACAATAGATAAGGCCGTTCATAATGGTAACTGGAAAATTAGATATGCTTCTAAGGCTGAAGACCTTGATGGTAAAAACTTAGGTCTGGTTGGGATAGGAAATATCGGGTATTTAGTGGCACAAAAATGCCGTTTGGCATTTAATATGAAAGTAATTGCCTATGATCCTTATGTTAAAGAAGTAGAAGATGTAGAATTATGCTCAAGTCTGGATCAACTATTCAGTCAGAGTGATTTCATTTCAATTCATGCTCCTTATACAAAGGAAACTCATAATTTAATTAATGTTAGGCTTTTGAATTTGATGAAACCTGGTAGTTATCTCATTAATACTTCCCGTGGAGCAGTGGTCGATGAAAAAGCTTTAATTGAAGTATTGGAGAAAGGTTCAATCGCTGGTGCTGGACTGGATGTCTTCGAAAAGGAACCTCCTTCTTTAGATAACCCACTTTTAAGATTTGAAAATGTTATAACCACTTCTCATTCAGCAGGATTAAACCGTGATTGTGAAAGGAAACTTGCTATAGAAGCCGCCCAAGCTGTGGTAGATTTCCTGGAAGGGAGACAACCAAAGCATATTTATAATAAGAAAGAACTATTATTAAAATAATTTATAATTTATTTGAAATTTAGAAAATAGGAGATTAAAGGAAAAACTAAATATGGAAAAAAAATATGATTTAATAGGTTTCGGTGAGGCTATGGTCAGATTTACCCCTCTAAATCATGCCAGATTAGAGAATTCTGATTCTCTGCATTTGTCTATTTCAGCAGCAGAATTAAATGTGGCGGTAAATGTATCACGACTTGGTTTAAAAAGTGCATGGATTTCTAAATTAGTTGATACCTGGTCAGGAAAATATATTATTAATAAAGGACGAGAACATGGTGTTGATATGAGGGGTGTAAAGTTAATTCCTTTTGACGGTAGAGGCAATATCAGAAACGGTTTATGCTTTGTTGAAGTAGGAATTGGACCGAGACCAAATAGACAGATTTACGATAGGGGACATTCTGCAATTAGTGGAGCTAAAGTAGGTGAATTTGATTGGGATAGTATTCTTTCTCAAACAAGGTGGTATCATACTACCGGTATCACAACAGCATTATCCGATGACGCAGTTGAACAAGTTATTTTATCACTAAAAACAGCAAAAAAGCTTGGCGTAAAAACAAGTTTCGACTTAAATTTCCGGTCAACCCTATGGAAATCTGATAAAGCACAAAAAGTTATGAAAAGTGTTATACCCTATGTGGATGTACTAATTGGGAATGAAGAGGATTTTGAGAAGATGTTAGGCATAAAGGCTAATGTCGCAAAAGGATATTCAAAAATTGACCCGGAAAGTTATCGTTCAGTGGCTGATAAGGCAGTCGAATTATATTCAAATATAGAAGTTGTCGGTACGACATTACGTGATGCAAAAACCGGTTTGCTTAATGATTGGCAGACAGTTATGCTCCATAAGGGCGATTTCTTTGTTTCACGAAAGTATGAAAACCTAGAAATTGTTGATAGAACAGGTGGGGGAGACAGTTTTGCATCTGCGTTAATTTACAGCATGCTTAAAGAAAAAGATCCGCAAGAGACAATCGAATTTTCGGCGGCGTATTCTGCTTTATGCCATGGATTTCTAGGTGATTGGAACTGGGCATATAAAGAAGAAGTAGAAAGAGCCATGAAAGGTGCAAATGTAAGGGTTGTACGATAATCTTGAGAGGGTAGTACTATATCATGGCGGGGTTCTTGCTTGGATGAATTTAAAAGACACACAGTAAAAGTTTCAATATAATTTCTTTATAGTTGAAGAAGATTAAGAATAAAAAAAGATATTTATGCATTATGCATTAAAGGAAAAATAATTAATATTAAAAATGAGAGCATTGTATTGCACGAGGTTTGCAATATCTATTTTAACTAAAAATAACCTTCTTTAAAATTAAATTAAATAAAGAAATAATTTAGATGAGGAATCATGGATACAAAATTTAAAAAACTGAAATTTGGTTTTGTAAATTTAACTCTGGATTTTCTTGAAGAGAAAGATCTTAATAATGCAATCAAGTTTGCAGAAGATGCAAAAAATCTTCTTCAAAAAGAAATGGAGGTGACCGTAGTTGAATCTGCTCCATCAGTCAACTCAATATCTATGTCAAACGCTGCATGGAAACTTTTCAAAGCTAAAAATGTCGACGCAGTAGTTATTTATAATGGTACATTCAGCACAGGTGAAGTAACAGCCGAGATTGTAAGAAATCTTGAAGTACCATACCTTATCTGGGGTATAGAAGAATTCGCAATCAGAAAGCATAATTTTACAGGTTCGATGGTTGGTGTAATGCCACAAGGTAGCATATTTAAAAATTTTGGCCAAAAATTCAGCTTTGTGTACGGCAGTGATATAAAAAGACAGTCAGTTAAGGACAAGGTAAAGGTATTTGTAAACGCGGTAAGAGCAATTTCCTACCTTAAAGAAGCAACAATTGGCGTAATAGGTATGAGACCAGATGGTTTTGAGATTTCAGATTTTGATGAACTTGCTATTAAGAAAAAATTTGGAACAACAATTACAAAAGTTTCCATGTATTCTTTTACAAACATTATAAAGAACATAACAGATAAAGAAATAGATGAAGACATGAAAACTCAACAGGAGATCTTTGATATAAGCAATGAGAATATTATAGAATCAAGGGGGCTTTCAAGGGTATATCTTGCAGTAAAAAAGGTAGCCCAGGAAAGAAATTTGCAATCTTATGCTGCAGATTGTTGGCCCGAATTAAGAGATCAGGATAAAACTCCAATATGCCCTGCAAATGGAAGAATGAATGCTGAGGGAATCATGGCTTCCTGTGAATGTGACGTTAATGGGGCTATGACTCTTATGATGGAATATGCCATGACACAGACAACTCCCTGGATAGCTGATTTAGTTAATTACCTTGAAGACAAGAAAGCACTGCTTTTCTGGCATTGTGGAAACGGTCCCTTTAATCTTTCAGATAAAAAGCCCAAAATTGAGAGGGTTTTTGGAGGGCTTTCAGAAACTTCATCTCTTAGAAGTGGTGTAGCAACTGTTTGCAGATTAAATTCTATAAGAGGTAAATATACACTGCATGTCGGTCTTGGAAAAGTAGTAGATAATGATGAGTATCTTAAAGGGAGTAACCTAACTATTAAAATGAATAACGGTAACATGCAATTTATTGAATCTCTATTATTCAATGGTATTCCTCATCATAATGGAATTGTTTATGGAGATATAATTTCAGAGGTAAAAGAATTTGCACATCTTATGGATATACCGATTGTAATTCAGTAAGTTAATTCGATCAAAAAATAAAAGAAGAGGAGAAAAAAATGAAGAAATTTAAGTTATTTATTAATAATAAGTGGATAAATTCGTCTGACGGAAAGACTTTTATATCCTACAACCCTTCTACCGGAGAAGAATTAGCAGAGTTAGCTTTAGCAGGTAAAGAAGATGTTGATAAGGCAGTAAAAGCTGCGAAGGCAGCAGCCCCTGGATGGAAAAACACAGATGGAGACACAAGGGCAAATCTGATGATGAAAGCATTAGATATTATGAAAAGAAGACATAAAGAACTTGCTGAGTGGGAAGCTAAAGATGTGGGTAAGCCTATTTTTGAAACAGAGAATATAGATTTACCGTATGCTTTCATGGCAATGGAATATTTTTCAAACAAAGCTCGTCAAATTAGAGGGGAACAAGTTCCAATTAAAGATGATGCAGCATTATGTTATGAGACATGGGAACCGTATGGAGTAGTTGGGTCCATTATTCCTTGGAATTTTCCAATACACATTGCTACAAGAACTATATGTCCGGCAATATCAGCAGGTAATACTGTTGTACTCAAGGCTTCATCTCTGGCTCCTATTACATGTACTATGCTTGGCGAGATTTTCCTCGAAGCAGGATATCCCAAAGGAGTGCTTAATATAGTATCAGGTACTGGAAGTATTACCGGGGAAGAAATGTTGGTTCATACTGGTATTGATATGATTTCATTTACTGGTTCTACAGCAGTGGGGAAAAGATGTATGCAGGCTTCAGCCGAAACAAATTTAAAGAAGGTTATTTTAGAATTGGGAGGCAAAGGCCCATTTATAGCAGAGTCTAATTGTAAAGTAAGCCAGGCAGTTAACTCTTTAATTATAGGCTTCTGCTTTATGCAAGGCGAAGTATGCTGTGCATCAACAAGATTATATGCTCATGAAGATATTTATGATGATTTTATAGAAAAACTAGTACAAAGATGTAATTCTATAAAAATTGGAAATATTATGGATCAATCAACTCAAATGGGTTCATTGATTGATGAAAATCAATTTAATGTTGTTGATGGATATGTAAAAAGAGCAATAAAAGATGGAGCAAAATTACTCTGTGGTGGAGAGAGGGTAATGACCCCACCTTTCGATAAAGGTTATTTTTATAGACCAACTGTTCTTGAAGTTGATAATAATTCTATAGAATGTGTGCAAAAAGAAATATTTGGCCCAGTTTGTACAGTAATGAAGTACAAAACATTCGAAGAAGCGATAGAATTAGCAAATGATTCAGTGTATGCACTTGGCGCTACTATCTGGAGCGAAGATTCAAGAAAATTGTATAAGGCAGCAAAAAAACTTAGCGCCGGTATCGTTTGGTTAAATACAAATGTAATGTCAAAAATTGAAGCATCCTATGGTGGAAATAAAATGAGTGGTATTGGTAGAGAAGGTGGAACTGTTGGTTTAATGGAGTATTTGAGATGTAAAAACAATATACTTTTTGTTGGTCCTGAGGATAACTACTATAATTTTAAAGAATAAATTTAATTAATTATTGTCTATTCGGGTATTGAAGTTGTGGAAATTAGTCTTTGCGAGATGTAAAAACTGGTTTATTGAATTGCTGGCATCTATATACGAATGGGCTTTATGGCTCAAAAAATACGGGAATCTCGAGATAACTAATAGAACGGCCAGGGGGATAATTTTACTTCAACTATCAAACAGTATTATTAAAGGTAAAAAGCCTGAAGAAGCGACAGAACTTTCAGTTGTTTACTCTGCCTCGTGTCATTGATTTTTGGATTAGAACTGGACTACATGCATTAGAGGATATTGAATATGTAATGAAGGGTGGGAGTGTCAGAGCCATTAAACAGTAAGCTAAAAATTAGAAATTCGAGAAATGATAAGATGCTTTCTGGTAGTTCAGTAATAAGAAAAATAAGGAGGTGATTTCTTAGAAATATTTTTAATTTCGTAAAATTTTATTAAAAAAAATGAGGAGAAAAAAAATGAGAAAAGGATTATTGTTGTTAACGATAGCAATATTTTGTGTATCGATTTTGGTTGTCCTCGCAAGTGCTAGCACTGCTGAAGAAAAGAAATTTAGTTTGGAAGACATTCCTGAGATAAGTGACAAAACACCTATAAATACAATAGTTGAAACTGGAGCAACATTTGATAAAATAGTTCCATATATTCAGAAATTCACGGAAAAAACAGGAGTAGAGATTAATGTTGAAAGAGTAGCTTCACCTGTAGTTTATTCCAAAGTGAACATAGAACTGGTAGCTGGTACAGGCGTATACGATGTAGCATATGTTGCAAACGGTTGGTCAAACGAATGGTATCCATATTTGTATGACATGAGAGAATTAGCTGAACAGTATGATCCAGGTGGAGTAGCGGCATTGGAAAGTGATATGAAATGGCATTCAGCTGTTGTTCTTGCTACTGAAAATTCTAAAGGGTTTTTCCATATTCCATTCTACACCTACCATATGGGAATGTTTATCAGACAGGATGTATTTGACGATCCGACAGAACAGACTGACTTCAAGGCTAAATATAATTATGCTTTAAAAGCAGCCACTAATTACGTGGAGCTGCGTGATCAGGCTGAATTCTTTACCAGAAAGAAAGGCGAAATGCTTAAAGGCAAAACACTTGAGCACGATATCTATGGTGTTTCCATGATGGCTGGTGCATATCAGATTAACGATGAATTTTCCAGTTATCTCTGGGGTAAAAATCGAGATTATTTAACAGTTGTGAGAGATGATTCTGGTAAAGTAACGGAGTATGTGGTTTCTAAAGCAGACCAAGAAGCATTGCTGCAAACAATGAAAGAATATATTGAATTATTGAAGTTTGCTTCTCCTGGTTGTCTAACTGCTAACTTTGATTTTGTAGTTGCGGATCAAGGTCAAGGCCGAGCAATGATTCAACCTACTATGTTTTCCAATTGTTTTGCATGGACTGATAGCATATTACAGGAAAGTGTTGTACCAAGTGATCCTGATGCCATACTGGGTATATATCCAACTATTGGTAACAAGCCATTCACAGGTGCATGGGGTTTTGCAGTGACTAAAGCAACCAAGAATCCTGAAGCAGCTTATTGGTTTATGAGATATATTGGTTCTTATGAATGTCAGGAAGTTGTCATGAAAGAAGGCGGCCAGTTAACTACCAGAATGGATGTATTAGCCGATCCAGTATGGAAAAATGACGAGAATATATACCCTTTCGGTATTCTTGTGGATTACTTATTGTCAAACTGGCAGGATCCAGATTTCTTAAAATTTATAGAAGATGTTTATTATTCCAACTCCTCTGCAGAGGGTAAAGTATACGAAATGCAGATGAACGTTCTTGCCAAAGGTGCTTGTGGCGAATTGACACCTGAGAAGTGTATAGAAGAATTGATTAGACAAACCGTAGAATTGACTTCAAAATTTGATAAAGATGCACCGATAAGAATAGAGGAGTAAAAAATCAGTTTAAAAAGCACCCATCTCAGGGTGGGTGCTTTTTTATTTAATGGTTTGCGTGTTGGTTTTAGAGGATGAGTGTTATTCGAAATAAAAGGAGGAAACAGGTAATATGTCGAATGCGAAAAATAATGCAACGGCAATTAATACATATGGATTAGGACGAAAACCTTCAATCTGGGAAAGTCTTTCTGATGAAAAATATTTTAAATGGATATTAATTGCTCCGCTGTTAATAGTGCTTCTAGTTTTTATGCTCTATCCACTCATTTATTGTATCTATAATTCATTGTTTGAGGGTGGTATATCAGGTGATAAAATTTTTATTGCTTTCGAAAATTATAAATATATGTTACGTGATAAAAGTTTCTGGATACCCTTTGGTCGAACTGCGAAGGTTACTATTATTTGTATATTTTTTGAGTTATTGATTGGATTGGGACTGGCTGTATTGTGGAATAGAAACTTTAAAGGTATGAATTTAGTTAGAGGGCTTGTTCTTTTGCCTCTGCTTGTAGCACCTCTAATTTTATCATTAATATGGAATTTTCTACTTGAATATAATATTGGTTTTGTAAATCAATTACTTGTAACCATTGGTCTCGGAAGAGTAAAATGGTGGTCTCTCCAAATGGCATTATATACAATCTGTGGGATAACAATATGGCAGTGGTTTCCATTTTCAGCCCTCGTACTATTATCAGGCTTAAAGAGCCTTCCAAAAGATGTTTTTGAAGCTGCCAGAGTAGATGGTGCAGCGGGTTGGTACACTTTTAGGAGGCTTTCTCTTCCTATGCTAAGTCCACTAATTATAATTATTGTTCTTTTAAGGACAATGTGGTTAATAAGATTGTTTGATCCTTTGTATGGTACAACCCGCGGTGGTGTTGGGACCGAGCTGTTGGACTGGATGGTTTACAGAACTGCGTTTGTATATTTCGATATTGGTTATGGTTCAACATTAGCGATAATGAGTTTATACTTAACAATTATAGTTAGCGCGATTTTATTCCGACAGTTGATTAGAGCTTTAAATACGGCTAAATAATAAAATAGGAGAGGAAAAATGATAAAGAAAAAAATAACTAATAAAGAAATCTTATTCTGGGTAGCGACAATATTAGTTTTAATTGTGGTTTTGGGACCGTTGTTATGGGTTTATCTTACCGCATTCAAATCCGATAACGATATATTTTCAGGGAGCTTAAGCAAACAAATATTGTTCACTCCTACTTTAGGAAATTTCATCCGACTATTTACTGAATACAAGTTTTTCTCTACGTTACTTAATACATTTATTATCAGTGTAAGCAGTACTGTACTGGTAATGCTTATTGCCATGCCAGCTGCATACAGTTTCGCCCGCTGGAATACAGGAGGGGGACATTTGCTTTTTACGACTATTTCTACAAGGATGTTTCCAAGTGTAGTAGCAGCTATACCTTTCTTTTTATTGTTTCGAAACTTAGGTTTATTGGACAAACACATCGGTTTGATTTTGATTTATATGTATTTTAATGTTTCCTTCGCAACTTTTTTATTATATGGCTTTTTTAAAGATGTTCCTATTGAATTGGAACAAGCAGCCTTGATTGATGGTTATGGACGTATTGATATTTTGAGAAGAATTGTATTTCCGTTGGTTTTGCCTGGAATAGTTACTACAACAGTATTTTGTCTGATATGGTCTTGGAATGAATTTTTCTTTGCTTCCCTTTTTACAAGAGACGTAGCTAAACCAGTGACAGTACTAATATCATCCTTCTGGGGTTCTATTGAAGTTCAATATGGGCCTATGGCAGCAGGAGCTGCAATTGGAATTTTACCTACCCTGGTTGCTGCATGGTTCATGCAGAGATATATAATCAGGGGCCTTACTTTTGGTGCTGTAAAAGGTTAATTTGTATGGTAATTCAAATAGAATTATCATTAAAAATTCTATACGAGTGGAGGTTTTATAATATTATGTTACCACGAATGACAATGGGAAACTGGTTATTCTGGGCAATAATAGTCTGGATAGGAGTAAATTTTGTTTGGATGGGGCTGGTTCCTCACTGGCCTGTATGGATAGGTGCAATAATTGCTACAGCACTCGCTTTTGGAACTTTCAAGTTTGGTCCACGACCCAAAGATGACCATGAACAGGAGGCGAAGTAGAAAATGGCGGAAATTAGGTTTGAAAATGTTACCAAATATTATGGGCGGAAGCTAGCTATTGATGATTTAAGTTTTACGGTAAAAGAGAAAGAATTCTTTTCGATTCTTGGACCAACGGGAGCTGGAAAATCTACAATTTTAAAAATGATAGCAGGCATTGAACCAATAACTTCGGGAAAAATATTCTTTAATGACATATCAGTAAACGATCTTTCTCCTCATGAAAGAAATGTTTCTATGGCTTTTGAAGCTTACAATCTTTATTCACATTTTTCAGTATATGAAAATATTGCGTTTCCATTAAGGGCACCTAAATGGAAATTTAACCTTAACAAGGAAGAAGAAAGAGAAAGAGTTGTTGAAATTGCTAGTTTTTTAGGTATCGAAGAATTGTTGGATAGAAGACCTCAGGCTCTAAGTGGCGGGCAAAAGCAAAGAGTTTCACTGGCAAGGGCTCTTATTAGGAAACCATTGGTATACTTGCTTGATGAGCCCATAGCCCATCTTGATGCTAAATTGAAGTTTTCAACGCAAGCTCTCTTGAGGGAATTTGCGGACAATTACGGAAGCACAATAATTTATGTTACTCATAATTACAAGGAAGCTCTGGCTCTATCTGATAGAATGATGATACTTAGGCAAGGAAAATTTGACCAGATTGGTACACCTGAGGAAATATATTATACACCAAAAGTAGATTTTGTTGGCAGGTTGGTTGGAGCGCCGCCAATGAATATGATAGATGGCGAGCTTATTAAAGAAGATGGAAAGACGTTATTTAAAGACGGAAAGTATTTTACGATTGCACTTGAAAATGAACTCGCAAAATCTGCAGAAAAAGTTGCAAAATCAGAAAATGATAAACTCAATGTCAGATTAGGTATAAGGTGCGAGGATATAAAACTCGGTAAGCAAAAATTATCTGAAAATTCTTTCCAACTGCCTGTATATGCAGCTGTACGTGAAGCCGAAAGTTCTGTGATTTCTTTTGAGTTGGAAAATACTTTTCTCCATGTAAGGACTGCGGAAAATGCTGAGATTAAAAAATTGCAAAGGAAACATTAAAATACATATAAATCAAAATCAAACCGATGTGTTTGTCCAATAAACCTTAGTGAATATTCGTTTACTCACCT
>JABUBQ010000070.1_pt1 | contig 13438 bp, 12 predicted proteins | sample 7240351 | NCBI WGS metagenome assembly JABUBQ01 (sample SAMN07256348, study PRJNA390944) | subsurface metagenome | isolation source: Methane hydrate marine sediment | place: Pacific Ocean: Eastern North Pacific, ODP site 1244 | collected 2002 | reverse complement strand
GGGAAAACTGCTTAAGACTATTGGGGTATCGTTTACGTAGAGGGAAACCCGCTCCCGTTGCGGCTCGACAAAGCCCTTTTCCAGAAGGTCGGCCAGGCCTTTAGTGTCCTCTAACGAGAACTGCCGGGTCTTGGTTTCCAGCGGTTCGTCGGTGGCGATGGCGATAAGCTTTTTTACCGAAGTCAGGGGCGGGCCGGCCTGTTTACGGTGCACCTCTATTTTGGGGGCGTTGCCCTGGCTAAAGCCTTCGGTCAGGATAATATCGTAGTCCTCACCGATTAAGCGGGCTATCTGCTCCAGGCTGATTTTAGCGCTGGTGGGCTTGATTAGCACCACCTTGTCAGGGGAGCTGATTAGAGTGGCTTCACTCCCCGCCTGAATATGGCGCCAGCTATCTTTGCCCGGCTCATCAAAGCTCAGTTTCTGGGGAGTATGTTTTACCGTTGCCACCCGGTAGCCCCTTGATTTTAGCTCCCCGAGGAGCTTTTCCATCAGGGTTGTTTTTCCCGACTTCGATTTACCGACGATGGAAACTACAGGCGGCATCTTCTAATCCTTTTCTCTAGAATAGAGGCTCAAGCGCTGTTCAGTAAGTCAGTGGGAATAGCCCTTGTCTGCCCGAAGCGCTTCCGTACCTTTTTCGCCGAAACCAGGCTATCGCCTACAGCTCTCCCTGCACCAGGGTGGTGGTATCCTGGACTCCCTGGATACTGCGCAGCTCGCCCACGATTACCTTGGATAGCTCAAAAAGAGACTTAGCTTCGGCGATGGCTATTGCGTCCCACTGTCCGAACACCAGGTTTACATCGGTGATTCCGGGAATAGCGCGAATCTGAGACAGGGCGCTGGATTCTAAACCCGGGATCAGCTTGATGAGAAGATAACCCTTCACCATTTGCGTATTATATGCTCTATAGCTTTGGTTGACAAGTGCCACCGGTTTACTATTGACAGCTTGGGCATATTAGCATATAATCGGGCGAAATAAAGCAAAGGCTGTGAACAAGACTAGTAGGCTTTGAAGCGGGGCACAGAGAGTCGGGAAGGGTGTGAGCCGACGCCAGCGCCGAAACCGAATGGGCTTGGGAGCCGCAAACCGAAAGCCCTCTACGATTTAAGGACGAGTAGGCTTTGTCGCCGGGGGAGCGTTATCAGACCCCAAGTATCGTCCTTCCTGAGAAGGACCGGTACGCAAAGAGATGGTCAGTTGGCATCTGACCAAGAAGGGTGGCACCGCGAGTAGCCCTCTCGCCCCTTTAAGGCGAGGGGCTTTTTTAATTTAGAGAACCTAAGTTTATTTTTAAACTAAAAGGAGGACAAGATGGAAAGATCAATGTTTTTTCTCGACCAGAAGGACATGCCGACCAAATGGTATAACGTCCAGGCCGACCTGCCCGAGCCACTGCCGCCGACCCTGAACCCGATGACCAAAGAGCCGGCGACCCCGGAGTTCATGCATGCCTTGTTTCCTATGGGGTGTATCCTGCAGGAGGTAAATACCACCGACCGCTATATCGAAATCCCCGATGAGGTGCTGGAGATTTACCGCACCTGGAGGCCTACCGTATTGCACCGGGCGTACCGGCTGGAGAAAGCCCTGGATACACCGGCTAAAATCTTCTATAAGTACGAGGGGACGAACCAGGCGGGGAGCCACAAGCCCAATACCGCCGTCGCTCAGGCTTATTATAATAAGCAGGAAGGCATCAAGCGTATCGCCACCGAGACCGGTGCCGGGCAGTGGGGCAGTGCCCTGGCCTTCGCCGGCTCCCTCTTCGATATAGAGATTAAGGTCTATATGGTCAGGATTAGCTATGACCAGAAGCCCTACCGGCGCATCGCCATGGAGCTCTGGGGGGCTAGTTGCGTCCCCAGCCCCAGCCCCGATACCCAGACGGGACGGGATATGCTGGCTAAATGGCCCGACTGCCCCGGCAGCCTGGGGCTGGCTATCAGTGAGGCGGTGGAAGACACCGTGTCTCGTGAAGATACCCACTACTCACTGGGTAGTGTGGTTAACCATGTTCTGCTCCACCAGACCATCATCGGTGAGGAGACCATAAAGCAGATGGAGATGGCTGACGCCTATCCTGATATTATCGTCGGCTGTATCGGCGGCGGCTCCAACTTCGCCGGGCAGTTCCTGCCCTGGATTCGGGATAAGCTCAGCGGTAAGAATAAGGATATGCGCATCATCTGTGTGGAGCCGGAGAGCTGTCCCACGGTGACCAAGGGGCTGTATGCTTTTGACTATGGCGACGCCGTTGGTCTTGGCCCTATCGTAAAGATGTATACCCTGGGGCACGGTTTTATTCCACCCCCGATTCACGCCGGCGGGCTGCGCTACCACGGCATGGCGCCCATCGTCTGTCACCTCCATAAGCTGGGCTTCGTTGAAGCCCAGGCCGTGCCGCAGACAAAGGTCTTTGAGGCCGGCGTGCAATTCGCTCGCACCGAGGGCATCATTACCGGCCCCGAGCCGTGCCACGACCTGAGGGTGGCTATTGACGAAGCCCTCAAGTGTAAGGAAGAGGGCAAGTCCAAGACCATCCTCATCGCCCACAGCGGACACGGCCACTTCGACCTGGCTGCCTACGACGCCTATCTCTCGGGTAAGCTGAAAGATTTCGCTTATCCTGAGGAAGAGGTAAGAAAGGCAATGCTGGACCTGCCCAAGGTCAATATATAATAGCTCGACTAAAAAAAGCGGGGGCTGGGCTTTAAAACCCGGCCCCTTTTCTTTGTCCTGTTGCGCCGATAGGCTCACTATCATATAATTCAACACGATGGCTGAAGAACAGGGCAAGGTCAAACGAGAGGCCAGGCAGACTGTAAACCGCTTTGGCCGGAAAAGAGCCAATCTTATCCCCATCCTGCAGCGGCTCCAGGGCAGGCTTGGTTACCTGCCGCGGCAGGCTATGACCGAAGTAGCCCGCTTTCTGGATATCCCCGAGATAGATGTTTACGGCGTGGTTACCTTTTACAACCAGTTCCGCCTCAATCCCCCGGGCAAGCACTCGATAAGGGTGTGTTTGGGCACCGCCTGCCACATGAAGGGCGGTTATATCACGCTGGACGCCTGGAAGAGAAGGCTTAAAATCGACCGGGGGCAGACCACCCCTGACCGGGAGTTCGACCTGGATACTGTCGCCTGCGTCGGCTGCTGCGTCATGGCGCCGGTAACGGTGGTCGACGATAAGCCCCAGGGTCAGGTGGAACCGACCAAGGTGGATGGAATCCTGCTCTCGTTTAAGCTGGAAAAAGAGAAACGGTGAAACTAACCGGACAGCAAAAGATGGGCTCGACTTTCGATGAGATAAAACGCCAGGCTGAAAGGCACTGGCAGGAGCTTCAGGGGGCAAAAGCGGTCATCATGGTAGGGGCCGCTACCTGCGGTCGTGCCGCCGGCGCTCTCGGGGTGTTGCGCGCCTTCAAAAACGAGCTCAAAAAGCATAACCTTGACTGCCCCGTGATAGAAGTCGGCTGTATGGGGCACTGCTACGCCGAACCAATCGTTATCATAGCCAGGCCGGGCTATCCCCCCATCGTCTACCAGCAGGTCAATACGGTCATCGCCAGGAGGCTGGTCAGAGAGTTTATCCTGGGCGACGACCCCTGCCTCGACTTTGTCCTCGGCGCCTTGGAAGCCAGCGAGCTGGTTCCCGGCCTGGCCGATTTCCCCCGCGCCAAGTTCGAGCAAAAGGTCATCCTCAAGAACTGCGGCTTTATCGACCCCGAAAATATAGAGCACTATATCGCCAACGGCGGCTATTCGGCTCTTGATAGGGTACTAAAACTAAAGCCGGAAGAGGTTATCAACGAGGTCAAAAAGTCGGGCTTGAGGGGCCGGGGCGGAGCTGGCTTTCCCGCCGGCGAGAAGTGGGCTATCTGCCGCGACGCCCCCGGTAAACCTAAATACGTGATCTGCAACGGGGACGAAGGTGACCCCGGCGCCTTTATGGACCGGGCTATTCTGGAGAGCGACCCCCACTCCGTAATTGAGGGGATGCTCATCGCTGGCTACGCCGTCGGCGCCCGCTACGGCTATATCTATATCCGCGCCGAGTATCCGCTGGCAGTGCATAGAACCCAACTTGCCCTGCGCCAGGCCCGAAAGCTGAAGCTGCTGGGTAAAAATATACTGGGCACTAACTTCAGCTTTGATATAAAACTATTTCAGGGCTCGGGCGCCTTCGTCTGCGGCGAAGAGAGCGCCCTTATCGCCTCGCTGGAGGGGAAGGCGGGCACTCCTAATCACCGCCCCCCCTACCCCGCCGCCAGCGGCTTATATGACAAGCCCACTCTTATCAACAATGTAAAGACGCTGGCTTTTATCCGCCACATAGTCGATGAGGGGGCTAAATGGTTTAGCGGCATCGGCAGCAAAAACAGCCCGGGTACCGCCGTTTTCGCCCTGGCGGGCAAGGTGGTCAACACCGGGCTTATTGAAGTCCCCATGGGCACCACCCTGCGCCAGGTCATCTTTGATGTCGGCAGCGGTATCCCCGGCGGCAAGAGCTTCAAGGCGGTGCAGATAGGCGGCCCCTCCGGCGGCTGCCTGCCCGAATCGGCTCTGGACTTGCCCATTGACTTCGACTCCCTCACCGAGGTCGGGGCGATGATGGGCTCCGGCGGCATGATTGTCCTCGATGAGGACGACTGCATGGTGGAGATAGCCCGCTACTTTCTGGAGTTCACCCAGCGGGAGTCCTGCGGCAAGTGCACCTTCTGCCGTCTGGGAACAAAACAGATGCTGGAGAGCTTAAGCGAATTCACCAAAGGCAAGGGTAAAATCAAAGATTTGGATACTCTTATTGAGCTGGCCGAGGACATCAAAGCGGGCTCGCTCTGCGGGCTGGGCAGGACGGCACCCAACCCGATACTGACCAACCTGCGCTATTTCCGCGATGAGTACGAGGCGCACATCAAAGAGGGAAGGTGCCCGGCGCTGATGTGCCCGGAGCTTATCGCCTACTACATCATGCCGGAGAAGTGCGAGCTTACCTGCGATGCCTGTGTCGGCACCTGCACCGTGGAAGCCATATCCAGCCACCCCAAGAAGAGATATAAAATCACCGACCAGGAGAAGTGCGTTAAGTGCGGCACCTGCCTTACATCCTGCCCGCCGCAGTATAACGCCATAGTCAAGCTGTCACCGCCCAGCCTGGTGCCGGCTTCAAAGTAGTAAGATGAAAACGGTATCTTTAAACATTGACGGTAAAGAGATTAAAGCTCCTCAGGGGCAGAAGGTCCTCTGGGCGGCGCTGGACAATGGTATTTATATCCCCAATCTCTGCGCCCTCCGTGAGAAATCGACGCCGGACGCATCCTGCCGCCTCTGTTGGGTGGAAATAAAGGGCAAAGCTCAGCCGGTGACCGCCTGCACCGAAACGGTAGAAGCAGGTATGGTGGTAAACACCAGAGGCCCGGCGGCATTGAGGCTGGCGCGCACCGCCCTGCAACTACTGCTGGCCAGCAACGAGGTTGACTGCGCCAATTGCCCCGCCAACGGCGCTTGCGAGCTGCAAAAGATAGCTGCTCACCTGGGGGTTAAGCTCAAGACTAAGCGTTTCCGAAAACTCCTGCGTGACCTGCCGGTGGACTCCAGCAGTGCTGAGTTCACTTATGACCCCAACAAGTGCGTCCTCTGCGGGCGCTGTATCTGGGTCTGTCGCCAGCGTAAGGGTATCGGCGCCCTCGGTTTCGCCCACCGCGGCTTTAACCGAAGGATGACTACGTTTGCCGATAAGCCGATGGCTGATTCGGGGTGCCGTGATTGTGCCGAATGCGTGGCGGTCTGTCCTACCGGGGCTCTGGTCTTAAAGGAGCCGTAGTCTCGTTACTTGGCTCGCCCGTAGTCGTCTTCCAGCCTGACCACGTCATCCAGCTCAGTGGTCGAGACCTCGAAGAGCGTGGTGTCTTCTATAGCCTTCAGGCGGTGCTTGGTGTGGGGGAGAATTCTTACAGACTGGCCGGGCAAAAATGTCTTTGATACCATCTGCCCGCCCTCCTCGATTTCCAGCAGCACCTTTCCCTGATGCATATAGATGGTTTCGTCCTTCTTCTTGTGATATTGCAGGCTGAGGCGATGTCCTTTTTTAACGAAGATTAGCTTGCCGGCATAGTTCGGCGTGAGGGCAAAGAGCAGCTCGAAACCCCAGGGCTTATCGGTTTTGCGGGGGAGTTTTTCTTCCATCTTCACTCTCCTCAGACCCCAGCCAGCTTCCGGCCCAGTTCCAGAAGCCCTTCCACCCGCGCCTGGCTATCGCTTTCGGCGTAGATGCGGAGCACGGGCTCGGTTCCGGAGGACCTGATGAGCAGCCAGCTGGTATCGGCCAGGGTAAGATGGAAGCCGTCGCTGGTGTTTGTCTTGGCCACCTTGACCCCGTCAATGGATTGGGGCAGGTTATCGCCGACGCCTTTGATTATCGCCTGGCGCCGCTCTTCGGGGAAGCTGAAATCCCGGCGCTGGTAGTAGTGGGGACCGACCTTGCTGTAGAGATAGTCCAGGAGTTGTGAGGGAGTTTTGCCTGTCTTGAGCATGAAGTCCAGAAAATAGATGCCGGCCAGAATGCCGTCTCGTTCGGGCATATGGCCGCGGAAGCCATAGCCCCCGCTCTCCTCCCCGCCGATGATGACGTCCTTTTCCATCATTATGGGGGCGACATACTTAAAGCCCACCGCTGTTTCATAGACGGGCACATTGAATATTTCGCCCAGGCGATCAATCATAGTGGTGCTGGTGATCGTTCTGACCATAGCCCCCCGCTCCCCGCGCACCTCCAGCAGGTAGAGGCAGAGCAGGGCGAAGACCTGGAGCTGGGTGAGGAACCTGCCCTTTTCATCGACGATGCCCAGGCGGTCGGCATCTCCATCGGTAGCCAGGCCGACATCTGCCTTTTCTTTTTTGACCGTCGCTGAAAGCTTGTTCAGGTTAGCCGCAATCGGCTCGGGTTGTATACCGGGGAATAGGGGATTACGCTCACCGTTTATTTCCTTAAGTTTCATAGCCCCCCCGCCCAGCAGTTGGTTAAGATAGCCAGCTCCAGCCCCATACATGGGGTCGAAAATTACCTTGAGCTTGGACTGACTGAGCCGCTTGGGGTCGATGAGCTTAGCTAGCTGTTGAGTATAGATTGACTCCAGGTCGAGGTGTTCCACCATTCCCTGGTCTAACGCCTGGGGCAGGGGCAGCCGCTTTATTTTGCCCTTCAGGAGAAGGGCACGGGAGAGGTGCTTTTCTATCTCGGCGGTAACCTCTGAGGGGGCGCTGGCGCCATCTTCGGTCTTATACTTGAAGCCGTTCCAGATGGCCGGGTTGTGGCTGGCGGTGATGATGATAGCCCCGCCCGCCTTTTTGGCCAGAACGCCAAAGCTTATCGCCGGCGTGGGGGTGGCTCTGGGGCAGAGGTATACCTTTATTCCGTTAGCGGCAACTACCTCGGCGGCGGCTTGGGCAAAGTCTTCGGAGGCGAAGCGGTTATCATAGCCGATTATCAGCCCCCGGTGGCTTAAATCCCCTTGTTTAAGGTAGTCAGCCACAGCCTGGGAGCAGGCCCGCACATTATCGAAGGTGAAGTCCTGGGCGATAATTCCCCGCCAGCCGTCGGTGCCGAATTTAATCGTTGTGCTCATCATAAATTTATCGCCTGCCTTCTGGGGGCGAGACGGGAGAGCCTCCCTCAAAGGGAGGCTCTCCTTTATCGGCTGCAGGTTATGGGTTCGGGTCGTAGTAATTAATTATCAGCTTGGGGTGTTGGGCAGCCGTGCCAGAGTCGGAAGAGCGGAAGCCTGTCCAGCCCTCCTCGGCGCTCTCATCGACGGATTTCAGCACCAAGCCGTAGTTGGCTAGGCTGCCGTTGTACCAGCTTCTGACCAGGTCGGTAATATACCAGTAGTGAAAATTGTTTGTCGGCGTAGTTGGCAAAAGGTGGGTATCTTCGAACGTTGCGGCGTACGCCGGTTGGTTATTCCAGGTTACACCGGTTTCAGACCAGGCTCCCAGCACCGGGTAAGCTCCGATTGCCGTTGCGGTTGAGATATCGTCTGAGACGTAATTTAAACCCACTCTGGCGTTAGCTATCACGCAATCTTCGGGAAGTAAATCCAGGCTGAATTGCAGGTACGCCCGGCAAAAGTTGTCTACATGGGCGCCGGCGAATATGAAACCGCTGTCTCCATAATTTGTGGTCGAATAAGTTTCAAGTACATAGGAATCTTTGCCGGCAGCGGCGTCGGGCTGCAGGGTTAGCGTCTGCTCGGGGGCATAGGTGAGCGACCAGTTGAGATAGGTGGTCTCATTAGCGGTGACCACTACCGTCTGCGCGCGGTATTTGTGGTGATACAGTTCCAGCATGATGGTATAGCTGCCGGGGGTTAGGTTGGTTATAACGTAAGGGGTTATGTTGCCCGTGTCCGCCCTGTTGAGATAGACGGTGGCTCCGGCAGGATCGGACTGGATGTCGATAGAGCCGAATTTCATTTCAACGATGATATCAACACTATCGCTGGCGGTTCCGCCGTGACCATCGCTCACCGATACGCTGATGGTATAAGTCCCCTCGGTGGCCGGCGCCTCCCAGCTAACCGAGTTGCCCGTTCCTGAGATAGTCCCACCGGTGGATGTCCAGGCATAGGTGAGGGTATCGCCATCGGCATCGCTGGCAACGCAGCCTATGGTGCAGCTAGCCTCAGGGGCCAGGTCGGTGCTGCTCGGCGTGAGGCTGGTGATAACCGGTGGGGTGTTGACTACCTGGATATTGCAGCTATCGCTGACGGCATCAGTTTCACCATCGGTGACAGTCACGCTTATGGAATAGCTTCCCTCGGTTGTCGGCGCCGTCCAGGTGACAGTGCCGCCCGTTCCCAAGATAGCTCCACCGGTGGCTGACCAGGCATAAGTAATGACATCGCCATCGGGGTCGGTGGCCACGCAGGTTACGGTGCAACTCTCCCCGCGGGCTACCTCTGTGGCGCTGGGCGTCAGGCTGGTAATCGACGGTGGTTTATTGAACAGGCCGCAACTACCCCCCGCCAGCAGGGCGAGGATAAGCAAGCTCATCACTACCAGTTTAATACCTTTATATTTCCACATCTTGCTGCCTCCTTTGTCGGGGTTTGGATACAGCTGTTTGGCAAAATCTTACGCCATTAAGCGGGTTAAGTCAATGCCCGGTGGGGATTAAATCGCAGAAGTAAAAGGAGTCTCTCAATACCGATTCCCCTCGTTTGTAGCCTATCCTCTCTTTGAATATGGGGCCGTCGTAGACAAAGCTGTGGAACTCTCCGTTCTCGCCGCTGGGGTCTATATCGGGGGGAAGCTCGGCAATAAAGTCTTTATCCAGCTGCCTGCCCAGGAATTTCTTGTCCAGGACTTTGGTATCAATGCAGCTGACCACAGCCTTAAAGCCCAGGGCTACGAACGATTGGACGAGTTCGGCGGAGTTTCTGCCCCAGATGGGGAAGACGCCCTTAATGCTTAACTTGGCCAGGTTGTCTTCCCGGTATTTCCTGACCTCTTCCAGAAAGATATCGCCGAAGGCTACCGTCTCGATGCCGTCCTGCTTGAACTTGTTGAGGGCTTGGCTCATTTTGGCGCCGTATTCTTCGTTGGAGCAGGACCTGGGGATGAAGACTTTATGAAGGAGCATGTCCAGCGATTGTGCCTGTTGCTCTACCAGAAGTCGGCGCACGCCGTGCATGCTGATGCGGTCGTAGTCTTCGGTGATGGTGGTCAGGAGGGAGACGACTTGATAGTTGTTGTTTTCCTGGATTTCGTGGAGCGCCAGGGCGCTGTCTTTGCCGCCGCTCCAGCAAAAGAGTAGCTTTTTCAAGTGTGGCTGCCTCCCCGTCTTGTTAACGCAGGTGTTGTTGTCCCACCCAATACCCACCCTATAAGGGTAGTACCCCTTATATATCCTCCTGTAGGGTTAGCCACCCCACCCCAATTTTATCTATTCCCGCCCGCCGCCCTTTTAAGGTAAAGAGGGGGCTTTGCCCCCTCTTAGACTCCCCTAATCCAGCCCTAAATTTTGCCACTGGTCCTTAAATTCGCGAATTCTGCTAAGACTTATCATTCGTGGTTGTTCTTTTTTAGCATTTGGATGAGCATTTATCCACGATTGCCTTTCCCATTCGCTAATTTCAGCTACACGTTTGGCTGACACTACAAAAAATTCTGGAAGAGAGTCTTTGGTTGCAAACTCCACGAATACGAACGACGGGTCTGTGTCACTAATATTCTCAGGAAGAAAGTATTCTCTGCCACCTAATTTGGTCTTAACCTGTATAGCTCTATTGCGGTCGTTTCGAGGGTTAAATACAAAAATATCCACCTTCGGGTAATTCTTTAGAGTGAGACTCGCCACATAACCTTGAAGGCAAAGATAGCTAGCGACAGCGAACTCACCGCTTAGGCCCAATAAAATCTTTTCTTGTTGAGACTTGGCCATATATGTGCCCCTACTTAATGATTAGCCCCCCACTTCCCTTTTCAATGCCCCCGCTTTATCCGTCTTCTCCCAGGGGAGGTCGAGGTCGGTGCGGCCGAAGTGGCCGTAACAGGCGGTGGGGCGGTATATGGGGCGGCGCAGGTCGAGGGCGCGGATGATGGCTTCGGGCCTGAGGTCGAAGTGTTTATTTATCAGCTTGAGCAGGCTTTCGTTATCAACTTTTGCCGTGCCGAAGGTTTCCACCGAGACGGAGAGGGGGTGGGCGACACCGATGGAGTAAGAAATCTGGATTTCAAGCCTCTCCGCGAGGCCGGCGGCGACGATGTTCTTGGCGATGTAGCGGGCCATATAGGTTGCCGAGCGGTCGACCTTGGTCGGGTCTTTGCCGGAGAAGCTGCCGCCGCCGTGGCGGGCGATGCCGCCGTAGCTATCGACGAGGAGCTTGCGGCCGGTAAAGCCGGTATCGGATACGGGGCCGCCGATGACGAAGCGGCCGGTGGCGTTGACATAGTATCTGGTTTTATCGTCTATCAGCTTGGCGGGGATGACCTTCTTAATGACCTTATCGATTATATCCTTGGTAATCCGCTCCTGGCTGACATCGGGGTCGTGCTGGGCGCCCATAACGACGCTGTCTATGCGCCGGGGAGCACCATTCTTATACTCCACGGTGACCTGCGATTTGCCGTCGGGGCGGAGGTAGGGGAGGGTATTATTCTTTCTCACCTGAGCCAGGCGCTGGCAGAGCCTGTGTGACAGGGAGATGGGCAGGGGCATAAGCTCGGGCGTTTCGTTGCAGGCAAAGCCCACCATCATCCCCTGGTCGCCGGCGCCGACTTTATCGAGCTCTTTGGCCGAAGCCGCCCTGGCTTCCTGCGATTTATCCACGCCCAGGGCGATGTCCCTGGACTGCTCCTTGATGGAGACCATTATGCCGCAGGCCTGGTATTCAAAGCCGTATTCGGGGTCGGTATAGCCGACTTCGCGGACTACCTCGCGCACTATCTGGGGAATCTCGACATAGCAACTGGTGGTAATCTCGCCGAGGACGATTATCAGGCCGTTGGTTACCGCTGTCTCGCAGGCGACGCGGGCGTAGGGGTCTTGAGCCAGAATGGCGTCGAGGACGGCGTCCGATATCTGGTCGCAAAGTTTATCCGGGTGGCCTTCGGCAACCGACTCCGAGGTGAGCATATAGACGGGCGAACTGCTAAAACTGCTTGGCATTTCTCTCCCTTTCTACGTCCCCTGCTCCCAGCTGGCCAGGTATCGCTTTTGCTCCGGGGTCAGGGTATCGATATTAATGCCCATGGACTTTAGTTTCAGGCGGGCTACCTGTTTATCTATTTCTTCGGGCACCGGGTAGACCTTAATTTTAAGGTTTGCCTTATTCTTTACCAGATGTTCCAGACAGAGGGCCTGGTTGGCGAAGCTCATATCCATAACGGTAGCGGGGTGCCCTTCGGCGGCGGCCAGATTGACCACCCTGCCCTCCGCTAGCAGGTAAAGGCGGCGGCCATCTTTCAGGGTGTACTCGTCGACAAAGGGTCGAATCTTCCGCTGGCGGCGAGTGAGGCTTTCCAGGGCTGGGATGTTTATCTCGACATCGAAATGGCCGCTGTTGGCCAGTATGGCTCCGTCCTTCATCACCGCCAGCGAGGCTTTATCGATAACGTTGATATCACCGGTGATGGTAATGAAGACATCGCCTATTTGGGCGGCTTCGACGATGGGCATGACCCGGAAGCCGTCCATGACCGCCTCCAGCGCCCGCACCGGCTCGACCTCGGTGACGATTACCTGCGCCCCCAGCCCCTGTCCTCTGAGGGCGGCGCCGTGACCGCACCAGCCGTAGCCGCAGACCACCACCTTCTTGCCCGCCCACAAAATATTGGTGGCGCGGGTTATGCCGTCGATGGTGCTCTGGCCCGTCCCGTAACGGTTGTCGAAGAGGTATTTGGTCGGGGCGTCGTTGACGGCAATCATGGGGTATTTCAGCTTGCCCGCTCGCTCCAGGCTGCGCAGCCGGATGACGCCGGTGGTGGTCTCTTCGGTGCCGCCGATGACACCGCCGATTAGCTCGGTCCGTTTGGTGTGCAGGGTGGTAACCAGGTCGGCGCCGTCGTCCACGCTGAGCTGTGGTTTATGGTCCAGGGCGGCGTTGATGTGCTTGTAGTATGTTTTCTCATTCTCTCCCCTGATGGCGTTGACGGGGATGCCGTCTTCCACCAGGGCGGCGGCGACATCGTCCTGGGTGCTCAAAGGGTTGGCGGCGCAGAGCACGACGTCGGCCCCGCCTTCTTTGAGAGTCAGCACCAGGTTAGCCGTCTCGGTGGTTACGTGGAGGCAGGCCGAGACGCGGATGCCTTTTAGCGGCTTATCTTTGGCGAATCTGGCCCTGATTAGCTTGATAACCGGCATTTCGCGGTAAGCCCACTCTATTCGCTGTTGGCCGGCTTCGGCTAAAGCAGGGTCTTTTATATCGTAGTTATTTTTTATCAACTTCTCTCCTATTTAAAACTCCAGCTTTAAGGTTACTATCTCAAAAGGCTTGACCTCAAGGCTGAAGCGGTTGACCTCAAAGGGCAATTCGCCTTCTTCTCTTTCCAGCAGGTCGACCATAGTCAGCCTCTTAATGTCTTTGAATAGCTCCACCTCGGCCCGGGTGGCCTCTCCCGTGGTCTCGAAGAAGCGCAGGATGACGGTGTCGCTGTCTTCGGCTTTTTTGAGGGCGGAGAGGATAAGGTTGTGGGGCGAGAGCTTGATAAACGAGAGTTCGGGGGGCAGCTCACCGCTGGCGTTAGCCTGGGTGGCGATGGGCCTGTGGTTGAATTCCAGCGCCTGTTTGTACATCTCAGCCTGCCGCCAGTCGCCGTCGTGGGGCTGCACGGCGTATTCAAAGGTGTAGGGCCTCAGCTCCAGGGCGTCGGGGGTGGGGACTAAAGGCCCGGCCACGCCGTCGGCGGAGAGCCCGTATACCCCCCACG